>Ga0265330_10000051_pt1 | contig 102872 bp, 121 predicted proteins | sample 41919metaG_FD_202083 | JGI IMG/M metagenome (GOLD analysis project Ga0265330, IMG submission 202083) | Rhizosphere microbial communities from Carex aquatilis grown in University of Washington, Seatle, WA, United States - 4-19-19 metaG | ecosystem: Host-associated > Plants > Roots >...
CAATCCGATCAGCAGAAAAACATAGCAACGACGAAACGAGTTCGATGAATCGACCGACGGATAACCAACGGATGAGCTGTAGCGCTCGTCCGTTTTTATTTTTGCGCACAGGCCTGGATTCGAACAACTTTCGCAAACCATGTTAAGCTTGTCGCCCTTGCTTCTTTGTTGTGTTTTAAGGGTATGTCGGACGAGCGTAGGCGAGGAGACATAGCGCGTTTTCAGCAGAAAACGACGCGACCCTTAAAACACAACAAAGAAGCAAGGGCGCGTATGCTAAAATAACCCTATGGACATTAAAAAAGGCAAAGGCGTCCAGTGGATCGACATCCATGGCCCGACGGACAAGGAACTGAAATGGCTCGGCGAACAGTTCGGCGTGCATCCAGTCATCATCGAAGAGATGCGCGGCCCGTCCGCAAGGGCGCGCGTGGAGGCCTACAAGAACTATCTCTACTTCATCTATTATTTCCCGCTCTACGACAAGGACGATGAAGCGTCCGTTCGCACGGAAATAGATTTTATCATCACGAAGGACAGCGTGATCACCGTGCATTACGAACCAATGAAAGACGTCTATGATGGCCTCGAGATCCGGACATTCACCTCGTCGCTCGAGATCATGTACCAGCTCATCGAACATCTCATGAGCTTCGAGGAGCGCCAGCTCCGGCATATCCGCGAAAAAGTGGAGATGATCGGCAAAGAAATTTTCAAAGACAAAGAGCTCGACATCCTCCAGCGGATCACCTATGTGAAGCGCGACGTTTCCGAATATCGCATCGTCATCCGGCTGCAGGAACCCGTCTTCCGCTCGCTCGCCGTGAAGGGCGGGAAGTTCTGGGGCGGCGACGCCGAAGTGTATCTGAACGACCTCATGGGGGACCAGCTCAAGATCGTGAACCAGCTGGAGGACTACCGCGAGGCGGTCTCGGACTTCGAAGACACGAACAACCAGCTGATGAACCTCAAGATCAACAGCGTCATGAAAACGTTCACCTCGCTCTCGTTCCTCACGTTCCCCTTCATGCTGCTCGCCGCGCTCTTCAGCATGAACACGCGCGACACGCCCATCATCAACCTGCCCGGCGCGTTCTGGATCGTGTTCGGCACGATGGCGGTTTTGATGGTCTCGGTGACGATCTACTTCAAAAGAAAGGGGTGGTTTTAATGCCTAATGCATGATCAAGCTCTACAACACGCTCACGAGGCACAAGGGATTCCTGCCCGAGCAGAAAAAAATCCGGCTCTTCGTGTGCGGGCCGACCGTATACGACTATCTCCACATTGGCAACGCGCGAACGTATATCTTTTTTGATTTCTTTACAAAATACCTGCGCGGGCAGGGCTATGACGTTTTCTATCTCCAGAACATCACCGATATTGACGACAAGATCATCCGCCGCGCCGCGGAAGAAAATGTGACGCCAGCAAAGCTCGCCGAAACGTTCCTGAAGGCATATCTCGCCGACATGAAAGCGCTCGGCGTGGATGCCGTCACGGAATACGCATCCGCCACCGACTTCATCACGCAGATCGCGGCGCAGGTTGAGCGGCTGATTGACGGCGGCTATGCGTATTTGATCGACGGCGACGGATGGTATTTTGATATTTCAAAATTTGCTGATTACGGCAAACTGTCCGGACGCACCGCGCTCCAGGCGGAGGACTCGGTGACGCGGATCGATGATTCGGTCGCAAAAAGGAATAAGGGCGACTTTTGCTTGTGGAAATTTTCGAAGCCCGGCGAGCCGAGCTGGAGTTCCCAAATGGGTGAAGGGCGACCTGGCTGGCACATTGAAGATACGGCGATCTCCGAATATTATTTCGGCCCGCAATATGACATCCACGGCGGCGGCGTGGACCTGAAGTTCCCCCACCATGAAGCAGAAATCGCCCAGCAGGAAGCGGCGTCGGGACGGAAACCCTTCGTGCGAGAATGGATACACGTCGGGGCGCTTCTTGCTGAAGGGAAGAAAATGTCGAAAAGCTTAGGAAATTTTATCACCATCCGGGACTTCCTCGTTGACCATGCTCCGGAAACGCTCCGCTGGATCACGCTCACACACCACTATCGCTCCCCCATTGATTATTCGCCGTCGCTCGCCGCGCAGGCGAAGGCGGCGATAAACACGCTCGGGGCATTCGCGGCAAAACTCGACCGGACGGACGGCAGCGAAACCGTTGACGCGCATATGGTCGTCGAAAACAATTCATTAAAATTCCATGAAGCACTTGCCGACGACGTGAACACGCCAGCCGCCATTGCCTCGCTTTTTGAGCTTATGGCGCGATTCCAGCAGAAGATCTGGCACCTCAAAGCGTCGGAGGCGAAGATCATTAAAAACTACCTCACGGAATCCCTTGGTCTCCTTGGTTTTTCATTAAAAAGACCTAAAATCCCGGCCGAAGTCGAAAAAATGGCCAAGGAAAGGGAGAAATTAAGAGTTAATAAACAATTTGTTCAGGCCGATGCCTTGCGCGCGCAGATAAGTGGCGTAGGATATGAAATTGAAGACACGCCACGGGGATACTTCCTTTGGCCCATCGCATAATGGCCCCAAAAAAGTCGGAACTCAAAGTGCCTCCTCAAAACCTCGAGGCCGAGCAAAACGTCCTCGGCAGTTTGCTGATCGACAAAAACGCGATCTACCGCGTGGCCGATCTCCTCGTGCCCGACGATTTTTACGTCCCCGCCCACGCGCGGATCTACGCATCAATCATCCATCTCTACGAGAAGCGCCAGCCGATTGATGTGCTCTCGCTCACCACATTCCTCAAAGAGAACGACTTCCTGAAAGAAGTCGGCGGTTCCACATATCTTGCCGAGATCACGAACCAGGTGACGACCGCTTCGCACGTCGCCCACTACGCGAACATCGTAAAAGAAAAGAAGGTTCGTCGCGACCTCATCAGGGCCTCTGCCGAGATCGCCGAAAGCGCCTTCTCGACCGGCGTGGAAATTGACGACCTCCTCGACGACAACGAACAAAAGATCCTCGCGATCTCCCAGCACTCCATGCCGCAAAATTTTGTGGCACTGAAGGATGATCTCGTCACCGCCTACGAACGCATCGCATCGCTTCATGCCGGCGGCGGAAAATTGCGCGGCGTGCCGACGGGATTCCCCGAACTTGATGAAACGCTGTCGGGCCTCCAGAAGTCAGAACTCATCATCTTGGGTGCTCGACCGTCCGTCGGAAAAACATCGCTCGCGCTCGACATCGCGCGCAATGCCTCGAAGGCCGGATTCACCGTCGGCCTTTTTTCGCTTGAAATGTCCCGCGAACAATTGCAGGATCGCATCATCGCGGCGGAATCGCAGGTGCCCCTGTGGCACATCCTGACCGGCAGGATCGCGAACGACAGCGAGTTCCCCATGATCCAGGATGCGCTCGACCGGCTCTCGCAGGTCAAACTCTTCCTTGACGATTCGCCGTCACTCAACGTGCTCCAGATGCGCTCGATGGCGCGCCGTCTCCAGGTGGAACACGGGCTCGACCTCCTCGTCATTGACTACCTACAGCTCATCCGCCCGCGCGTCAACATGGACAGCATGGTCAACATGATCACGGAAATCTCGCGCGGCCTCAAGGCCCTCGCGCGCGAACTGAAGGTTCCCGTGCTCGCGCTCTCCCAGCTCTCGCGCGGCGTGGAACAGCGCGATCACAAGATCCCGCGCCTCTCCGACCTCCGCGAATCGGGTTCGATCGAACAGGACGCCGACATTGTCATGTTCATCTACCGGGACGAGCACAACCCCAACGACACCGCGAGCGATGCGGACAACATCGTTCATCTGCGCATCGCTAAACACCGCAACGGCCCGCTCCGCGATCTCGACTTCTTCTTTGACGCAGAACGCGCAAGTTTCAAGGTTCTCGAAAAACGGTACAGCGAACTTCCTCCTCTTTAAATGAAGCTTCCCAAACCCGTCGAACGCGTCATCGAAGAACTTTCAAAGCTCCCCTCAATCGGCCCCCGCCAGGCGATCCGGCTCGCGTTTTATATCTCACGCGAAAACAAAGGCGAGCTCAAAGGATTCGCGGAAGCGATCGACGGCCTCCGCGGCGTGAAGGTTTGCGAACGCTGTTTCTTCATCCACCAGAACGAGGACGAGCTGTGCGACATCTGCCGCGACGCGCGCCGCAAACAAGGCATCATCATGGTGATCGAAAAAGAAACCGATCTCATCTCGCTCGAAGACACCAAGAAATTCATCGGCCGCTATTTCATCACGGGACCAATCCCCAAGACCGGATTCCTCGAACCGTGGCAAAAGCAGCGCCTGGAAAGTTTGAAAGGATTCGTGCAAAAAGACCTCGGCGGGACTGCCGATGAGATCATCCTCGCCTTCAACCCCACCTCGCTCGGCGATTTTCAGGCGTCGCTTCTCATAAAAGAGCTCCATCCGCTCGCAAAAAAAATAAGCCGCCTGGGGCGCGGTTTGCCGACGGGCGGCGAGATCGAATTTGCGGACGACGAAACGCTCGGCAGTGCGCTCGATCGGCGGGGATAAGCCCCGGGCACACGCGGGTAAAAAAATCCCGCGCTGTACGTATACAGGGCGCGGGGACTATCTGAAGCAAACTCTAGTTTTTTGCAGTGAAAGCAGTGCTTATGGCGGTTTCCACAGTATCCACGGCGGGCGGGTATAGCGTCGCTACGACGGCCACTCCGAACAATACTATGAACAAAGCAAAGGTTGTTGCGGCGATACTTCCGCCAGAACGTGGCATAAGGCCTCCCAGCCAATCACATTGAATTCCTTACTGGTTTGAATTGTAGCATGGAAACGATATCTTGTCAAGAATCTCCATGCGGGTAAAAAAATCCCGTAGCAACGTGCGCTACGGGATTCACCTCCGGCCGAACTCAATCGACGTTAACATCGGCCTCCCAAAGAAATTCGTCGATCTGTGGGGTAAGAGACGGGAAAAGCGGCTTGTAGAGCGATTTACGGTCGTCTTGCACGCGGTCCACTTCTTTTCGGACCGACGGCATAATTCGATAACACTCGGCAAGAGATCTGCACTTGCCGAAATCTCCCATGCTCAGCTGGTCTGCTACTTCGTTGCGCGCGGCGGTCATATTGGTCTTCGCTTCGGAAGCAACTGAGTGTACCGAGAGCGAGGTAACGACTGTGACCGCGACAATCCCAAGCACCACCAAGAACAGATCTCTCCATTTCGACATATCTTCTCCTTGCGCGGCAAACCGCGCTACCGCCAGATTGAGTTCCTTAAATATCTAGGGTAAATTATAGCACGTGCTGCGAAAATGTCAACTGCGCCGGGCGGCACGTTCTACCCGTGCCGAACCTCAAGAACATCCCCGTCCAAGACCACATATTCCTTGCCTTCCACGCGAAGCCACCCCTTTTGCTTTGAAGCGGCCCAACTGCCAGCCGTAAGCAACTTATCCCACGCCACGACCTCCAAACGGATGAACTTCTTTTCAAAATCGGTGTGGATGACGCCCGCCGCCTGGGGCGCCTTGGTCCCCCGCTCGATGGTCCACGCGCGCGTTTCGTCCTCGCCCGTCGTAAAGAAACTGATGAGATTCAGAACTTTATATGCCTCCTTCACGAGCTCGGGAATTGCATCCGCCTGCGAGAGGTCGGCAACGATGTGGTCGGCGCCCAGCGATTTTATTTTCTCGAGAAGTGCGGCGGGCACATCGTCCGGCACGCCGTTTAAAAGATAGATCTGCCGTTTCAGCGTGAGCAAATTGAGATCAAGAAGACGGCCGGTGGTTTTCACCTCATGAGTAATATCATGAGCCAGTGCGGCGTCGGATACGGGCAAGTTCCCCGCCTCCAGGCACTGCTTGAGTCGCCCGAGCAATTCCTTGTCCTGCACAGCTTCTTTTTTGCCGGTCCGTGCTTCGGCCTCGGCTTTGTTGAAACGCTTTTCCACGAGATCAATGTCTTTTAAAATTAACTCCGCATTGATGATCTCAAGGTCGCGCAACGCGTCAACGGAATTTTCAACATGGACGATCTCCGGATTTTGGAAGACGCGCAGGACAACAATGATCGCCTGCGTTTCTTTGATGTGGCCAAGAAACTGGTTGCCGAGGCCTTCGCCCTTGTTCGCGCCTTTCACTAACCCGGCGATGTCATAAAATTCGACGATGGCGGGAATCTTCTTTTTTGATTTGCTTAAAACATTCAGTTTCTCGAGTCGTTCGTCCGGAACAGAAACAACGCCGACGTTCGGGTCAATCGTTGCAAACGGATAATTGGCGATCGTGACCTCCTGCTTTGTGAGAACCTTAAAAAGCGTTGACTTGCCGACGTTCGGGAGGCCTACGATGCCGATGGAGAGTTTCATAGATTCTAACTATCGCCTGTCTGGCTTCAAAACTCAAGCCCGATACTACCCAATTATTTTGATAGAATGATTAAACAAATCTCCCTGCTCTTTTCTTCACTAGGAGGCAAGAAACCTGCGCCGCGAAATATCGGATCTGATCCCCAGCGGTTTCGCCGCCATGTGAGCAACAAAACGCGTATGCCAGTCCGAGGCTAAACGCCACCGACGTACATTCCGATACTTATTACACGGAACACAATCGTCTATTCATAGGAGGAACTAAGCGTGAAGGAAAGAGGCGGAGACACATAGAAGAAAATTTACCTATTCTATATAGGAGGGGAAATCATTATCCAGACAAATAACGGCCAGACACTTACCGTGCAGAATCCAATCACCGTCGGCCAAACTGTGACCGTTCGCGGACTCCTCAACACGGCAAACAGCACGATCTCGTCGGTGACGCAGATCACGATCGGTGGCGTGACGGCTGTCCCGCAGTAAATTACTTCGATGGTGCGACCGTCGGCGGCGTATTGAGATCAATGTCCGCCTGCCCGGCGGCGCGGAAAATGAATATGAAACCAAACGGGTCCTGTGGGACATGCGGTATTATCTTTGCAGTCACAAGCTCATTGGTTGACGTGGGATACGCGCCGATCTGGGTCTTATAGATCTTCGCGGCCGCTTCAAGATAGTCGAAGATTTGCAGACGCGTTACATAGGCATCGGCTCGTTCTTTTGTTGCCTCGTCATTGGTCGAGCTCGCGATGGTTGCCCACAACTCCTCGATCTTTGCGCGCCCGTTCGTGCCGATGCCGAAGTTCAGCGCAAACCGCTCGGCATATTCCGGCACGCCCGGCGTGCGCGCGGCAATGTCAAAATACTGCAAAGCGCTTTTTGTATCCCTTGCGTCCAGATAATAATCAATCGCCATATAGTACGGTATCCGCCAGTCGGGATCGGCGTTCGCGATCCCCTGCTGCCCTATCGCGAGCGCGAGCGTGTCGCTTGCGTCGCCCGCAAAATCAGCGCGCGGGATGGCCGGCAGCGTGAGCACGGAAAACGCATAGGGATAACTCAACTTCGGGTCAACGGCGTTCACATAGGCCTCATCGGTCACGTACTCCGTCTTGCCATTAAAGAGGTCGAGGACCTCGGGCATCGTCCCGGCCCACAGCGCCGAGGCGACGGTGGAATGGAACCCCATGTCAACGATGCGGATGAATTCGGGCGACGTGTAACTTGCGAGCGGTGCAAGTGCAGTCCCTTTCGAAAGGTCATAGTCATATTGCAACACGACAACCACCAAAAGCAGCAGGATGAGGATGACCGCTTTGGAAAGTGCTCCGAGGCGCCTCGTCGCCATGCTTAAATTTCTTTCTTATTGAAAATCCAAACCCCGGCCATGAGAAGCAGAGCGATGTAGACCGCGGCATAGGCAACCGCAAGCAACGCCGGCATGAGGGGCGCGGGAACGTTATGCACGGCAAAATTCCGGACGTCGAACTTTTCGAGGTTCGGGAAGACGTAATAGAGCGCCTGGACGAGCCGGTATTTGAAACCGACGATGCCCACGGCTTTTGCGTCGGCGATGAGCGCGCTCACTACGTGGCCCGCAAAGAACACCGCAGAGGTATAAACGATCGAGAGCAGCGACGTTGAGAATGTTGAAACGAAGGTCGCAAAAGCGAGGAACAACATCATCTCAAGATATTGCATTGCGATCGCGAGGATGCCCATCGCATCGAACCCACCGCCTTCATAGGCGACGACGCCAAGATAGGCAACCATGAAGATCAGGGTCGTCACCAAGAGCACCATGCAGAGGCCGAAGAACTTCCCGAGCAAAAATTGCGCACGCGAGACGGGCTTCGATAAAATGAAATAGACCACCTTGCGGTCTATGTCCTTGAAGAACGACGTGGTGCCGAGGAAGATCGCGAGGATAGCATTGAAGAAATAAACTCCCGAGAGCGCAAAGCTTTTTACCATCGGCAGTTCCTTGAGCACGAGGTCGGCAAGAAAGAGCGATGAAAGCATATAGAGCACCGCGAAAACTACGATCGCGTAGAGGATCTTTTCGCGGACCTCGAGCTTGAACGTATTCTTGGCGATGATCCAGATATTACGCATGAATGAGTTTTTTTCCCTCGTGCTCGGCGAGTGTTTCGGTGAATCGTTCCTCAAGGGATTCTCCCTTTGCAAAGCCCTTCACCGAACCGGAATAGAGAAGGCGTCCGGCGTGGATCACGCCGACCTCGTCGCACATTTCCTCGACGTCGTAGAGGATGTGCGTATTAAGGAATATTTTTTTGCCCTCTTTCTTGAGCCCAAGCATCACCTCTTTCATCTCACGCCGGCCGAGCGGGTCAAGCCCGTCGAGCGGCTCATCGAGGAAAAGGTACTGCGGATCGTTCACAAGCGCCTGCGCGAACGCCAGGCGCTGGCGCATTCCCTTTGAATACGTCTTGATCTGAAAATTCCGCGCGTCGAAGATGCCGACTTTCTTCAGCAAATTTTCATAATGGGATTTTCTGCCTGCTGATCTTTCAAAAAGTTCGTCGGCGAACGTCAGAAATTCCAGCCCCGTCATCGTTTCATAAAAATATGGCGTCTCCGGCATAAAGCCCATTTTCTTCTTGGACGCCTCGTCGGTCGAAGGCCGGCCGTCAATGAGGATCGTACCGCTTGTTGGCGCAAGCAGCCCCACCGTCATCTTCATGATCGTCGTCTTCCCTGCCCCGTTCTGGCCGAGAAAGCCAAAAATCGGCACGTCAACCGTGAGCGAGAAGTCCTGCACCGCGCTCGTGCGCTTTTTGAATGTTTTGGTGACGTGGGAGAACTCAACCATCGCCTTACTTGATCTCCTTGATCTCGTACACCGCTGCGCCAGCCGGCGTCGTGATGCTCACGCTGTCGCCCGCCTTGCGCTTGAGGAACGCGCGGCCGAGGGGCGATTCATCGGAAATTTTTCCCTCTTCGGGCTTTGCCTCGTAGGCACCGACGATCGTGTACGTTGTCGTCTTGTCCCCTTTTTGTACCGTCACCGTTGATCCCACCTGCACCGTATCGCCGCCTTCGGCCTTCTCGATGATCGCCGCGTTTTTTACGAGCTCTTCAAGCTCGATGATGCGCGTTTCGACGTTCGCTTGCTCTTCGCGCGCCTCCACATATTCGGAGTTCTCCGAGAGATCGCCGTACTCCTTTGCCTGCTTCAAACGCTGGGCGACTTCCAGCCGCCGAGTGTTCTTGAGCGTCTCGAGTTCGGTCTTGAATTCCTCGAGCCGCTCCTTGGTCACGTATTGTTTACTCATGATGATATTGTGTTAAGAAATTCCGGCGGGGAGCCGGAATGCGACGTTTTCTCAAGTTTGGACTGTGCCCGGGGCGTCGTAACGCCCCCGCCACAACCATAGGCGAATTTTAATGGTTTCGACCAAAACTTTCAAGTAGGCGGATGCCCCCACGTGCGACCGGAGGTCATTCACCCAATGCACCGGGATTTCCTTGATTTTATAGCCCTGGAGCTTCGCGAGCGACAGTATTTCGACGTCGAACCCCCAGCCCGTAATTTTAGAAATATTAAATATCTTTTCGGCGGCTTCATCAGTGAACGCCTTGAACCCGCACTGCGTATCCCAGATGCCGGGCAGCAAAAGCGCCTGGATAAAAAGGTTGCCAAGCTTTCCTGGGATCTGTTTGTAGATCGGCTCGGCCGGATCAAGCTTGGCGCCTTTCATCGCGCGCGAACCGATCACCACGTCGTAGCCCTCCTTGAAGAACGGCATCATCGCGTTGAACTGATCAATGGACGTGGAGTTGTCGGCGTCGGTAAAAAGCCGGATCTTGCCGGTCGCAAGCAGCATCCCCTGGCGGACCGTCCCACCCTTCCCCGCATTGTCTTTGATGTCAACGAGCTTGAGGTTCCTCACAACCTTCACCATGTTCCGCACGATCTCTGCCGTGTTGTCCTTTGAACCGTCGTTCACGACCAAAATTTCGTATGAATATTCCGCATGCTCAAGGCGCTTATCAATATCAAGCAGCGTCTTCGGAATACGCTCCGCTTCGTTATATGCAGGAATGATAATGGAGAGATACGGCTGAGCCATGGATATATGAGTATTATACTAAATTTTTGTCAGGATGCGCGGGCCGTATGGCGTGATGGCGACCGTGTGCTCAAAATGGGCCGAGAGGGAGCCATCGGCTGTGCCGTAGCTTTCGTCCGGCAATTGCCGGATTGCGCCGTGGCCCACGGCGACCATGGGCTCAATGGCGAGCACCATGCCGACTTCCAGGTCTTCGCCCTGGCCTTTGCGGCCGACGTTGAACACGGTCGGATCTTCGTGAAGCGCGGTCCCGATGCCGTGTCCCGTAAGGCCCTCCACAACCGAAAATTTATTTTTTTCGACGATCATCTGCACGGCGCAGCCGATATCCCCGAGCGTATGGCCGGATTTGGCAATTTTCACCGCGGCGGCGAGCGCATCTTCAGTCACGTGGATTAGTTTTTTTGCCTGTACGCCAACGTCCCCCACAGGAACCGTGATTGCGGCATCAAGATATAATCCCTGGTATTTTAATCCAAGATCAAGCTTCACGAGGTCGCCCTCGCGGATCGTGTATGCCGACGGAGTCCCATGCACCACAACGTCGTTCACGGACGCGCATAGCGTATAAGGATACGCTTTGCGGGCACCGGCCGGCCGATAGTGCAAAAATGCGGGCTTTGCTCCCGCATCGAGAATAAGCGTGCGCGCAAGGCGATCGAGCTCGATCGTGGCCACGCCGGGCTTTGTTTCGGACTCAAGCCGCCGCAGGACGCCCGCGAGGATCGCGCCGCCCACCGCCATCACCTCAATCTCTTCAGTCGTCTTTAAAGTGGCCATAGATATGCTCCATCACCTTGAACGGCGCCGGCCGCGCGTCAACGTGGCGGAGGGTATAGCCATGTTTCTTGACGTACGCAAAGATCGGGAACGTCCGTTTTTCATATTCTTTTAACCGGATTTTAATGACGCTGGGCTTATCCAAGCTCCGCTTATAGAACGATCCGGCGCAGACCGGGCAATGCTTTGGCTTGCGGTGCGGATAGAACGCCGTGAGCAGCAGGTAGCCGCAGGCGGAGCACACCATGCGGGCGCCATTGCGCTTAATGGACGCCGAGGCGGGAAGGTCGAGCACGTATACGTTGACGTTCTTTTTCCCGTACAACGTCCGGAATAGCGGATACAGTTTCTGCGCTTCGTACATCGTGCGCGGCGAACCGCTCAAGACGATCCCCCAGCCGGCGGCCGCGATACGCTTTGCCTCGCGCATCACTTCGCCCGTCACAAAGCTCGGCGTCATCAACTTGCCGCCGTCAAAAAGCTTGCGTTCGCGCCGCACGATTTTCTCGTGCTGGCGATGCGGGTCATGCACGATCGATTCCAAAAACTTTCCCGTATCAAAGTGGATGAGGTCGAGTTTGTTCGCAAGCAAATTCGCTTGCGTGCCCTTTCCCGCTCCGGGAGGGCCGTAGAGGACAACGACGATTTTACGCATGCAACAATTTTAACAAAAAAAAGGCCCGCGCACAATGCGGGCCCGATTTCGTTTGAGATCACTGCAGACCGTAATAGCCATGAAACAACCTTCTGACTGCCGGCGGCAATGCCCGGGCAGCATCGGAATATTCCATCGCAAAGATGTCCCAGTCGCGATCGCCTTTTATTTCGGTCAATAAGCCGTGCTCCTGTCTGACGAACCGAAACCAGATCTTCTTTCCTTTGATGGTGATAATCTGCCGCAGCGTATCATCTTCGGCATAGGTCTTGATTGCAACGATCCGGATGCCGTTCCCCTTGCGCCAGACGCTCACAATGCAATGTTCGCCCCGGGCAACATACTCCTTTGAAAATTTCCGCGCGAGCGGCGGACTCGGATCCCGCGCCTCCCATCTTCCCACCATCGGTGGCGAAGAAGATGGCTCTTGGACGGCGGCCGCGGCCGCGACAAAAGAACAGAGAGATAAAGCCATCGCCAAACCGATTTTTTGCATGATCGCCTCCTTCAAAGCGAACTGCCTACTAATATTATGATACTATGTTTTGCTTAATACGTCAACCAATAAAAAGGGAGTGAGATTGACTCACTCCCCTGTGGCGAGGAAGGTATCCTTGTGATGCCCGGGCTTTTTCTGCCGTTCTTTCACGGTGATTGTCACTCGATAGTGGCGACCGCTCTGCTCTTCGTGGATAGAACCACCATCCAATCTACGTTTTGCAAGAACAAGCACTAACCGCCTTAGATGATCGTACTGCGGCGGAAAAGTGGATTTAACCACCGGCGGCGCACGAAACGCCTTCTTCCCTATAATCCGGACAACTTCCGGGTCGGTGATGGTATTGCTCAGGTGCCACGTCTTACCGTTACGCACATATTCAAACCCAATAACTTTATCCTGCTGGAACATGGCTACGTCCTCCGCATCTGCTTTCTTTATACACTATTTTCTTATATGCTGAAAGCAGCTTGGAGGTTATCGATGATCCCCGAAACGCACCCTTTGCGGCAGCTGTTCGCCGATCTCGTCCACTATCACTTCAAAAACGAACTGCACTTGAACAATCCGGAGGTGCAAACCTATATCGCAAATCTGCTTACCGAGTTCTGTGATTGCGGGCAACTGCTTAAGATCCGTAACGCTGCCGGGCGGCCGCTCACCGACGTTGGTGAGATGCTGATCGAGACCGATCCGATCTATGGCCCGGCGCCCTCCTTTGACCGCGAACGGCAGGTGCGAAAACATATCGGCGACTACACCCTGTTCTTCGCCGGCATGTTTCCCGAAAGCATCAACCACTATCGCCTCCGCCGCCAACGCCTGGAAAACTTCGTCGCATGGATGAAGGCGGGTAAAGAAAGCTACTACATCGTTTCCAAGTTCGAGCACTTCGAGTATGCCAAGGTGGCGCCGATGTTCGCGCAACTCTCGCAGAAATTCGAGGACTGCGTTTATGGCTTGAACCTGGTAAAAACCGAACTCGAGGTGATGCAGCACCCGATCGCACGGCAAACAAAACAACTGTTGGTCTAGCGCGTGAAGCACATCCTCTGGCCCGTCCAAACCCAAAAAAGTGGACGGGCTTTTTTTATGTACGAGCAGTTTGCAAAGCTATTCTATCCCCTCGTATTCCCTGACCGTGAGCTGTGAGTCAATCTGCCGCATGGTCTCGAGCGCAACCGCAACAACGATGAGCAATGCCGTGCCGCTGATCGTGACCACGGCGATGCCGGTCAATGCCTGCACGATGAGCGGCAGGATGGCGATGAGGCCGAGGAACATGGCGCCGAAGAATGTGATCCTGTTCACGATACTGCCGAAGAACTTTTCCGTGCTCTCGCCGGGACGGATGCCCGGGACAAACCCGCCGCTCCGCTGGAGGTTCTTCGCAACCTCTTCCGGATTGAACGTGATCGCCGTATAGAAATACGTGAACGCGAACACGAGCAGGAAGTAGATGATGCCGTAATACAAGTGATTATTCAAAAAGCTCGTCGCAAAAGCATTCACCTTCAGCGCCAAACTCGTCGAAAAAAGCGTCAAAAGCTGCGCCAAAAATTGCGGGAAGAGCAGGACCGAAATCGCGAAGATGAGCGGAATCATGCCCGCCTGGTTGACCTTCAAAGGCAGGTAGCTTGAAGCGCCGCCGTACATCTTGTTGCCACGGACGCGCCGCGCATAGGCAACCGGGATTTTCCGTTCGCCCTCGTTCAGGTACACGATGCCCGCGATCAACAATATGCCGATCACGAGGAAACCGAGATATGGGGTCAGCATCGCCGGCGTATACGCCGCGATCGCGGTGCCGATGCTCGAGGGCAGGCGGCTGATGATGCCCGCCATGATGATGAGCGAGATGCCGTTGCCAACCTTCTGCTCCGTGATGAGTTCGCCGAGCCAGAGCGCGATCATGGAACCGCACGTGATCACGATGACGTTCGTCGCAAAATGGAACGGGTCCGGTCGCGGGATCACGCTCTGCGAAATGAGCAGCGTGAGGAAGCCGTAGGCCTGCACGAGCGCGAGCGGAACGGTGAGCAGGCGCGAATATTGGTTGAACTTTGCCTGGCCGCGCGCGCCCTCTTCGTAATACATCTCCTTCATGCTCGGGAAGATGATCGTCATGAGCTGCATGATGATCGTGGAGGTGATGTACGGCCCCACGCCAAGCATGACGACAGACAGCGTCACGAGACCGCCGCCGGAGAAGAAGTTCAAAAACCCGAGGAGCTGGTTGGAATTAAAATAATTTTGCAAAGCGGCGGCGTTGATGCCTGGGATCGGGATTGCCGCAAGCACGCGATAGCACACCAAAATCCCCGCAACGATGAGGATCTTTTTGCGGAGGTCGGGAACCCTGAAAATTTGGAGGAGCCGGTCCATTTATTTCACGCTGCCGCCAGCTTTTTCAATCTTCATCTTAGCACTTTCGGAGACCTTGATGCCGGACACGGCGATCGGGAACGTGATCTCTCCCGCGCCGAGGATCTTTACGATGCCATTGAAGTCCTTCTTAACGAAACCGTTCGCGCGCAGGAAATCATTCGTGATCTCGAAGGGCGTTGCGCCTTTCACGTGCGGCTTCAAGCGGACGGAAAGCGCGCCGAGATTGAAGACCTCGGGAATCGCGTCCTTCGGCTTGTTCCGGAAACCGCGCTTCTTCGGGATGCGCATGATGAGGTCGCGCTCCGCGGGGCGGATGCGGTGACCCGAACGGGATTTCTGTCCTTTTACGCCGCGGCCCGAATAGCTGCCGCGCTTGCCGCTGCGGCCGATGCGCTGGGCTTTCTTTTGTATGGAAGGAAGGTTGATCATGTTAGGCCTTGAGCTTTTTGAGCGCTTCGAGCGTTGCCATGGCGTTCGTGAGCTTGTTTGGCGTGCGGCCCAGGATCTTTGCCGTCGCATCCTTCACGCCCGCAAAAGCCAATACAAAGCGCACGCTGCCGCCCGCGCGGAGCCCGTGCCCTTTGCTGGCGGGCTTGATGAGTACCTGTGCGGCGCTGTATTTGGCGAGCACTTCGTGCGCGATCGTGCGCTGGTCCTTCAGATGGATCGTCAGCATATTTTTCTTCGCCTCGCTCTTTGCTTTGGCAACCGCCTGTTGCACGTCGAGGCCCTTCGCCACGCCGATGCCGACGCGGCCCTTTTCATCGCCGAGCACGAGCGTTGCGCGGAAGCGGAAACGCTTGCCGCCGGCAACGACGCGCGTCACGCGCCGCATGTCGAGCACGCGCTCGCGGAACTCTTCTCTCATTTTGGGGAGGGCATCGCGCCTCCGGTAGCTTGGGTTAGGCATGGGCATAATAATAGTGGTTAAAATTTAAGGCCGGCTTTTTTTGCGCCTTCGGCGAACTGTTTTACGCGACCATGGAACTTGTAGGAGCCGCGGTCGAATACGACGGCGGTAATCCCCTTTTCAACCGCTTTTGTGCCGAGCGTTTCGCCGATGGCATATGCATCCACGGATTTTGATGCCTTCGCTTTTGCGGCTGGCGCCTTTGCTTTTGCGCCCCGAAAACTCGAAGCGGAAAGCAGCGTGCGGCCCGTGAGGTCGTCAATGAGCTGGGCATAGAAATAGCGGTTGCTGCGATGGACGGCGAGCCGCGGTCGGTCGGTCGTGCCCAGGATCGCCTTGCGCGTACGTGCGCCACGGCGGACCCTCTTTTCGTTTAATTTTTTGCGTGAGTTCATGCTGGTAATAAATGTTATGCCACGGCAGTCGCGCCGGCTTTCTTGCCGATCTTGCGGCGGATCACTTCTCCCTGATAATGGATCCCCTTACCCTTGTACGGCTCGGGCTTCTTCAGGGCCCGGATCTCGGCGGCCGCCTGGCCGACCGATTCCTTGTCGATGCCGGAAACCTTGATCGTATTCTTCTCGACGGCAAGCGCAATGCCTTTCGGAACCGGCAGTTTCACCGGCTGCGCATAGCCAAGATGCAGGACGAGCGTCGTGCCTTCAAGCATCGCGCGATAGCCGACGCCTTCGATCTCGAGAATCTTCACGAATCCCGCCGTCACGCCCGTGATGGCGTTCTTCACGTTCGCATACAGCGTACCGGCCTGCGCCGATGAGCCGTCCGCGGTGGTGGAAGTCACCGTGAGGTTCGCGCCCTCAATCGCCACGGCAACGCCCGCAGGGATCGCGACGTGAAGCTCCCCTTTCGGGCCCTTCACGGCGAGAATGTCGCCGTTCTTGGTCACGGTTGCTCCGGCGTCGATGATGATTGGTTTTTTGATAAGGCGGGACATGGAAGTGATGATTACCAGACCTCAAAAAGATATTCGCCCCCGATCTTGGCCTTTTGCGCCTGCCGATGCGTCATGATGCCCTTCGAGGTTGAAAGGACACCGAGGCCGTGTCCCTGTTTGACCGAACGGATGCTCCGATAGTCGGCGTAGAAATGGCGGCTCGGCTTACTCACAAGCTTGAAATCGTTGAGGGCTTTTTCCTTGGACGGGAGCTTCACATTGATGAAATTCTTCCGGCCGACGGTTTCCTTCTCCACGTTCTTCACGTAGCCGCCGAGAGCCAGCGCCTCAAGCACCGCGAAGTCCATTTTTGAGAACGGAAAGGTCATGCTTGTTTTGCGCGCGCGCACCGCATTTTTTAATTCAGAAAGGATGTTGTAGTACATAAAATTTTTCCCGTGTTACCAAGACGCCTTTTTGATGCCCGGGATCTGCTGATTCGTCGCCATCTCGCGGAAGCAAATGCGGCACAATCCGAAATCGCGCATGAAGCCGCGCTTGCGGCCGCAACGGAAACAGCGCCGCACGATACGGGTGCTGAACTTGGGCTTCTTTTTGGCTCGTGCGATGACGGATTCTTTTGCCATGTTATTTTTTCTTCTTCTTTTTCCCCGCAGGCGCGCCTTTCTTCATGGGCACGCCGAACTTTGCGTACTCCGCGACCGCGCGCTCCCGGTTCTTCTTTTTCGGCACGATGCTCACGCCGATCGAGAACGACACGGGCGATTGTTCCGGCGAGATCTCCGGGAATACCTGATGCTCGCGGACGCCCACATTCAACGTGCCGCCCTGGTCGATCGCGGAATGTTCAAGGCCGTTAAAGTCGCGCACACGCGGTAATACTATTGTAATCAGGCGTTCGAAAAAATCAACCATTTTCTCGCGGCGGAGCGTCGTGCGGAGCCCCACAATCTGGCCTTCGCGCAGCTTGAATCCGGCGATCGAAATCTTCGCGCGGCGGATCTGCGGCTTCTGGCCCGTCATGTTCGCAAGATCACGCATCACCTGCACGAGCGTTTTCTCCTCAAAGTTGGGCTGCTGGCCAAGCCGGCCGACGCCCGCGTCAATCACGATCTTCTCGAGGAAGGCGCGGATTTCCTTCCGCTCTTTGCTTTGGTTGTTGGTTGTGTGTGCCATGGCTAGATTGTTGCTTTACACTTTTTGCAATAACGCATTTTGGTCCCGCTTTCGGTGCGATACCCGACGCGCGTCGGCGCTTTGCAGTTTGCGCATACGAGCATCACCTTTGACGCCGGCATGGGCCGCGCGACGTTCACGATCTGCCCCTTCTCCCCCTGCTTCTTCGGCTTCGAACGCTTTTTAAAAATATTCAGGTTGTCCACGATGATTTTGTCATCGACCGGAAACGCCGTTAACACCGTCCCGATCTTTCCGCGGTCTTTGCCCGACATTATTTTTACCTGGTCGCCTTTCTTGAGTTTCATGATAATAAAATTCGTTACACGATTTCTTCCGCCATCGTCATTAATTTTTCATACCCTTTCTCCTTGAGCTCGCGCGGCAAGGGGCCGAAGATGCGGGTCGCCACCGGTTCCTTCTTGGGATCAATCAAAATGACGGCATTCTCGTCGAAGCGGACATACGAACCGTCCTTCCGGCGCATGGCATTCTTGGTGCGGACAACAAGGACGCGTACCACATCTTTCTTTTTGACGCTTTTGCGTGGTTCGGCCGATTGCACGGAGGCGACAACCACGTCGCCGACACCCGCATAGCGGTGATGCGTGCCGCCGAGGATGCGGAAACACCGCACCATTTTTGCGCCGCTGTTATCTGCCACCTTTAATATGGATCGTTCCTGGATCATGTTATTTCGTTACTTTGCCCACGATGCGCCAGCGCTTATCCTTCGACAAGGGACGCGTCTCTTCCATGACAACCTTGTCGCCGGTCTTGTACGCATTCTCCTCATCGTGCGCCTTGAACTTGGTCGTCACGCGGTAGTACGTGAGGTACTTCGGATGCTTTTTGAGGCGCTCCACCGCAACCACGCGCGTCTTTTGCATCTTGTCGGACACGACGGTGCCGGTCAGCTTCCGGTGCTTGGTTTCTTGGGGTTGTGGATTAGTCATGGTTTTTGATGAATGTCTTGATGCGCGCGATCTTTTTCTTGATTTCGTGCAGCTCCGCTACATTCTTCACTTTTCCGGCCGCAAGGTCAAATCGAAGGGCGCGCAATTTCTCTTTGCTTTCGTGCTCGAGGGTTGTGAGTTCCACAACCGAGCGATGTTTGAGGTCTTGGATGTCTTTCTTTTTCATGTTAGTGCGACGTTGCCTTATCAATGATGCGGGTCTTCACCGGCAATTTGTACTGCGCATGGCGCAGTGCCTCCCGCGCTTTTGCAGCATCAACGCCGTCAATCTCAAAAAGGATGCGGCCCGGCTTCACCGGAAACACATAATGGTCCACAGAGCCCTTGCCTCCGCCGAGCGTTTTTTCCGGCGCCTGAAGCGTGATCGGCTTGTCGGGGAAAATGCGGATCCAGAGCCGGCCTTCGCGTTTCAGGAAGTTCGTGATCGTCTTGCGGGCCGCTTCGATCTGGCGGGAATTCACCCACGCCGATTCAAGCGACTTCAGACCGTACTGGCCGTAGCTCAATTCCAAACCGCGCGTCTCAACCGTGCGCCGTTTCGAACGTCCTTTCTGCCATTTACGATGTTTTACTTTCTTGGGGAGTAGCATGGTTGTAAAAATTACCGGCGATCATTGCGGTCATCGCGGCGCGGCGCTGGCGGGTTCGGGTCGCGGCGGCTGAACCGGTTTTCATTCTGGTCTTTCTTCTCTTCTTTTTCAAAGATCTCGCCTTTATAGACCCAGACGCTGACGCCGATCGTGCCGTACGTGGTCTTTGCTGTGACGCGGCCGTAATCAATGTCGGCGCGGAGTGTTTGCAAAGGGAGTGAACCGCGCACCAGACGTTCGCGGCGCGCGATCTCGTTGCCGTCAAGGCGGCCGGACAAAAACACTTTCACGCCCTTCACATCCTTGTTCTGCTGGACCTGCTCGACATATTTCTTCATGGTGCGGCGAAACGGCATGCGCTTCTCAAGGTCCCACGCGATCTGCTGCGCAACGTACTGCGCCGAAACCTCCGAGCGCTTTAATTCTTCAACATTCAAACTGAGCGCAACTTTTGAGCGCGTCTTGCGCACTTTTTGGAGCGCCGTGGCAACGGCCTTCTGCAGGTCTTCCATGCCTTTGCCGCCGCGGCCGATCACGAGTCCCGGACGCGCCGCCTTAATGAACACGCGGAGGTTGCCCTGCGTGCGTTCGATCTGGATCTCGGCAACGCCTGCGAGCGCGATCATTTTATTGATCGTGTTCCGGATCGCCTCGTCTTCCTCCAGGAACTGCGGATAGCCGCCCTTAAGAAACCAGCGCACCGGCCAGTTCTTGGTGATCCCTAAGCGATATGAATTTGGATTGATCTTTTGTCCCATGGTTATTTATCCCCTGTTTTGCGGCGGCTCCATGACCGTTTCCAGAAGCTCGGCTTCTTCGCCTCGATCTGCTTCTCCTCTTCCTTCGGGTTGCGCTTGTCCTTCAACTTCTTGGTGTCGCTCACCTGCGGGAGTTTTGTCTTCTTCGGCGCCACGATCGTGTACTTTGACTTGAGGTTTTCATTCACGCCGAGCGTGATCGTCACATGGCTCATCTTCTTTTGAATGGGAGAAGCCGATCCCCGGGCGCGTGGCAAAACGCGCTTGAGCATCGGGCCGCCGTCAACGCGGACGGACTCCACGAACAGGTAGTCGGCGTTCAGCTTCTTGTTGGTTTTAGCATTCGCAACCGCCGAGCGCAAGAGTTTCAAAATGGCTTTCGCAGGCCGGCGCGTCTGGATGAGAAGCTGCGCTTCGGCATCGTTCACCGAGAGGCCCTTCACAAGGTCGCCAACGCTCCGCACTTTGCGCGGAGCCATCCTCAAATATCGTAATGTTGCAATTTGGCGTTCCATGGTTCGTTATTTTTTGCCCGGCGCAGCTTTTGCAGCAACCGCAGCCGTTTTGCCCGCTTCCGCGGATTTGATCTCGAGTTCTTTCTGCATCTTGCCGCCGTGGCGCGTGAACTTGCGCGTGGGAGAAAACTCGCCAAGCCGATGGCCTACCATTTCTTCGGTGACGCGGACCTCAATGTGCGTCCTGCCGTTGTGGACGCCAAAAATATGCCCCACCATTTCGGGTGCGATCTCTGAGGCGCGCGACCAGGTCTTGATCACGGTGCCGCTGCCGGCTTTGTCGGCCGCAACCTTCTTGAGAAGCTTGGGGTCGACGAATGGTCCTTTCTTTAAACTTCGGCTCATGATTTTTTTATTTATTTCGCGTGCCGCGCGCGTTCTCGCGGCCCTTCACGATGAATTGCGACGATTTTTTCTTGGGATTGCGCGTCTTGTGGCCGCCCGTCACTTTGCCCCACATGGTCTTGGGCTTCCTGGTGCCGCGCGGCTGGGCGCCTTCGCCGCCGCCGTACGGATGGTCAACCGGGTTCATGGCGCTGCCGCGGACAGTCGGCCGGATACCGAGCCAGCGCGAACGACCGGCTTTGCCGATCGAGATCAAGCTCCACTCCGCGTTCGAAACCTGGCCAAGCGAGGCAAGGCACGTCCACTGGACGCGGCGCACTTCGCCGGAATTCACCTTGAGGTCCGTATACCCGTCGGCATTCGCAAGCACTTCGGCATATGCTCCCGCCGAGCGCGCAAGCTGGCCGCCGTGCCCGGGATGCATTTCGATGTTGTAGACCTGATTGCCCACCGGAATGTTTTTGAGGAACATGCGGTTGCCGATCTTGAAAGGGGCTGCCTCGGCGATCATGATCTCGGTCCCCGCCTTCATGCCTTCCGGAGCCAGAATATAGCTGCGGCTCCCGTCCGCATTCTTTACGCGGGCGATGAACGCCGTGCGGTACGGATCATACTCGATCGTTTCCACGAGCACCTTGGTGTTCAGCGCGCTCTGCTTGAAATCAACCATGCGGTACATCTTTTTATTCCCGCCACCCTGGTGGCGCGTCGTGATGCGGCCCTGCGAGTTGCGGCCGGCATTCGCCGTCAACCGTTTCAAAAGCGGCTTCCACGGGCGGGCGCCTTTGGTGAGCGTGCTGTAATCAGATCCCGTCATGTTGCGCCGCGAAGCGCTTGTGGGTTTATAGATCTTCATGGTTATACGAGGTCAATCTTTTGCCCTTCCTTGAGCGTGACGATCGCCTTCCGGTAGCCCTCCTGATATCCGCGCTTGTTCATGAACCGCTTCTGCTTCGGGACGCGATTGATGACGTTCACCGCCGTGACGTCAACCTTGTAGAGCGCATGAATTGCTTTCTTGATCTCCGGCTTGCTCGCTTTTTCTTTTACGAGAAACGCATACTTGCGTTCAGCCGTGAGGTCGGTCGATTTTTCGGTGATCCAGGGCTTCTTGATGATAAAGGCGTCGTTCATGGGATTTATTTTGCGGAAACTTTATAGTGCTTTTCAATCGTCCCGACAGACGCTTTATCAATGAAGAAATTCTTGTGGTTCATGATGTCGTACACATTGAGCGACGTCACATCAATCGCTTTCGCCTTTTCCAAATTGGCCGACGCGCGGAACAAATTCTTGTTGTCCTTGTCCGAAACCAAAAGCACGTCATAGCGCTTGGCCTTCTTCTTCATGGCGAGGACGCCGTGCAACGCACCCGCCAAAACCTTGGTCTTCGGGGCATCCACCGCGAACGAATCGAACACCTTCACTTCGCCGTCCTTTGCCTTGCGCGAGAGCACCGAGAATAGCGCGACGCGACGCATCTTCTTGTTCACCTTCTGCTCGTAGCTCTTGTCGTTCCGCGGGCCATGGGATTTGCCGCCGCCAACCCAGATCGGCGATCGGGTGGAGCCGTGCCGGGCACGTCCCGTGCCTTTTTGACGCCATGGCTTCTTGCCGCCGCCGCGCACTTCGCTGCGGTCCTTCACGTGCGCCCACGGGCGGCGCGCATTGGCGAGCTGCGCATCAACCACCTGCTTCACGAGCGTGGCATTCCATCGCGTACCAAAAACATTGTCCGGCAATTCAACCGTACCAACCACTTCATTATGCAAATTATAGACGTCGGCTTTCATATTATTTTTTGCCCGCCTTGACCGCAGGAGATGGGCCTTTCGCCTTGGTCGCCGGTCCGGTCGCAATTTCTAAAAGTCCTCCTTTTGCTCCCGGCACTGCGCCGCGCAAAAAGAGGAGGTTCTGTTCTTTATCAATCGCCGCGACGACGAGATTCTTGATCGTCACGCGCTCTGTGCCCATGTGTCCCGCCATGCGGCGTCCAGGAACGACGCGCTGGAATGCTGTTGAACCAATGGAGCCCGGCGCGCGGTAACGGTTTTTCTGGCCGTGCGTCTTTGGTCCGCCGCCGAAGCCATGTCGCTTCACCACGCCTTGGAATCCGCGGCCCTTGGTGAGGCCCGAGACGCGGACCTTGTCTCCCTCTTTAAATGACTCAACCGTCACGTCGGCGTCCATCGCGAATTGCGCGACGTCAATCGGCTGCGCCAACCGGTTGCGGAATTCCCGCTTCTTCTTCCCTAACGCAACCTGGACGGCCTCATAGCCATCCTTTTCTTTCGTGCGCACCGTGGAAACCTTGTTCGGTTCCGCCTTGATCATGGTGACAGGAACCACTTTCCCATCTTTCCAGATCTGCGTCATGTTTAATTTTTTGCCTAAGATGAACGGCATGGAGTTAAAAATACCGAGGTCTTGTCCTCGGGTTTTATACACAATCCAATAAAGAGAACTCTTTATGGAGAGCTTCTTTTGCAAGAAAACGACCGGCGCTTTCTTATGGGGATTATATGCATAAAACGTCCGAGGAAACCTTGGATAGGAGTATAGCAGAACGCACCGAAGTGTCAAATTATCAAAAAAAAGCCGTCCCGAAGGGCGGCTTGGTAACAATGCATTTGGTTATAAAGGAGCGTGGGCCCCATAGCTGGCACTCTCGCTGACCCGTACCGGCGGCTCCGTGCAACGAAGCTGAAGCTCGGCCGCCCGTGATGCAATATGCTGCGCCACGGGATCTCCCTTCCTCGCGAATGCCTGGATCAACGCGAAGACGGCCTTCGCTTCTTCTTTGTCGTCAAGAGAATCGAGGAGCGCACAGGCATCGCCAGGTTCTTGCTTACTTACAAACCTGGCGAACTCCAAGCGATCCGCATATTGCCGTTGCATCTCCCGTACAATAGCCCTTCCACCAATGACCGCCTTTAAAAGTTCATGGCGGTTAACCGTGCATCTGTCCATAAATAGCCGCCTTTCTAAGTCCAACTATAAAAAGAATAACTCTGGCGGTCTTTTTGTGTCAATCTGTGTCAATCAACAAAAAAAACGGCGCGAGGGGTTGCCTCGCGCCGGGTGGACATGGATTATCGCTCCCGCACGCACAGGAGAAAGAGCGATCCGCCGAGGCCGACATCAAACGTGTAGCCCAGGCCAGGAATCGTCTCGAGCGACATTCCGCTTTCAATGAGATGCGTTTTCTCACCGTACGACACATGGGCTCGAGTTGCTTTCGCGAAATGTTCGCGCGGCCCAAGGACAAAATAGCGCGTCTTCTTGTTGAGGTGGTACCAAACGTCCTGGCTGATGCCGTCCGGGATTTGGATTATCTCCGCTGAAATGCCATTGATCTGCAGGGGGACAAGATCACAACAGGTCAAAATTGCACATGGAATTTCCCAACATTTGAACCTGCGGCACACGGACCACTCGTAGTGCACTGGTTCGTGAAAATCGTTTGCCGAGAGCCCGCGAATTCCAAGCACGATTTGCCGCGAGACCGCACCGATATCAACATACGCCAATGCTTCCATTATCGCCTCCGAAAAGATGTGATAGAACCGATGTGGAGCATAAAGAAATTTTTTTGTCTTGTCAATTGCCGCCGCGCAAACAAAAATCCCCGCGGGGATGCGGGGACCTTTGTTCATGCGTATTCCGGGCCCTAGACCATCTTGATCTCGATGTCGACGCCTGCGGGAAGATTGAGGTTCGACAACGACTCGATGATCTTCTGGCTCGGATTCAGGATCTCGATCAGGCGCTTGTGCACCCGGAGCTCGAACTGCTCGCGCGAATCCTTGTGGACAAACGTCGAGCGGTTCACCGTGTACCGCTTGATCTCCGTGGGGAGGGGCATCGGCCCCATCACCTTCGCATCGTTGCGTTCGGCCGCCTCGATGATTTGGCGCGCCGAATTGTCGATCAACTTGTGGTCGTACGACTTGATGCGTAAGCGGATTTTTTGGGGTACTTCGGTTTTTGCCATTGGGGTTGCGCGGCGCGCTGTTATTTGCTGATCTTGGTGACCACTCCTGCGCCAACCGTCTTGCCTCCTTCACGAATAGCAAAGCGCATTTTCTCTTCGAGCGCAACCGGGGTGATCAGTTTGACGCCAATCTTCACCGTGTCGCCCGGCATCACCATCTCCATGCCTTCCGGCAAGGTCACTTCGCCCGTCACGTCCGTGGTGCGGATGTAGAACTGCGGCTTATAGCCCTTGAAGAACGGCGAGTGGCGGCCTCCTTCCTCCTTTGAAAGCACGTAGATCTCGGCATCAAATTCGGAATGCGGGGTCACCGTGCCCGGCTTGGCGAGCACCTGGCCACGCTCCACATCTTCTTTCTTCAAGCCGCGGAGCAAGGCGCCGATGTTGTCGCCGGCCTGCCCGTCGTCCAAAAGCTTGTTGAACATTTCAATGCCCGTGATAACGGTCTTCACCGTGGGGCGCAGACCGACGATCTCAACTTCCTCGTTCACTTTCACCTTGCCGCGCTCAACGCGTCCGGTGACGACCGTTCCGCGGCCTTCAATCGAGAAGATGTCTTCGATCGGCATAAGGAACGGCTTGTCGAGTTCGCGGACCGGGTCCGGGAAGTAATCATCCATCGCCTTCACGAGGTCGAGGATCGGTTTGGCATCCGGCGAATCAGCCGTGGCGGCATTCAATGCCTTCAAGGCCGAGCCGCGGATGATCGGGGCGTTGTCGCCGTCGAATTGGTATTTCTTGAGGAGCTCGCGGACCTCGGATTCAACGAGGTCAATGAGTTCCGGATCGTCAACCATGTCTGTCTTGTTAAGGAAGACGATGATCTTCGGCACGCCAACCTGGTGGGCCAAGAGAATGTGTTCGCGCGTCTGAGGCATCGGGCCATCCGTCGCCGCGACGACGAGCACGGCTCCGTCCATCTGGGCGGCACCCGTGATCATGTTCTTGATGTAGTCGGCGTGTCCCGGAGCATCAATGTGCGCATAATGGCGCTTCTCCGAATTGTATTCGGAATGATGGAGGGCAATCGTGATGCCACGAGCTTTCTCCTCCGGAGCATTGTCAATCTGGTCAACGCCTTCTTCCTTCTTCGCAAGACCCTTCATGAACAACACGTGTGTGATAGCCGCGGTAAGGGTCGTCTTCCCGTGATCAACGTGTCCGATAGTGCCGACGTTCAAGTGCGGCTTCTCGCGTGAGAATTTTTCTTTTTCGGCCATAATTTTATTTTTTATAAATTTTTATTTTTCCCGGCGCGGACGCCGGCTATTCTTGTTCCCCCTCCTCGAACAAAAACAGCTACATGAGCTGTGAAAAACCTAAACCAATCGACCGGTTTAGAGAAAGGGTTTACCTGGCTATTGTAAGGCACAGCGCGGGTTTCTGTCAAATACCCGTATAATGATAGATATGGGTTCCACACGATTCTACGCACGGGCCGCCCGCATCACTGCATTCTTTCACTTCTTCTGGACGATCCTGCTCTTCGGCGGCGGCATTCTTGTGCTCTTCTATCATCCGTATGCCTGGTACCAGATCGGCATCATGACGTTTACCATCCTCGCATGGTTCCCGCTCGGGCTGCGCTGCCCCCTCACCGTGTGGGAGCGCAACTTCCAAAAGAAGGCTGGCATCTATGACGGCAACGAACGGGCATTCACGGCAAAGTACTTGAGCAAATTTTTCAAGACCGATATCAACCCGAAGACCGTCTCTTTTGCTATCGCCGTTTTTTATGTCGCTTCATACGCCGTTTCGATCCTGATCCTTGCGCGACCATAAGACGGCAATGAAAATCCCTCCCCACAAGAAGCCCGATCCGGAACGCATCAACCTGGAACCAATCCCCATGACGCCCGAGGGCATCCTGCGCCTGCGCGAGAAACTCGCGCGGCTCAAAGCGCGCTTGCCGGCCCTTGCCGAAGAAACCGCGCGCACCGCAGCGTTCGGCGACCGCTCCGACAACGCAGAATACAAAGCAGCCAAGGGCGCGTTGCGGTATGCAACCTACGAGTCGTATCGGATCGAAGACCAGCTCAAGCGCGTGGTCCCGATCGAGCGCGGCACGGGCGCGGACGGTGTCGCGCAGCTCGGCTCGACGGTGACGGTGCAAGCCACGGGCGTGGGCGCTGCCGCAAAAAAAGAAATGACGTATGAGATCCTCGGCCCAACCGAAACCAATCCCACGGCTGGCCGCATCTCGCACCTCTCCCCGCTCGGCGCGGCACTCATGGGACACAAGGAAGGAGATGTTGTGACCATTCAGGCCGCAAACGGCCCAAAAAAATATAAAATCTTGAAGGTGCGATAGCTGTAATAGAAAAACCGCCCTTTCGGACGGTCTTTCTTGGGAGTTCGACTCCCGGCAAGCTTTCAACGTATTGAAATTATATCCCCCTCATAAACGCTGTCAAGCTTTGTCAATGTGGAGCGGCGGGGAATCGAACCCCGGACTACAGGTTGAAAGCTTGCCATGATACCACTTCACCACCGCCCCCGCACTGACGGGTGAAGCATAAAATAATGCCGATTAAAGAATTATTAAAATCACTATTTCCCGCCGATCCATAATAGAGGTGGGATAGCTGTAAGAATTCTTCCCGGTGAACGTCATCATATTCCGAAAGGTCTTATCAAAAATATCCATATATTCCATGGACGACCCAAATAAGAAGCCGACCGAAGAACCGAAAAAGCCAGAGACACCCATGACAACGCCGGTGCAAGCTGATAAATAATGATAGAAAAACCGCCCGTAGGGGCGGTTTTTCTTAGAAGTCCTACCCGCCGATCTCCACCACTTTGTCCCGTGATGTCTGTCCGGAAACAATCCGCACCTGCGACGGCGGAACGCTGAAATATTCCGCAAGCGCACGCTCGATCGCACGGTTCGCTTTCCCCTCCTTGGCCGGCTCCTTCACGGCAACCACAAACTGCCGCTCGGCGGCATTCTTGAACAGGCCCGTTACTTCCTCAACGCGCGGAGTTTTTGCTCCCGGCTTTGCACGGACGGAGATTTTCATACTTTTTATTGTATCAGAAAAAGAAAGCCGCCCTTTCGGGCGGTTTTCCTAGGAGTCCGACTCCCGGCACACCTTCAACGTATTTAAATTTTACTCCCCTCCAAAACGCTGTCAAGGGTTTGCCAATGTGGACCCACGGGGAATCGAACCCCGGACTGCACATTGAAGGTATGCCATGATAACCACTTCACCATGGGCCCGCACTGACGGGTGAAGCATAAAACAACGCCGATTAAAAGATTATTAAAATTCATCCGGCATCCCAATACTTCCGAAGCGGTCCCGCGCAATTCGGAAACAGCTTATATCCCTTGATGCTCTCCCGATCCACCCATACGACTTCTTCCAGTTCCTCGGTTGGGAGCGTGAAGGGCGCCCCGGGATCCCGAAGCGTTGCGCGGAACGTGAGGAACATATGCGGCGCTGGATCGCTCACATGCTCCACCTGCTCCGCAAGGATGAGGTTGTGCACGATCACGGCGGCGCCCAATTCCTCCTGCAACTCCCGGACGAGCGCCTCCTCCGGACGCTCGCCCACATGCACGCGTCCGCCCGGAAAATCCCACGTGTCCCGATGATGGTCGCGAGCAATCAAAATCTTCCCGTCGCGTTCAATGATGGCCTTAGTGTTGATCTTGCCGATGAAGTGAAGGGGTGGCATGGAGGTAGTATAGAGGGAAAGAGGCTTTGGGCAAGTCGCGATTGCGGGTGCTGACACAAAGGATTATCATGGCGACATGACCAAAAACGAAAAACGATATATGGAAATCGTGGAGGCTCCCTGTTGTCAATGTGGCACGCCCATGAAAATAGCTTTAATCGAACTTTACGGCCCCGATAGATTTAGCGATGCTGAAATTGAATTCGCTCGCTCGCATGGAGTTTTGATTAAAGAACAGCTTAGCAAAACAATGCAAGAATCTTATTTTGCAAATACCTGTCCAAAATGCGGTGCATTCATTGGCCAATTTTTCGTACATGACTATCAAGGTTCAGGCAAGCTCTATCCACTCACATAAATTCAGTTTGCAATTTTCAGCAGATCCTTTCTAGAAATTGATGATATGCTGTTTTCCTTTGCGATCTCAATTAATTCCTTGTCCTCTGTAACCAACGTCCATTCATCTGGGAAAAGCTTCTCTCTAAGATTAATTTAGCCACTGCGCTACGCTACCGTGATGCGAGCATATGCCCTGTCGATGCTGGCTAAAGCTATATGTTCCATCGCCACATTGCGCAGTCGCTCCCGCAGGAACAGTGTTTGAATATGCAGGTGAATGAACCGCATTGCCGTCAGAATTTGTATAGTAATTATTATTCGAGAGATCGCTTTGCGTCTGTGCATGTGGAGCGGGTTGCACAACCTGTTGGATCTGAGCAGCGCCTTGCACCGAAGGAGAGGTTGGTGTGTTCCCGGAATTATTAGAACTCCCACCAGCGGCGCCAATAACGACAATCGCGATTAAAATCCCTCCCCCTATCCACCACCCCTTTTTCGATTTCTTCGGCTGGGTGTCCATTTAATAATTTTTTAATAATTAAATTCTACCTCCTTCCGGACGCATCTACAAACCTCCATAAGAGCACAAAAAAACGGGGCAGTCATTGCGACTGCCCCGCGATAATACCTGCGGCTACAAGCGGATCCGCTCCGGGAATTCGCCGAAGTGTTCCAGGATGTGACTATCCAGAATACCTTGGTCGAGAAACGCCTGGCGGGAAAGACCGCCGGAAAGAACGGCCATAAAGCGGACGTGGCCGCCTCGGGCGGTTTCGAGGTCCCCAAAACGATCGCCGATATACACGGCATGTCTCCGTGATACCGGCACCGCACTGAAGATTGTGTCGAGCACCCGGGGATCTGGCTTGCAAAAGCCGCATTCCCATGTGCTCATCGCTCTGAACCATTCCGTTTTTATCCCTGCCGCCTCAAGCTGATGCGTGAGCGTTGGCCGATCGTTCATGGTGCAGAGCGCCATCGGCACCCGCAAGGCACGAAGCTTCTGCAAAGTTCCAACGCTATGGTCAAATGGCGGGAATGGTATCTTCCGCCGTTGCTCCTGAAACTTCCAGGCAAAGCGAATTGCCGCCTCCAGATCCATCCGTGGCCAAATACGCTCGGCATCAACCACGATGTCGGGCGAGAGGATGGTCGGATCCGTGTCAAGCTTATCGAGATACTGCTTGAGCGGTTCCATATCCAAGTCAAGCCCCGTCGCCGTTGCCTCGAAGACCTTTCGGAGGCAGCGCACGAGATCGAGGAGCACACCGTCCACGTCCATAATGACGAGCTTCAGTGGATTGTCAAAAAGCTGCATTGCACACCTCCTGTGAGATGAACTTCAGAGTCAGTATGATAGCACAAAAAAGCGGGGCTGTCACTATGACTGCCCCGCACCGCTCTTCGAACAACCTATTGCTCATTTTGCTTCTCATCAACCTTGATGCGAAGCGATTTGAGGAATTCGAGATCTTCCTTGTCTTTGGTAAAGAGATCGCCGGAAACGTTCCCGTCGCCGCTTACCAAGGATGTGGCGGCCGCATCACCGTCAGGATTTTTCCCGATTTCGAGATAGTGTCCGAGTAAAATATTGTATCCCCGGGACTGAAGCGATTTGACCTCGGTGTTCACGGCATCATCCTCGTGGATGGCGTGATTCATCAGATCCCCCAATCGGGCGATTATTGCCACTATCTCGGGAGTCAGTTTTGGTGGAGCTTCAGAGCCGCTACCGGGTTCTTCCCGCGTGAAGCAGAATCCCGGGAAGACAGAGATGAAATTGAACAGCGTGACGATGCCATTATTGCCGGCTACGATAAGAAGTTGCGGATGCAATTCCTGGCATGGCATACCCCTTGGGACCCTCGCGGTGCGCAATACCCGAAATGGTCCCGAGCCAAGAAGCTGCGCAAGAAGACATGGTCCACCCTCCCCTTCGTCCGGAAGAGGCGCTGGCCACACCTTGTCTCCGCGTTCAAAAATCTCAATCGCTTGTTTTGCCATGAGTCCTCCCCAACGCGAAATGTGCCCTGCTTATTCTTTTATATCATCCCCTTTCGCAGCTCGCAATATGTGCATTCCGGGTCGGTGCAGGGCTTGTCCCAAAAGCTTAGGTCGCGGATCTCCTGCGCCACGTCGGCGATGAGCTTTTCGAGCACCTTCACCTCGCCTCCTGTCACCTCGAATGCCTCCCGCACAAACTTGCCCCGCTCGTTTGGTTCAATAAATTGGATGACGCCTTCTTGCATGTCGTGCTTCCCCTCTTTGTCGAGCAGGAGCTTGTAGAACACAAGCTGGCGTTTATAGTTGCCATCGCTTGATTTGGTGTTGCCCTCGATCTCGTTCCGAGATTTTGGCTTGCCGGTCTTGTAGTCAATCACGCGGACTTTGCTGCGCTTGTCGAGTCCCGGCGCTGCCGCGCTCTCCAAGAATTCGATGCGGTCGAGCATGCCATTGATCTTCACGCTTCCATATTCTTTGGCTGTTTCCACACCGTTGATCCTCTCTTCGTTCACGGCCTTCGCGGACCAGCCAGCGTGATACTCGTCATAGAATTTAGGAAGTGCGACGCGGCCCTTTTCGAGCGCCTCTTCATAATCGCTCGTTTTGAGCGGTTCGTGCGCGAGCGCGGCTTCAAAACGGGCGGCGAGATATGCTTTTGATTCCGCGGCGCTCATCTTCTTGCCGGCACCGAATGCATCAAAATAGCTCTTGAGCGCCGCGTGTGTGGCATTGCCGAACGAGAGATGTTTGTTTGGCGCCTCCGGGATGCGGACGAGATTCACGTAGAAATAATGCCAGGGACATTCAAGATAGTTATTGAGCGCCGTCACGGAGAGCCCCTGCGCGTCAAAGAGCGCGTTCAGGAATTCCTTGTCTTTGAGTTCGGGCTTTTTGGGCGCGGGTGCAGCGAACTCGATCTCGCCGCGATGCGCGACAAAGTCCTTTTCGTACACCTGCGCGTCGAGCGGCGCCAAGATATTCGGCTTGAGCTCCGCGATGAATTGCGTTGGCAATTGTTCCTTGCCCTCGCGATCGGTCTTGCTCATGGTGACAAAGACCTCCTTTCGCGCGCGCGTGAGCGCAACGTAAAAAACATTTCTTTCATCGGCATCCCGTGCGTCATCGTCGCCCTCGTCAACTTCGGCGACGGCTTTGTATATTGCATCCGGCAGGCGGATGGATTCGCGTCGAAAACGGGATCCCCACTTGCGGTCCACGGCGTTCATGATGAATACGTAATCAAACTCCAAGCCCTTGGCGCGGTGCGCCGTCATGAGCCGCACCCTGCCCGAGAGCCGCATCGTTTCCGTACTCTTCACGGCCACGCCGTGCTCCTCCATAAGGTCCAGGTACGTGAAGAAATCCTCGAGTGTATAGTTTTTCTGCCGCTCGATAAATGATTTGAGGAGATCAAAAAGCGCGTGGAGCTTGGCGAGTTTTTCCGTGGCGCTTGCGTTTTGCAAGACCGCCGCAAGAAATCCTGAATCGCGCACGATCATTTCGAAGGCATCAGCCGCGCCGCTGTTCTTTGCCGCGCGCTTCCACGCGGAAAGGTTGTGGAAAAATGCGAGTGCCGCCTTTTGCCCTTTTTCTGTTAAACCCGCTTGTTTCACAAGAGCTTCCGACATCAGCACGTCGTAGAGCTTCACCCGCTCGCCTGCCGCGGTGCGGTGCTTGAACGCAAACGACGTGAGCTTGTAGATGTCCATCGGTTCGATGCCTAAAAAATCCACGTGAAGTGCCTCGGCGAGCGCCGGGTCGTTGCCGAATTGTTCCACCGCACGAAGGATGCGGATGAGTTTCTTGATCTCGTGGTCGCCCAAAACGTCCTGGTCGGACTCGATGTTGAACGGCACTTTTTCTTTCTCAAGCGTGCGCGCAAGCGGCGCCGCGTCTTTGTTGTCGCGGTAGAGCACGGCGATTTCCTCGGGCTGGACTGGTGCGCTGGCAGCTGCGGTGCTGTTTTTGATCAGTTCTTTTATTTTCCGCGCGATAAAATAATATTCCACGTCCGGCGTGCTCGCCGTCACAAGATTCGCCGGCGCTTCTCTGTGTCCCGCCATCGCTTTCAGCTCTTTGCCATCCGCGCGCGGCGAGACCTCCTGCGCGGCATTGAGAATGGCCTGCGTGGAACGATAGTTGTTGCGAAGCGTGATCAGCTTCACATTCTTGTATTTCGTTTGAAAATAATGGAAGTTTTCGAGCGAGGCGCCCTGGAAGCGGAAGATAGCTTGCTTTTCGTCGCCGACAACAAAAAGATTGGGACCTGTTTTTTCTTTGCCCTCCCCGGCCAGCAGTTCGATGATTTTGTTCTGCGCGTCGTTCGTGTCCTGGTGCTCGTCAACCAAAATGTATTCATAGGCATCCTGGAGCACGCGAAGAAGCGTGTCGTCGCCCGCGAGCGCCTGCGCCACATACATGATCATGTCGCTGAAGTCGTATTGGTTCGCGGCGAGGATCGCCTTTTGATACTTGGCATAGATCTCCGCGAGTTCCACGTTGCGTTCCACGTGCTTTGCGGGCGTCTCGTACTTGGTCTTCATCTTGCCCTCGTACTTTCCTTTTTCGTTGATGATGTCCGGATTCTCGAAGAATGCTTTCTTTGCCTTCGCTGCGATCGTGGCAAATGCCTCCGGCGTCACGCCCTGGCGCTTCACTTCGTTGATCGCCGCCATGATGTTCTTCAAATAAAAATAACGGTCGCCGAACGGCTTCAGCGTTTTGAGTGGCGTGCCGTCAATGATCTTCCGCACGATCTTCACTTGGTCTATCTCCGTGATACTCACGCCGCCGATGATGTGCGGAAAATAATCTGGGTAATCCCGGATCACGCGATTCGCAAAGCCGTGGAAGGTTGCTATCTCTGCCCGATACGCGTCCTGGCCAATGAGCTCCGTGAGGCGGCGCCGCATGTTGATTGATCCGGCCTCCGTGAAGGTAAGCGCGAGGATTTTTTCCGGGGGCGTTTTTGTGCTAGCCGCCTGCCCGCCACGGCCGCCACGCACAATATTCGCGATCCGCATCGTGAGCACTTCCGTCTTGCCTGTGCCCGGGCCCGCAATCACCATCACCGGCCCCGCGAGCGTGTCCACCGCCTCGCGCTGTTCAGGATTCAGGGCTTTGTAGCGTTCTTCGAAGGAATCCATTGCTACAAGCTTACCGCCAAACGGCCTCCGGCTCAACGATAAGCTCCTCCTCGATAATCAACAACTTCAATAAAAACCCTTCTTTCGTGAGCATTAAAAGAAAATATAATGCGAATGTCTCCGGAGCGAATACGATAATACCCCGTCCAAGCGCCGGAAAGCTTTCTTATATCAACACTCTCTTCTGATTCATGGAAAAGCTTCTTGAGGGCTTTAAGAACCCGCGTGATAACGAATTTGTCGGGGAGGTGCTGTTTTGCGAGAAATTTCTCAGCTTGCCGCGAAAATCCTATTTCCCACTCCATCGCACGCGCGAAGTCCGTGCGAGCCGTCCGGTCGGTTTTTTATAACACTTCACAATACCTTTCATTTCTTTACGAGAAACACCAGGGAGAGCTTTAGCGTTTGCGTGCGCCAATTCAGCGCGGAGTGCATCTTTCACGGTTTTTCGCACAAATGACTTTATTTCCCGGTCGCGCATACCAATAAAGGCATCATAGCGCGGCGGAGCGGCCTTTTCAATCATGAGCTCATCATACTCAAGTCACATTAAAAAATTATTAAATTTTTTGTAACTACGATTGCTGCCAACCGTTATCTTGATTGGATCCTTAACGCTGGAAGTAGTGGCTGAACAATCCCCGTGGTATGGGATAAAGCATCTCCCCTGTGGCTTGTAGGGTGATACCGAAAGCCTGACGCCGATAGCTGAAATGCTATCGTCTAAGCCAACGGACAAGTGTTTGAGGCAAGAGGAGGGAGAGTACGAGGCGCAACTCCTACAAGGACTAAAAATCTGATTAAGGGGTAGTACCACACCGCGCCAAGTTCCAGGAAAGGCCCTAACCCAGTCCTCCTGGTTGTTTCCAGCGTTAAGTATCTAAAATCCTTATTTCTTCTTCACGTCCTCCTGAAGCGTCGCAAGCGCTTCCTTCACGGTTGTCATGAACTGCGCCGGGAAAATGATGGTTGAATTCTTTTCGGTGGCGATCTCCGCCATGGTCTGGAGCGTGCGGAGCTGAAGCGCCACAGGATGCGCTGCAATGATTTCTGCGGCCTGGCCGAGTTTTTCCGCCGCCTGGAATTCGCCCTGCGCGGCGACGATCTTGGCGCGGCGCTCGCGCTCGGCTTCCGCCTCCTTGGCCATCGCGCGCTGCATGTTGTCGGGCAAAATCACATCCTTGATTTCAACAGCTGTCACTTGGATACCCCATGGCTCCGTGTGCACGTCAATCACATTTTTTATCTTTTCATTGATATCAACGGTCTGTGATAGGAATTGGTCGAGCATGAATTGGCCGACCACGTTGCGCACCGTCGTCTGGCTGATCTGGTTCACCGCATCGTGCACATTCTCGATCGCAACAACCGACTTCTGCGAATCAACGACGTGGTAGTACGCGACTGCGGCAATATCAATGGAGACATTGTCCTTCGTGATGATCTTCTGTGAAGGGATATTCATCGTCACGGTCCGCAAGCCAACGCGAACCATCCGCTCGAAGATCGGCAGGATGTAGACAAGGCCCGGGCCGCGCGTTCCCACAAGCCGCCCCAAGCGGAACACCACGGCTCGCTGGTATTCATTGATGACCTTGATTCCTGCAAGAAGCAGGATGACGAGGAGGATGACGATATAGGTGAGCACGTCCATACGGGCATCATACCACGCCCCATGGACTTGTGGATATCGCTACCTTGACAGAGCAAGGTAGCTTGCTATGATGAATCCATGCCACCAGAAGCCACAAATATCGAAGACAAATTCGACCCGATCCGCAAAGGCCTGCTTGAGTTCGCCGTGCTCACGGTGATCGCAAGCAAAAAGGTGTACGCGGCGGATATTCTCGCCATTTTGAACGCCACAGAATTCCAGACGCAGGAAGGGACGCTCTATCCCCTGCTTTCGCGCATGCGGCGCGAAGGAACGGTGGAATACGAATGGGTCGAATCCGACGCGGGACCGCCGCGCAAATATTATCGCCTGACCGACAAAGGCAAAGACCAGCTCGAAGCACTCCGCGATTACTGGCAAAAACTCTCGAAAACACTAAAACCATGAACAAAGTCACAACAATCAATCTCAACGGCAGGGCCTACCAAATGGAAGAGGCCGGCTACGACGTATTGCGGAAATATCTGGACGAAGCGCGCGGACAGCTCAAAGACGATCCCGACCAAGCGGAGATCATGGCTGATTTTGAACAGGCGATCGCCGACAAATGCGACGCGCATCTTGCGCCGCGTAAAAACGTGGTGACTGCGGCGGAGATAGAAGAGATCATCAAGGCGATGGGGCCAGTGGACGCGGGCACGCACGATGGCAGCGTGCGCCACGACGACACTGTGGCTGGATCGGCCGGCGCGGCCGGCGCGCGACCCAAGCGCCTCTATCGCATCATTGACGGCTCAATGATCCGCGGCGTGTGCGCGGGTCTCGCGGCGTATTTCAATATTGACGTCACGCTCATCCGCATCCTTTTTGTGGTTTTCACGCTGGTCTCCGGCGGCGGATTCGCGGTGGCGTATCTCGTGATGATGTTCGTGACCCCCGTAGCGCGTACCGCGGACGAAGTGGCGCAGGCGCACGGCGAGCCGCCGTTTACCGCGCAGGATTTCATCAATCGGGCAAAGGAAGAATATGCAAAGCACGCTGCAGATCCTGAACAGCATAAAGAAGAATGGCGGAAGAAAATCGATGGATGGACATCGGATTGGAAAGATGAAAATAATCATTCGAAAGACGACTGGCGCGCGAACCGCCGCGCGGCGCGAGCGGCGTGGCGCGAGGAGCGGCGACGAAATCGCGAGATGTGGCGCGCGGAGCGGGGCACATGCCACGGAAGCGGCGCGGGTGCCATCATCGGCGGAATCTTTATGGCAATCCTGTGGATTGTATTCCTGGTTGCCGTAGTGTCGTTCCTGGCGCACGGTATCATCTTCGGCCACGTGGTCGGTGTCGGGCATCCGATCTGGGTCACGCTCCTTTTCCTCTTGCTTGTGTTCTGGCTTATCTCCCTCCCATTCAAGGCAATGATGTGCGTATCCAGATTTGGCCATCATCACCATCATCATGGCGGAGTTGGGGATGTCGTCTGGACGCTTGCCTGCCTTATCCTTCTCTTCTATGTTGCGTCGCTCCTCTTCCCGCCGGTACACGGCGCGTGGGAACACGTCATCACCTACCTGCAGACCGTGCGCTAGGCCTCGGCTTCTTTCTTTATTTCCTTGAATTCGTTTTCGATCTCACCGAGGCGCTTCTTGCTTGCCTTGATAAGCTCCGATGCGGCTTTCACCTTTTCGAGCGCGAGCTCAACGTCAAGTTCTTCCTGTGAATCGAACCATTCCAAGATCGCCGCGATTTCGGCGAGATGCTTCTTGAAGTCCTTGGGAACTTTGGATTCAGATTTTTTTGGCATTAAAGTTTGTTGACTTGCGAGCTGATTGTGCCGTCGCTCACCTGTGTTTCGAGCGCGTCACCGAACCGCACATCGCGCGCACTTCGGATTATTTTACCATCCCGCCGCGCGATGGCATAGCCAAGCTTCAGCTGGCGCGTCGGGTCGTTCACGCGGACCGAGCGCTCGGCATTCTCCATCCGCTCCTTGGCCCATTTGATGCCACCCGCCGTCTGGTCAAGCACGGCCGCCCAAGCAAGATCAAGGTCGGCGCGGAGACGTTTGATTTCTTCTTCGATGCGCACATAGATCTGCGGCGCACGGTTCAGCTTTGCGTATGCTTCTTCCCATGAGCGGTTCAGGATATGCGCGGTGGCCGTGGGCGTGGAAGCCATATAGTCGGCGGCGAGCGCGAGAAGTGGCACATCCTGGTCGTGGCCGATGCCCGCAATCACCGGGACGGGAAAGTCCACGATCTCGCGCACGAGTGCCTCATTGTTGAACGCTTGCAAGGATTCGAGCGACCCCCCGCCGCGAATGATCACGAGCGCTTCGATATCTTGCAAGCGCATCGTGCGCACGGCGGCGATGAGATCTTTGATGGCCGTCTGGCCCTCCACGCGCGAATCAACGAGCGTCACCTTGAAGCCGAACTTGCCGAGGTTATTCAAAAAATCGTGGATCACGGCGCCTTCGCGCGACGTGATCACGCCAACCTTGCACGCAAGCTCCGGCAGCATGCGCTTGCGCGCCGCGTCGAACAAACCCTCAACCTCAAGCTTTTTACGAAGCTCATCATATGCTTTTTTCAAAGCGCCCTCGCCAACGAGCTCGATCGCATCGGCCACGATCGAAAGCCGCCCGGTCGGACCGTATACGTTCGGATGCCCCGTGATGATCACCTCCATCCCCACTTCAAGCTTCACGCCGCACATGGCGTACACGCCCTTCCATATCACGCAATCGAGCACGCCGTTGCCGCCCGTGTCTTTGATCGTAAAATACACGTGCCCCGAAACGGCAATTTTGAGCTGCGACACCTCGCCGCGGATGCGGTCCTCGCGGCCCTTGAACGCAAGGTTGAGCAACTCGACATATTCAAGAACGGTAAAGATCTTTTCTGGCGTTTCCATGTGAGTATTATAAATCCTTTACACGCCGACCGCGACTGGTATATAGTACGGGCAGCATTTACTTCAACGAAGGAGGGCAACAAGACATGGCGATCATAACTCGCGAAGAAGCTGATGCGCTTGGATACGAATATTGTCGAAGAAATGGCTGTATGCTCAAAGATCAACCCCAGATAAAGCCAAAAAAACGTTGCGGCGCGTGTCATTTTCTGTTCCACGAAGAAGATCCATCGGCATCGTTCCTGATGCCCGCCCAACCGCAGGAAACACCAGAACCGTTGGCCGTGATAGAAACAGCTCATCGCACGCAGCGGATCCAGAAAAAGCATTCCTCGCAAAGAGATGCAGAGTTCGGAGCTGCGGTCCGCAGATTCCGCGGGATTGTAGGAATCAGCCAGGATGAACTAAGCAAACGTTGTGACCAGCTGATTCCATGGGTCATCAACGAGATAGAAGAAGGGAGACATCAAATCACACCCTCGCTTCGCAAACGGCTGGCGAAGGCGCTCGACGTACCTTTGGAACTTCTGGAAAGAAAAAAAGAACATTAAGAGCCACCGATTTCGCGGTGGCTCGTTTTTTTTGAGCGATGGACTTTATCGCTTCTTCCCTTCGATGATAAGCTGCGCGATGTTGTTCGGCGTCGGTTCGTAGTGGTCGAATTCCATGGTGAAGCTGCCGCGGCCCTGGGTCATGGAGCGGAGTTCCGTCGCATAGCCGAAAAGTTCCGAAAGCGGCACCTTGGCATTGATCACCTTGAGGCCCGGGCGATCATCCATGGATTCGATGCGTCCGCGCTTGGAGTTGAGGTTGCCCGTCACTTCGCCCATAAAGTTGTCGGGGACGATGACCTGTATTTTCATGATCGGTTCGAGGATCACCGGCTTCGCAAGCTTCGCGGCCGCCTGGAACGCCATCGAGCCCGCGATCTTGAACGCCGCTTCGGACGAGTCCACTTCGTGGAACGAACCGTCATAGAGCGTCACCTCAACGTCAACCATCGGATAGCCGGCGACAACGCCCTTATCAACCGCTTCCTTGACGCCTTTTTCTGTGGGGTTGATGAATTCCTTCGGGATCGAGCCTCCTTTGATCTCATCGAGGAACACAAAACCCTGTCCGCGCTCGAGCGGTTTCACGCGCAGTTTCACGTGACCGTATTGGCCGCGACCACCGGACTGCTTGATGTATTTCCCTTCGGCATCGCCTTCTCCCATGATGGTTTCTTTGTATGCAACCTGGGGCCGCCCCACATTCGCATCCACGTTGAATTCGCGCTTCATGCGGTCAACGATGATTTCCAAATGCAATTCTCCCATGCCGCTGATGATCGTCTCGCCCGTTTCGTTATCGCCCGCGACGCGGAACGTCGGATCTTCCTCCGCCAAGCGGTGCAACGCGATGCCCATTTTCTCCTGGTCGGCTTTGGTCTTCGGCTCGATGCGCAAGCCGATGACCGGTTCGGGGAACGTGATCTTCTCAAGGATGACCGGATGCTCGGGATCGCAGAGCGTGTCGCCCGTGGTCGTGCTCTTCAAGCCGACAATGGCGGCGATTTCGCCGGAATAAATTTCATCCACTTCTTCACGGTCATTCGCGTGCATGCGCACGATGCGGCCGACGCGCTCCTGCGCGCCCTTGGTGGCATTGTATACATATGAGCCGCGCTTGAGGATGCCGGCATAGACGCGGAAGAACGCGAGGTTGCCGACGAATGGGTCCGTTGCGATCTTGAACGCGAGACCAGCAAAATGCTCTTCGTCGGTAAGCTTGACCGGAACGATCGCACCGGTCTTTTCGTCATGCGCCATGATCGGCGGCAGATCCGCCGGCGACGGGAGATATTCAACAACGGCATCCAGCATGAACTGCACGCCTTTGTTCTTGAGGGCGGAACCCGTGAGCACCGGGACGATCGTATTCGCGATGACCGCTTTGCGGAGTGTTTTGCGGAGGTCGTCGAGCGAGATTTCTTTTCCGTCGAGATACGCCGCCATCACCGTGTCGTCGTTCTCGGCGATCTTTTCAATAAGCGTGTGGCGATGTTTTTCCACGTCGGCTTTCATGTCATCCGGGATCGGGATCTCCACGATCTTTTCGCCGTGCTCGCCTTCGAACGCGTATGCTGTGTTGCGCAAAAGGTCCACGACGCCTCTGAAGTCGGACTCCAGGCCGATCGGCAGCTGTATCGGGACGGCATTCGGCGTGAGGCGGTCAAGGATGGACTGGAAGCTTTTTTGGAAACTTGCGCCCGAGCGATCAAGCTTGTTAATGAAGCACACGCGCGGCACTTTGTATTCGTCCGCGTAGCGCCAGTTGGTTTCGGATTGGGGTTCCACGCCGGCCACACCGTCAAAGACGACGACGGCGCCGTCCAGAACGCGAAGCGACCGCTTCACTTCAACCGTGAAGTCAATGTGCCCGGGGGTGTCAATGAGGTTGATGCGGTGCTCGTATTTCTTGTCGTGTGCGTGATACGTGGGCGACCAGAACGCGGTCGTCGCGGCGGACGTGATCGTGATGCCGCGCTCGCGTTCCTGTTCCATCCAGTCCATCACGGTGTCGCCCGTGTGCACTTCGCCGATCTTGTGCGAAACGCCGGTATAAAAAAGCACCCGTTCGCTGACGGTCGTTTTTCCGGCATCAATATGGGCAATAATGCCAATATTTCTAATCTTTTCGATCGGATACTGTCGGGGCATATTCGTGGTCTACCGTGCGAAATGCGCAAAGGCGCGGTTCGCTTCCGCCATGCGGTGCATATCCTGCTTCTTCTTGATTGCGGCGCCTTCGTTCTTTGATGCGGCGATCAATTCTTCCGCGAGCTTGTCGGCCATCGGCTTCCCTTTCTTGGAACGGGCGGCACCGATGATCCAGCGAAGCGCGAGGATGAAGCGACGTTCCGGCCGAACTTCGCGGGGCACCTGATAGTTGGCTCCACCGACGCGTTTTGAGGCGACTTCGAGTAAAGGCATCGCATTCTCGAGCGCTTTATCAAAAATCACCATCGGGTCTTCCTTGGTTGTGGCTTTGATCTTGTCGAGGGCGCCGTAGACCAACTTTTCTGCCGTGGATTTCTTGCCGTCCTTCATCACGTAATTGATGAAGCGACCCAATTCAACGCGGCCGTGAACGCTGTCGGGCTGATGAAATTTTTTGTAGACGCGCTTTTTTCTCATGATGTTACTTGGGGTGCTTTGCGCCGTATTTCGAGCGCTGCTGCTTGCGGCCTTCGACGCCCGTTGTGTCGAGCACGCCGCGGACAATGTGATAACGTACGCCCGGAAGGTCTTTCACGCGGCCGCCACGCAACATCACAATAGAGTGTTCCTGAAGCGCGTGGCCTTCGCCCGGGATGTAGGCCGTCACTTCGTTGCCGTTCGTGAGCCGCACGCGGGCCACCTTGCGGAGGGCCGAGTTTGGTTTCTTGGGGGTCGTGGTAAACACTTTCACGCACACGCCTCTTTTAAATGGCGCGCCGGAGTCAACTGGGCGGTTTTTGATGGAATTAAAATAGAACGACAACGCCGGCGATTTGCTCTTCGCCTTTTGGGGATGCCTCCCCTTCTTGATCAGCTGATGGATGGTTGGCATGGATGGGTTCAAAAAATATCCGGCGGAACATTCCACCGAACAATGGTATTGTAGATGTACTTTAATTTTCCGTCAAGGTGCGGTACGCTTACGGGAAACGGGGTGGCGCGTCTCGGGCCCATATGGCCTTCGGCCATATGTGTCCCTCGCTCGTTGAAAATGAACATGCTGCATGTTCATTTTCACCTCGCTCGGGCCCATAGCATAATGGTAGTGCATCCGGTTTGCATCCGGAGGGCGGGAGTCCGATTCTCCCTGGGTCCACAAGAACAGCAAAAAACCTTCTTGCCTCCTCGCGAGTACGACTGTCGGCAAGAAGGTTTTTTGCTGCGTTGGCTATGCGTTGATTAAAGGAACGGCTGGCCGGTAAGGAGCGTGAAGAGGTTGGTCATGATGGGCACGATAAGTTGGAACCCGAAGAATACAAAGATGAGAACGAAGAGCAATCCCCAGCGCTCCAGAAAATATGCCGCCTTGAACGTTCCAGGCGTTTGCGGGAGCACGGCAAAGAGGACGCGCGAGCCGTCGAGCGGCGGGATGGGAACAAGGTTAAAAACGCCGAGGAGGATGTTCACATAACAAATGAGCGCGAGGAGCGAAAGAAAAAGATCTGACACCGGCGTGTATGACAGAAGTCGGACGGCGACGCCGAAGATGATGGCGAGCGTGAAATTGGTGAGTGGCCCAGCGAGCGCGATGATCGCTCCCCCGCTCCGCGGATTTTTCAAATTATTGGGATTGTACGGGACCGGTTTTGCCGCGGCGAAGAAAAACGCGCCGCCGGACGCGAGATACAAAAGGACCGGCATCAAAAACGACCCGAAAAAATCAAGATGCTTGATCGGGTTGAGCGTAAGCCGCCCGGCCTGTTCGGCAGTGTTGTCGCCCAAATACTGTGCCGTATAGCCATGCGCCACCTCGTGCAACACGGCGGAAAAAATGAGTACGACGAATTCGAATATCGTTATTGCAATGTTCATGAAAATAATTGTAGCATGAGGGCGCTATACTATAAGAGTACGTGCCGCACAACTCTTGCGGTGCGATACGGAATAGGCCCCTGTGGTGAAACGGATATCACGCGTGGCTTCGAACCACGAAGTTGGGGTTCAACTCCCTACGGGGGCACAAAAGAAAGTGAATGTGCATGAAAAAGGGTCGCGTCGTTTTCTGCTGAAAACGCGCTCGGCCTCCTCGCCTTCATGAGTCCGGCACGCCCTTTTTCATGCACATTCACTTTCTTTTGTTTTCTTTGTTGGGAGTTGAACGGCCGGGGTGGGTCGGAGGGGACGCAGTCCCCTCCGTGAAGGAGGGTCGCGTTCTTACGCGACAGTGCGGCACCGTGGGTGCCGCAAGCGCAGGCGGCGAAGCCGCCGAGCAGTGAAATTCCCTACGGGGCGCATTTGATTCTCAAGTTGATCAATGGCTTGCCGCCGAAAGCTGCTGCTCGAGATTCGCGAGTTCGGCTTGGAGTGCCTGGATCTCCGCATTCAAGGCGGATGTGGATGATGCCGTAGGAGTGGAATTTCCTTCTTGAAGATTGTTCAAAATATTCCTCGTCTTTGGACCTACCGTCCCCCATCCCGCTCCCCCGGTACAAACGATGTTTTGGTCGCACTGAAATTTCTCGACTGCACGCAAGGTAAGATTACCGAAGAATCCTGTCGTTGCCGCGGATGCGAGGTATCCATAACCAGCGAGCAGCGACTGTAAGGCGCTTACTTGCGCATTGCGAAGCCCGAAGTATAAGTTCTGTGTGAACGACATTGAACCATTTGTCCCCGCCGGCGCGGATACCGTTCCTGACGGCGATGACACAACGACCGGCGTCGCGGCAAGTGGTGCTATTCCAGATTGGAATGCGGGAACGATGACACTCACCGCCGCTGACAACGCAGAGACAGCGCCCGTCACGTCGGTTGCACTAACGCCATATGCATACGTTCCCGACGCAAGCCCGCCGTCCAAGTAATTGGTTGACGTAACGGACGCTATCTGCGTCCCGTTGCGATAAATGAAATATCCCGTGATCGGCAAGACATCCCAGGAAGACACCCATGAAATTCTGACGGTTGACGTACCAAGAAGGGTTGCGGAATACACATCGGGAACGCTTGGTCCGCTGATTGACTGGACCCGCATTTGTACAGCCGACGATAATTGGGAAAAATTTCCGGCCGCATCGTATGCCGCCACGGCATACAGATAGTTCGTGCCCGCGGAAAGTCCGCTGTCGGCATAGGGAGACCCTGCTGCACTTGCGACCTGGACGCCGTTACGATAGACCTGGTACCCCGCAATGCCGATACTGTCAGTCGAGGCTGTCCATGCCACATTGACGCCCGTCGCAGAAACTTGTTGGACGGAGACGTTCGTCGGTATGGACGGCGGGGTATTGTTAACAAGGACTGTGACGGTGAGCGGGACCGACCGGTCCGAAACATTTTGCGCGGCATCATACGCAGCTACGGTATAGGTGTATGTGCCGGGCACGACCGCGTCCGTTATGGAGGTGCTGGTAAAAGCCGTTGTGCTTGTGGTGATTTTAATTCCGTTGCGATAGACATAGTAGCCCGCGATGCCAACATTGTCGGTTGAAGCACTCCAGGAGATGGTAATCGGCGCTTGCACATAGACGGAATTCGTTGATGTCGTCCCGCTCACGGTCAAACCCGTCGGCACCGAGGGCGGCGTTGTGTCTATGACCAATGTCACACTCGCGGGCGAAGACCGCGCTGAAACATTGCCGCTCATATCATACGCAGCGACCGTATAAACATAGACGCCCGACGCAAGGCCGGGGTCAACCAGCGACGTATCGGCAGTCGCCGCGATCTGGACGCCGTTGCGATAAACGTAATAACCCTCTATCGTTCCGGAACTTTCCGTTGCGGCAGTCCACGCAATGGAGATCTGCGACGGCGGAACCACGGTTGCCGTTACAGCCGTTGGGACGGAAGGCAATGTCGGACCGACCACCTGCGCGCGGGCAAAGAATCCAAAACCTGCGACGCCAAAGGCAATGAGAATAATGACACCATAATATTTCCCTTTCTTCATGACGGCTTCATTATTATTATACCCTAATGACCTCATGCGGCACGCCAACAAAAAGGGCTGCCATGCTTGCGCATCACAGCCCTGCTCAATGTCCGCGCACATCACGGCTTATGCCGCTATCCTGCCGGACATCATGGCCTTGATTCGATATCTGCGCGCCTCGGGAGGCATATCCACCAATTCCTTGGTCACGCAAACGTTTTTGATTTTTTTGCCACTCAGGCCCGGAAGGAGGTACATCAGGTCGAGCATGATCTCTTCCATGATCATTCGCAGGCCACGGGCGCCACTTTTGCAGGCCACCGCTTGATGGGCAATGGCTTGCAACGCATCCTCCGCAAATTCCAACCGCACGTTGTCCAAGTTGAGCAACGTGCAGTATTGCGCAACGATGGCATCTTTGGGATGCGTGAGCACCTGAACGAGCGCTGCCTCATCCAGATCTTCAAGGAAGACCACCACGGGCAAGCGCCCCACGAATTCAGGGATCAGCCCGAACGCAATCAGGTCCTCGGGTTGCACGTCTTGCAAAAGATCCAGAGTTTGTTGGCGATCATCCTGCGTGAACCCTATTGCCTTTTTGCCGATGCGGCGCCCGACGATCTTTTCGAGCCCGACGAACGCGCCGCCACAGATGAAAAGAATATTGGTGGTGTCAACCAGTGTCGGCGCCACGCAATCTTTTTGGTATCCTTGCGGCCACACGTTAGCAACGGTCCCCTCAAGGATCTTAAGGAGCCCCTGCTGGACGCCTTCCCCAGAAACATCCCGGTCCGTATCTTCTTCTTTCCGGGCGATCTTATCAATTTCATCAATGTAGACGATCCCGATTCGTGTGCGGTTCACATCCCCATCGGCCGCTTGTAGCAGTTTGAGAATGATAGATTCCACGTCCTCGCCAACATACCCTGCTTGAGTGAGCGTCGTGGCGTCCGCGATCACAAAGGGAACATCAAGCTTTTTCGCGATCGTTCGTGCAAACAAGGTCTTGCCCGTGCCCGTAGGCCCGACAAGTAAGATGTTGCTTTTTTCGATCACTGGGTCGTCAGGCGTCCGCGTTGCATTCAGAAAAATTCGCCGGAAGTGGTTGTAAACCGCTACCGCCAATCTTTTCTTGACGCTATCCTGGCCAATCACGTAATCGTCGAAGAACGCTTTCATGGCATGTGGTCCTGGAATATTGCAGCGCTCTATCGGCAATGGCTCCGGTTTGGATTCCTGCGGCGGGCCAAGAAGTTCATTACAAACGGCAACGCACTCGTTGCAGATGTATGTTCTCAACTCACGGATGGCATCGGACGACTCTATGAAACGCTCAACGGCATTCTGTGTTTTATGACAAAACGAACAACGAAGCACCTCCATACGTACCGCCTCCTCGCGTGATCAAGCTAAAGAATTTTGTTGGGGGCCCGTCTGCTGATTTTGTTATAGGGGAGAACAGGAAAGAACGCAAGGGTATCATCGCGATTGCGTTTTTCGTGCATCCTTAATACAATAATTTTGCATTGCCCCTATAGCTCAGTTGGTAGAGCAACTCCCTCTTAAGGAGATGGTCCGAGGTTCGAATCCTCGTGGGGGCACAAACGGAAGTATGGTACAATATGGGCAAACCTAATGGCCCAACTTGCCCTCGAGACACCGCTTTTCGAGATCATTGGCGCCCGCGCTCCCTTCTTGCGCCGGCTGGAGAAACTTGGCATCAAAACCGTGAGGGACCTCCTTCATCATTTCCCGGTGCGCTACGACGACTTTTCAAAAATCTACACCATCGCCGAGCTTGAACCGGGCCAGCAAGCGACGATCCAGGGAACGATCGAGGAAGTGCACGTGCGCCACAGCTTCCGGCGCGGCATGGAAATCGTTGAGGCCGTGATCGCGGATCAGACGGGATCCGTTCGCGCCGTGTGGTTCAACCAGCCGTATCTTGCGAACGTCCTTAAGGCCGGACGCACGGCGAACTTCGCCGGAAAGGTCTCCGTCTCGGAGGAAGGCGAACTGTATCTCAGCCATCCCGTGCACGAACTTTTGCGGAGCGACGGGCGCACGACAACGATGCGGCACACGGGACGCCTGGTGCCCGTCTATCCCGAAACGCGCGGACTCACCTCGCGCGGCATCCGCTTCGTCGTGCAATCGGTGTTCAAACGGGACCCGAAGCTCGTTGAGTGGATCCCCGATCCCATCCTCGAAGAGTTCCATTTCCCGAACATTGACGATGCGATCCGGCATATCCATTTTCCGGATGACATCGAAGAGGCCGCGCGCGCGAAGACACGCTTCTCGTTTGAGGAATTATTCCTGCTTCAGCTTTTTAACATCAGGCAGAAATCGAAGCTCGCCGCCCAGAAGGCGCCCGCAATCGCGACGGATGTCGAGCGGATCAAAGAATTGCTAGCGCAGCTCCCGTTCGAGCTCACGGCCTCGCAAAAAAAATCGCTCTGGGAGATCGCGCAGGATATTTCCCGCGAACGGCCGATGAACCGCCTGCTTCAGGGCGATGTCGGTTCCGGCAAGACGGTCGTTGCCGCGATTGCCGCAATCATCGCCGCCGACCACGGGCTGCAGACCGCATTCATGGCGCCCACGGAGATTCTGGCGCGCCAGCATTTCGAGACGATGAAGAAGCTGTTCGTGCGATTCGAAAACGGCGACGCGCGGAACCGGCCACCCGTAGGGCTTCTCACGGGGACCAATGCTGTCGTGTTCTACGAGAAAGATATCGAGACCAAGGTTTCCAAAGCCGAGTTCCGGGAGAAGGCCGAGTCGGGCGATGTGAAGATCATCTTCGGCACGCACGCGCTTATCCAAAAGTCCGTGGCATTCCACAAGCTCGGCCTTGTCATTATTGATGAACAGCACCGTTTCGGCGTGCGCCAGCGCGCGGAACTTCTCGGGCAAAAGACGCAGAAAGGGACCAAGGTCCCGATCCCCCACTTCTTGAGCATGTCGGCAACGCCGATCCCGCGCACGCTCATGCTGACCGTGTTCGGCGACCTCGATCTCTCACTCATCACCGAACTTCCGGCGGGGCGCAAGCCGATCGAAACGAAAATTGTTTCGCCGATTGAGCGGAACGCAACCTACGACTTTGTGCGCAAAGAAGTGCAGGCCGGCCGGCAGGTGTTTGTAATCTGCCCGCGCATTGACCCGAGCGAACTGTCGGACAGCCCGGACATCAGGAAATTAGAATTAAAATCTGTTAAAGAAGAATTTGAAAAATTATCAAAAAAGGTTTTCCCCGACCTCCGCATCGCCATGCTCCACGGCCAGATGAAAGGAAAGGAGAAAGAAGATGTTATGAAGAAATTCGCCGCGCGGGAATTCGACATTCTTGTCGCAACGTCGGTTGTCGAGGTCGGCGTAGACATCCCGAACGCGACGATCATGCTCATCGAGGGCGCCGACCGGTTCGGCCTCGCGCAGCTCTACCAGTTCCGCGGCCGCGTCGGCCGCGGCGAGCACCAGTCATACTGCTTCCTCATGGCGGATTCGAAATCGGAATCCGCGAACGCGCGGCTCAAGGCCATCATGGAAGCAGACAATGGCTTCGAACTTGCCGAGAAAGATCTCGAGCTCCGCGGACCGGGACAGTTCTTTGGCGAAGCTCAAACGGGGCTTCCCGACATCGCGATGGAAGCGCTCCGCAATCCGGAGCTCGTGCAGGGCAGCCGTGCGGCCGCACTGAAAATATTAGTTGAACAACCTACGCTCGTAAAATATCCGGCCCTCCGGTTGAAGATGGAAGCATTCAGCAAGAAACTTCACCGTGAGTGATCGCGGCGCCTTTTGGGCGTAACCCAAAAACCCAGACGATAGCTCCCGCCAAGCATCAGACGCGTCTGCGCCTCAAGCCCTGGGAACGCACCGAAAATGATGAGGGTGACGGGCATGAAAATCCACTGCAGGAAGTAAATAAAATAGTGGTGCGGCCGGAGGCCTTCGGGCTTCGGCGGTAAAAGCACGATGGCGAGGATTGCCGAACTCACAATGCCGAGCATCGAAAGCGACACGATCCACCGCGTCAGGTGCGGCAGATAATACGCAAGCAGGGTTGACCCGAAGTGGCGCCCGCCCAGGAACAGCGGCAACCAGCCAAGCGCGAAGATCATGAGCGAGTTCGTCGCCCATGAATGGAATCCCTCGATCGCGTTGAATCGCCAATAGCGTTTTTTTGCGGAAGAGATCTGGTCATCGTGCCGGAACCCTTCGAGCATATAGGGGATGTTCTCAACGCCCCATCCCCAGCGCCGCTGCTGTTTATAAATATTTTTCATCGTGCCCCAGAACGTGGGCGCCACATTTGCATCCATGGATACGGGATAGAAGAGCGGCTCGACGCGGAAATCGCCGTGATACGCCAGATATCCCTGCCAGAAAATGCGCGAATCCTCGGAGACGATGTCTTTCTGCCAAAAACCGATATCAACGAGGGTCTGGAATGGGATCGACTGAGACGAAAACGACGTGAGTCGCTCTGGCCGCGACTGCTGCATCATCTGCCAGAACGTGGTCGAGAATGCAACGACACGCGCGAGCGCAGGCGCTTCGTATACGTTGTTCGTAAAAAACGGGATCGGCTGATAAATAGAACGGAGCGGATGCTCCGCCGTAAGGAACGCGTGCGTGAGTCGTCCGAAATATTCCGGAAAGACCTGCGTGTCAACATCGAACACCGACACGAGAACTTTCCCGTAATCGAGATGTTCTGGGTCGATTATGTTCTCTTGTGCCTCGCGTCCAGCCCAGGCCTCGTTCGATCCCTTGCCGGGGATCTCGCCCGGCAGATCCGCTGGATGCACCGTAACAAGAAATTTCCCGAATCGCGAGGCGAATTCTTTTTGGATACGCTCCCCCGTCTCCCGCGCCGCGGTGCCCGCGCGCTCTTCGAGCGCGAGCACGACGATCATGCGCTCAAGCGGATAATGCGTTCGCGATAAACTCTCAAAACTTTCCCGCACAACCTCGTACGGCTCGTTGTACATCGGCAGGATCACAAGATGTCGGATGTCATGCCACGCCATACGCGCTGCGGGCACGGCATCCAGCCGCGCCAACCAATCCACTTTCATGTTCGCCCGCATCGTACTGAACGTCGCGCGCAGATGGAGCGAAAGATAAACCGTTTTGAGGAGCCAATAAATGTCGAACAATATGATAAAGACCGAAACCCAGGCCGGCAGGAGCCACGAAAAGAACACCATCAAAACAATGGTGCTCCACGCAAGCAACCCCGGTAGGATCTCAAAAAAACGTTTCATGTGATTTTGTGCGCCTTACATCCCGAGCGCTGTCTTTGTGGCAGGGCCTACGATGCCGTAGTTAGGCCCGGAACAGGCGATCTTCTCGAGGCACTGGAAGATCTGGACCGCCCACTCGGTCGGGATATCAAATGTCCCGGAAGTGAAGGTACCCGATGAGAGGTAACCGTCGCGGACTAGGATGTTCTGGAGCTTAGTAACGCCGGACCCCGTGCTCCCGATAGAAAGGGATGATACTGTGGGTGTGGGTGCGGGTGCGGGGGCAGGAATTGGAGTTGTGGCTGAGGGCGCCGGAGTGGATGGCGCTGGTTGAGAAGTTTGGGCTGAGAGAGGCGAGGTTCCCGAGATCCATGTCATGATGCTTGCAAGGTAGGCATGGGTCTTCGAACCCAAGATGCCATTCGCGGGAGAGACGCCGGCCTTCCCCTGGTATTCAGCTAGGGCATTCTTCGTGAGCGTGCCGAAGTAGCTTGTGGGATTCACAAGCTTGCTTCCTGCGGGGCCTGTGGGGCTCAAGATGTTGTTCGTAAGTAAGAAAACCTGAAGTGCCCAGACATCGTCCCCCGTTGAGCCAAAGCTCTGTCCGTTTGTGAGTGGGGAAATGATGGTCGAGGTCACGCTTGGGGTCGTTGATGCTACGAAGCCAAAGGCGCCTGATCCTGATGGCGTACGATCATAGATGTCGTACTCGGTAAGATTCGATCCTCCGGTTGAGGTAGGGGCTTGCCACGAGAGGGATGCCTGGGCATTGCCTGCGGTTGCCGTGAGGGAATACGGAGGGGTGGAGGTGGTAGCGGCCGACTGCGTCGTGCCCGAGGCGACACTCGAACTCGCGGAAACGTTCCCCACAGCGTCCTGGGCAGTGAGGTAATAGTAGTAACTCGTGGAGATCGCAAGGCCGGTATCGAGATAGCTGAGCGCGGAGGTCGTGGCGACGGGCGTGCCCGAGATCGTACTGCTCGTCGTGCCGCGATAGATGGCATAGAAGGAGATCGCGGCGCCTTCCGGAATGGAGGCCGTCCACGAGAGGGAGAGGGTCGAGGTCGTGGAACTGCTGACCGTAAATCCGCTCGGTGCGGTTGGAGGACCGGGCACAGCCGGTTCAAACGCCGCCTGTACCATAAGCCACGTGTGGCTTGAACTTATCGTATAACTTGATGTTGCCGTCCCTGTTGCGGATTGCGTATACCAACTCGCATCGCCCGTATATGATGCTCCGCCCTGGTCTTGCGCAAGAGAAATCTGCACACCTCCCAATGCGGTTGTGGTCGCCGCGGTGTTTTTTATCAGACCATTTATCATAAGATCGTTGATCGCGGTCGTCGTAGCGTAAGTCGAAGGGCTGACGCTCGTCCCGTTGGCGGTTGAAGTGGCGTCAACGGAGTTTATCTGGTTGACGCCAAAATACGAGGCGGCAATAAGCGCGCCTTGGGTATTTGTCGTCCACGAGCTTGAAACGGTATACGTTCCAGGGGCGAGATTGGGATAATAGAAGATGGATGCATAGCGGTTACTTGCCGTGGCAACCATCAGTTGCGTCGCTGAAGCGAACAATGACGTTCCACTGACTGACACCGTCTGCCCCGTTGGTATACTATTGCCGAATACCGACTCGATGATGAGCATCTCATTACTCCCCGACCCCCCCACTGTGATGGACGTGGAAGCGCGTGCCGTTGGCGTGACGACGGCAACAGAAGACGAAGAGTCAAATGTGATTGCCGCGGAGGCGCGGGATACAGGGAAAACCAAGAGAATGAGCGCGGTAAAAAATATAAACGCAAAAGAAGAAGCGTTCCACTTGTTGTGCAATGGGAGCGAGTAAAAAAATCGCATGGAATATCCTTGCCTCTATTATAACTTTTTTGTAGCTCCAGGGGGAATCGAACCCCCATTTGCGCCGTGAAAGGGCGCCGTCCTAACCATTAGACGATGAAGCCAGCGAGCACTATTGATTTAAGCCGAATTTGACGAAAAACACAAGTTTTGGTATTATAAGCGTAGCAATTTATCTCATCACACAGCGAGGATTCGACCATGGTGAACCGCGTGAAAGGCATCTTCGTCTCGCTCGGCGACGCTATTTCAAAGGCACTATTCGCCGCCCGCGAATTCCGCCGCAAGAATTTTTTTCCTTTGATCGGCGGTCCGATACTGACAGCCATACAAGCTGAGATCCTTAGGAGCCAAGGCATCAATGTTTGCGCTGACGGAAAGCTCTATTACGTGACAAGACTAAGCGACTTCATGGCGGCCATCCGCTTTTTTTATGAAAGAGGCGTGGCCGGCTGGGGATGCTACGAAGATCATCTGATCCGATTTGGCATCTGCACGAAGGAAGAATTCCAAGAGGCAGTAAAAGCGCGCATGGATCTTGCGCCGGGATTTGTTATAAAGGTGCGGTACGCAACCTAGTGCCGCGCAGACGCAATCCGATAGCCGCCACTTCCCCGTGGCGGTTTTTTTATTTGAAATAATGCGCCACACCCGATACAATCAATCTCGACATGACACTCACGGTACTTGCCATCGAAACCTCGTGCGACGAGACCGGTATCGCCCTGCTTGAAGCGCAGGGCAGTTTGCGCGCGCCAAAGTTCCGCGTGCTCAAAAATCTGGTCGCATCGCAAATCGCAATCCACCGTCCGTTCGGCGGCGTAGTGCCGAATCTTGCAAAACGAGAACATCTGAAGAGCCTGCCAATCCTTTATAAGAAATTATTCGGTGCGGCTGGAGGAAAAACCGAAGCGGAGCTTTGGAAAAAGATCGGCCTCGTTACCGTCACGGTTGGCCCCGGCCTTGAGCCAGCACTCTGGACCGGCATTGAATTCGCCAAACGGCTTGCGCGCGAGCACAAGAAACCGCTTGTCGGCGCGAACCATCTGGAAGGCCATCTTTACAGCTTCCTTCTGCCATCACGATCGTCGAAGTCCTACGCATCGGCGCTCCTTCCGCGAAAATTGTTCCCGGCCGTGGCGCTCATCGTTTCCGGCGGGCATACTATTTTACTTTTCATGGAATCATTTTCAAAGTGGACCCGTCTCGGCGAGACCCGTGACGACGCGGCCGGCGAGGCCTATGACAAAGTGGCCCGCCTGCTCGATCTCCCCTACCCGGGTGGTCCGGAGATCGAGAATCTCGCCGCCAAGGGCAATCCGTTCGCCATCACCTTCCCGCGGCCGATGCTCGACCAAAAAAATTATGACTTTAGTTTCTCGGGCCTCAAGACCGCAGTCCTCTATTATTTGCGTGACGCGAAGTCCGCGCGGAAGCCGATCAATAAGGCAAATGTCGCCGCAGGGTTTGAACAAGCCGTGATTGACGTGCTCGCGGGCAAAACGCGGCGGGCGGCGGAAGCATGCAGCGCGGAGTCCATCCTTTTGTGCGGCGGCGTCGCCGCGAACAAGCACCTCCGGCGCGCGCTTGAGCGCACCGCCGGGCTCATCGGTTCGCAATTTTTTGTGCCCGACTTTACCTACAATCTCGATAACGCGGCCATGATCGGCGCGGCGGGTGCCATGGCCTACTGGCGCAAGAAGAACTATAAGATCGAGGCGAACGGAGGGATGGAGATATAACATCCCCACGCAGGCGCTTGACGCGCGCACCATTTTGCGCAATGGTAATACCAGTACGAAAGGAGGTTCATAAGAATGCCTTTGAGCTCAATTGACATCGCACAGCGCGGCATATGTTTTTATGTCTTCAACGGCAATATCAAATATTTTCACGGCGAGATTGGCCACGACAACGTGAAAACACTGGTGCCCGGAATACCCCATCACATTGACGGCAGAATCTTCCGCTTTGTATACGTCCATCGCGACAGTGGCCTCGTTGACCAGGTCTTCGACAGTGGCGACGTGCGAACTCTCCACCTTGTTCGGGGGCACGTTACCAGCGTCAAAGATGCCGCAATTACCATCAACCCATTCGCTCGCTGGGGCATCGAAAATAGAATCCCCAAGCATTCTTTCGCTCCCGAACTTCTCGCCGCACGAGACCCCTATCTTCTTTTATTGGACGAGATGCGGGCCATCAATCTCGACCTGCTCGAGCCATATGAACAGTCGAAGTTAACCGGCATCTTGCAATCACTGAATAAAGCTCTCGATCGCCCATCCGGCGAAGAAGACCAGCTGCAGGGTATCGATTACGAGGACATGAAGTGCTATATTGCTCAGCTGATCGCAAAATACAAGGACAATATTTGGGCGTGACAACAAAAGGATGAGGCGCCGCCGCAAACCACCGCGGCGGCTTTTTTTATTTCACCGGCGGCACTAGATAATTCCCTTTTTGATCTTTTCGCGGATCGTCTCGACGTACGAGTTGAAGTAATACAGGTTGTGGAAGGTAAGGAGTGTCGCGCCGGTGATCTCTTTCGCGCGGATAAGGTGCGCGATATAATTCCGGCGATACTCGGTACAGACCATGCAGCGGCATTTCGGATCAAGCGGATTTTTATCTTTCAGGAACATTGTTTTCCCCAGATCAAGCTTCCCCTTGCTCGTGAACGCGATGCCGCGCCGCGCATAGTGTGTCGGCACCGTGCAGTCGAATGTGTCAATGCCGCGCCGTATGATCGGCTCCATGTCCTCGAGATAACCGATGCCGAGCAGATGCCGCGGCTTCCGCTCGTCGAGGAGTGGGATCGTCCAATCCAAAATTGTCCGCGTGCCGACGGCGTGCCCCGCAGCATCGCCCAAGTCGCCCCCGATCCCGAACCCATCAAAGCCGATGTTATTGATATATCGGGCGCTTTCCTTCCGCAGATCTTCAAATAATGATCCCTGTGCGATGCCGTAGAGCGCCTGTTTGGTCTTCTTTGCTGCAAGACATTGCTTAGCCCACGCATGGGTACGGTTTAATGAATTTTTCATATATTCGCGGGACACCGCCGGCGGCGTGCACTCGTCGAACGCAAACATGATGTCCGCGCCGAGTGCTTCCTGGATCTTCATCGACTCCTTCGGACCAAGGAAAAGCTTTTCTCCCGTGAGCGGCGAACGGAAGTGCACGCCGTCGCGCGTGATCTCTAAAAATTTCGGCTGGTCGTTTTTCTCAACTGCTTTTTCCAATTTTCCCGGAAACGATTTCGTTATCTTGCCCACGCCGCGGTCGCGGCCGAACCCCAAACTGAAGACCTGGAATCCGCCCGAGTCGGTCATCATGGGCTTCGGCCAATTCATGAATTGATGGAGTCCGCCCGCGGCCTTCACAACCTTCTCGCCTGGCAAAAGATGCAGATGGTACGTGTTTGATATGATGATCTGCGTTTTGGTCTTTTCTATTTCGTCGCTCCGAAGCGCCTTCACAGCCGCAAGCGTAGCGACCGGCACGAGACAAGGCGTTTCAACCTCGCCGTGCGGCGTTTTCAAAATGCCGAGACGTGCGGCGCTGCGCTTCGATTTTTTGATGACGGTGAATTCGACCATGATGCCATTCAGTGTAGCGGAAAATCGCGCAAATAAAAAACCGGGCGTTGTATCGTCCGGTTTTTTATATGAAAACAATTATTATTTCGTCGCTGCGCCAGCGCTGGGAGTCGTGGCCGAAGGCGGCTGGACCGTACCATAGCCCTGCATCATGCGTACCGGATAATAGCTCCCGGAGCCATAGCCGTTGTATCCGCGGATGCTTTCCCGAAGCTCGCCAAGCTTCACGCCAAACCAAAAGACCAATACGAGGATAATGACGCCAAGCAAAGCGCGGAACAGCATGCGCGTGCCGCCGCCATGCCACCCGCAACCACATCCCATCCCTTTCCCGCTGCCGCAACAGCCGCACGTGCATCCGGCTGCGCATTTATCTTTTTGTTCTTCCATGGGAAACATTATTCATAAGGTTGCGACCTTTTCTTCTATGATAGCATATGGAACAATAAAGCAATGGAGTCGCGTTATGACATTAAAGAAGTCGAAGCCCGCATTTATAAGGCATGGGAGGATTCAGGTCTTTTTAACCCCGATACATGCATCAAAAAAGGAGTGGCGGCATCCGATGCCGAGGTTTTTTCAATCGTCCTTCCCCCGCCGAACGTGACGGGAGAACTGCACATCGGCCATGCGGCGATGCTCGCCATCGAAGACATCATGGTGCGCTACCACCGCATGCGCGGATATCGGACGCTCTGGATCCCCGGCACGGACCATGCGGCAATCGCCACGCAATCAAAGGTAGAAAAACAGATTGCGAAAGATGAAAAAAAGAACCGGCATGATCTTGGCCGCGAAGAATTCCTGAAGCGCGTCCGCGACTATGCGCAGGCGAGCCACGACTACATCGTGAAGCAAGTAAAGAGCATGGGCGCGTCTTTGGACTGGAGTCGCGAAGCGTATACGCTTGATGCCGCGCGCGAGCGCGCCGTCCGCACCGCCTTCAAGGAGATGCACGACCGCGGCTTGATCTACCGCGGGAACCGCGTGGTGAATTGGGACCCGAAGGGCCAAACCGTCATTTCGGACGATGAAGTGGTCTACGAAGAACGTGCCGCCACGCTTTATACGTTCCGGTATGCGAAGGATTTCCCTATTGCGATCTCCACCACGCGGCCGGAAACCAAAGTCGGCGATACGGCCGTGGCCGTGCATCCCTCGGACGAACGCTACGCGAAATTCGTCGGGCAGGAATTTTCGGTTGATTTTCTCGGAACGCCGCTCACGATAAAAGTGATCGCGGACGAATCGGTGGAAAAGGATTTCGGCACGGGCGCACTGGGCGTCACGCCCGCGCACAGCATGGCTGACTGGCAGATGGCGCAAAAGCACAAGCTCCCCATGAAGCAGGTCATTGATGAATACGCGCGGATGGCCGTGCCGGGGCCCTTGCATGGTTTGAAAGTTGCCGAGGCGCGCGAATGGATCGTGGACAATCTCCGCAAGAACGGCTTACTCGAGAAAGAAGAGAATATAAAGCAAAACGTTTCGACTGCCGAGCGCACCGGTGCCGTCATCGAACCGCTCCCAAAACTGCAGTGGTTCATTGACGTGAATAAAAAAATCGATGTCAGCAAGAACGCGATCGCGCCTGCGGGGTACAAAGAAGGAAGCTTGAAAGACCTGATGACGTGGGCGGTGCGGGACAAGCATATCGCCATCCTGCCGGAACATTTCGAGAAGACCTATTTCAACTGGATCGATAATCTCCATGATTGGTGCATCTCGCGGCAAATATGGTTCGGGCACCGGATCCCCGTATGGCATCCCGGCGTGATCCATCCGAACGGCCCGGCCCATGGCGAAGCGTCCGGAAGCGAATATAAAGTTTCGATCGAAGACATCACCGATCCCACGTGGGTCCAGGATCCCGACACGCTCGATACATGGTTCTCGTCCGGGCTCTGGCCCTTCTCGACGCTCGGCTGGCCGGAAGAAACAACCGATCTCAAAACCTATTTCCCCAATTCGGTCCTCGAAACGGGCTATGATATTTTGTTCTTCTGGATAGCACGCATGATCCTGATGTCGGCCGCCCTCATGGACGGCGTCCCGTTCCGCAAGGTCTATCTGCACGGTCTCGTGCGCGACGCCAAGGGCCGCAAGATGTCGAAATCGCTCGGCAACGGCATCGATCCCCTGCAGATGGCGAGTGCGTTTGGCGCCGACGCCGTCCGCCTTTCGCTCATCATCGGCGCAGCAGCCGGCAACGACATCAAGCTTTCCGAGGACCGCATCCGTGGCTACCGCAATTTTTCCACAAAGATCTGGAATATCGCGCGGTTCATCCAGATGAACAAACCCGTCAGTACGAATTCATTAAAAAACGATGAAGAGATCCTTGCAAAAAATGAATATGTAAAAGAGCTCGACGCGCTCAAGCACGAGGTAACCGCACATATTGACGGCTTCGAATTCCATCTTGCCGGTGAAAAGCTCTATCACTATGTCTGGCACACGCTCGCAGACAAGATCGTCGAGGCGGAAAAGAAGAAGTTGCGGGACGGGAGCGATGCGGAAAAAACCGAGGCATATGAGCTCCTGGAACATCTCCTCCTCGAATCGCTTACCATGCTTCACCCCTTCATGCCCTTCATTACCGAAGAAATCTACCAGATCTTCCGGCCAGGCCGGATGCTGATGGTTGAGAAGTGGTAAAATAAATCCAATGGTCATCGTCGCCCTCGTTGTGGGACTCCTGCCCGGGTTCGCGTGGTTGATATTTTATCTTGGCGAGGATCCGCATCCGGAACCCAAACGCCTCATCGCACTCACCTTTATCGTGGGCATCTCGTTCGGGTTCTTCACGATAGGCGTCGAGGAGGTCTTCAATGGATTCGCCGCCGGGATCGGCGTCCAGGAACTTTCCATCCTTTCGCTTCTTGCGCTTTCCTTTATCGAAGAGTTGATGAAGTTTGCCGCAGCCCATTTTGTGGTTGCAAAAAACCCCGAATTCGATGAACCGGTTGATGCCATGATCTATATGGTGGTCGCGGCGCTCGGGTTTGCAACGCTCGAAAATATCGGCGCCATTGCGAATCTGGCAGGCACGCAGACGGCGCTCATCGCCACGATATTCCAGACCGCCTCGCTTCGCTTTGTCGGAGCCACCCTCTTGCACTCGCTCACCTCGGCGATCGTTGGCTATTATTGGGCGCTTGGCATCGCGCGGCGGCAGGTGAAACGCTTTTTGGTCCCTGGCCTTATTGCGGCCACCGTCCTGCACGCCGCGTTTAATTACTTGGTCCTGAACTATGGCGACGTCGCCTACGCTGTGGTATTCTTAGTGGTAATAGGGTTTTTTGTGTTACACGATTTTGAGAAATTAAAAGCACAGCCGAGCACGGCATAACCCATCATAAAACTATCATGGACCAAAACGACGAAAAATTTTTTGAGCAGCTTGCGGGTGCAAAGGATGGTGCCGACAAGGAGTTTGAAGAAGAGGTGCCGGGCGCGCAGCCCGATGCCGAAGTGGAACTTGCGCGCGCCAACACCGGTGTCCTCTCGTCCGCAAAGCCGCATCTGAAGACCAAGCGCGATGATGCTGACTGGGCGGACGGCGAACCGGAAGGCCAGCTCACCGTGGACGTCTACCAGACCCCGACGGACATCGTGGTCGAATCGGCCATCGCCGGCGTACGGCCCGACGACCTTGATATTACCGTGACCACCGACTCCATTTCCATCCGCGGCACGCGGGCACGCGAGAAGACCGTGCGCGACGAAGATTATTTATATCAAGAATGCTATTGGGGCAAATTCGCCCGCTCGCTCATCCTGCCGCAGGAGGTTGATCCGGAAAGCGCCGAGGTGACATTCAAGAACGGCATCCTCACCGTTCATTTGCCAAAAGCCAACAAGAAAAAGACGCGGAAGCTTCGCGTGCGGATCGACTAAAACCGCGGAAATTAAAAAATTATTAAGTAGGATTTGACGGGGTCGTTACTCGGTTTATAATGCTTGAGAAGATGGCGTAGTCCTCTGTAAATGGCGGACTATTCCCCGTTTGTCGCAGAAATGCCCACAATGCGTGGGCGTTTCTGTTTTTTAGATTCTTTTAATCCGACTTTTGGAATAATGGGTGGGCGCCGTGGTTGCGGGTCCGTAGTTTACGGGATTAAAACACCATCTTCGACAAATGGGGAATCGGGTTCGATTCCCGGCGGATCCACGGCGCGCGCCGGCGCGCGACTCGCGACAATGCCGGCACTTGCAAAAAGCGCGGCCATCCCCTATACTCATCTGACTATGAGACAGTGTGCACAATGCGGCAAAGGTTCCCAGATGCAGGGCGCGCGGCGCCTGCTTCGCGGCCACTACAATCCGGTGAACTGGTCCCGCAAATATCCCAACCTGCAATATGCCCGCATTGGCGGCAAACGCATGCTCGTCTGCACCAATTGCATAAAAACGACCCACAAGACCGCGCATCGCGTGGTGAAGAAGGCGGCGGTTGCGGCGGCAAAGGCATAATAAAAAAATCATTAAGCATGGAAAAAATCCCTGCTTCAGAGCAAGAACAAGATCCTCTGGAATCCAGGGACGCACTCGTCGCTGAAAATGAAGGTATCTTTGCAAATTCCATCTTTCAAAAAATCCTGGCATCAATTAATGAGGGATGGGACTCGCTTACAACGGCCAAGAAAAAGGTTATCATTGAATCCTTGGGCGAACTCATTGAAAGCTTAAAAAACTATCATGACGGTTATGTCGGGTTGAAGTTTGCCTCCTCTCCCGAACGCCACGCAACTCAAGAGATAGAGAAGTATCAAGAAGCAGTAAAAGCCGCGGATATGCGAGAACACATTCTTCATGATTCATTCATTGATGCTGTCAATATACTTTCCCGGAGAATGAAAAGTCTTGGGTTGAGCAATGAATGGAGAGCTGACGAAGAGATTGATGGATTGAACAAGGAGGGAACCAGGAAAAAATTGAAATTGTGGATGTTCAAGATCTTTGAAGAGCGAATGATTGAGCATCTTTGAAGAATATCGGGCCGTCGTATAGTGGTAGTACACAAGGCTGGGGGTCTTGTTGTCCGGGTTCGATTCCCGGCGGCCCGACAAAATCATGAAATCAACCTCAGCAACCTACATCGCCCGCGCGCGGAACGAGCTGACCGAACACCTGATCTACGGCAAACTTGCGCGGCGGGAAAAGAATCCCGAAAACCGAAAGCTTCTTGAAAAACTTTCGGCGCAGGAAAAAACGCACTATGAATTCTGGAAATCGCTCGTACCCGGATCGGATCCCAAACCGCACGCGCTTGCGCCAATCGGCATCCCCCTGTTACGCACAATATTCGGCGTGACGTTCACCACCAAGTTCCTTGAAACACACGAAAGCGCTTCGATCGCAACGTATACGTCGATGCTTGCTGCAATGCCGGAAGAGTACAAAGGCCGCCTTCGCGAGATCATCGAAGACGAACGCTCCCATGAACGGGGCCTTCTCGGCGAACTCAAGGAAAGACGCATCGCCTATATCGGTTTCATCGCGCTTGGCCTTGCCGATGCGATCGTGGAGATCACGGGTGTCCATGCCGGATTCCTCGGCGTCACCGGCTCAACCTTCATCGCTGGCATCTCGGGCGTGATCGTTGGCTTTGCCGCGGCAATCTCCATGGGTTCTGCGGCGTATATCCAGGCAAAGCAGGACACTGGAAAATCGGCGATTGTTTCCGGATTCACCACATGGGCATCCTATTTCGTTTCCGTTATTTTTCTTGCAATGCCCTATTTTTTCATCACAACCATGATCGCCGCGTTCGCCGCTTCGACAACGATCGGCATCCTGCTGCTTGCGGCGTTCACCTTCTTCGGTGCTGTGGTCTTTGACCGGAAATTCTGGCGCGAAATCAGCGAATCGGTCGGCCTTATGCTCGGTACCGCGCTCGCAACCTATATGCTAGGTACCATCGTCGGCAAGGTTTTCCACACCGGCGACCGGAGCTTCTGAAACCGCCCGAACCGCCGTGGTATACTAAAGAAGATCCCGCTGTAGATCTCGGATCAAATAATCTTATTAGGGAGGGCAATATCCCTGCAGTCCGTGGACCGCAGTTGAGCCCACCCACCTGGCGCAAAGCCAGAGATCTCTAGTGGGATCAGCAAAGAATCCGGCATGACGCCGGATTTTTTGCTTGTAATCGGTGCGGCGAAAAAATGTGATACACTACCATAATGACTCGGCGTACACGGAGAACGGTTTTCTATGTCCTCGTCGTCCTTTTTGTCATTGTGGGAAGCATTGTCGTCCTCTATGCCGACGGTTGGCGGCTGGATCTTTCGACGTTTCATACTGAAAAAGTTGGTGGCATTTACGTCCGCGCATTTCCCCAAGACGCCTCGATCACGCTCAACGGACAACCGATCCCGAACCAATCGAATTTCTTGAGCCATGGGACGCTCATCTCAAATCTATATCCCAAAAATTATACCCTTGGCTTATCGCTCCCCGGTTATGACGCGTGGAAGGAAAATGCCGATGTTGCTCCTTCGCTCGTCGTGGAAATGAAATACGCCGTACTCGTACCGCGCGATGGGACGGCCGTCGCAACAACGAGCGATGTCGCGAACTTCTTTGTTATAGGAAACGATCACGTTGACGAACATTCGGACGGCGCGATCATATGGCGCGGCCTTACGATCGGCACGGGAGCCATCGTGAGCCACAGCACCGATCTCAAAAACATGATCTATCGCAGCCCGAAAGGCAGTTACATGCTCTATGATTTCACGACCCAAAAAACCCTGAACCTCACGGCGATCCTCCAAAAACAGCGCGCGAGCACGGGTGCCGCCGGCGACAGCATCATTGATCCCTATAACGACACGACGGCGCTCGCCATAACCGCGAATCGCCTGTGGAGCATTGATCTCGTCGCCCAAACAGCCGAAGTGATCGATGCGGCATCGTCGGGCAGTTCGTTCGCGCCAACCATTGCTGCATCGCAGCCGTTTCTCGCGTGGAGCCGATTCACTGCCGCTTCGGGCACATCCGAGATTGCGATCTATGATAAATTTTCCGATGAGCTGGTCGAGTGGTCACCCGCGATCCAGGGATCAACGACAGCGCTCGCATGGATCAACAACGACACGCTTGGCATATTACAAAGCGACGACTCCCTTGACCTCTATACCGTCTCATCGAACAGCGTCCGCATGCTTGCAAGCGACGTGAAGGCGTTCTATCCGACGGCGGATGGGAACCTCCTCGCGACGCTTGAACCACAGAGCGTGGAGATATTCGACTTCGCCGGCAACGATTACTACCGTTTCAATCTTCCCGACATGGGCGCCGTACAAAACCTTGCTTGGTACAAAGATGAAAGCCACCTGTTTGTGGATTATCCGGATCGCGTTGCGTTTTTCGATCTCGCCGACACAAGCTTGGCGAACGTGACGACGATATCACAAGGTGCGGCTCCTTCGTACGACCCCCGGGCAAACGCATTCTATCTGGCAAACCAAGGAAATGTCCTCCGGTTCGATTTCCCGAATTAATCCGCCCCTTCCGTATTGAAATGCTTCCTCGCCCGTATGAGCAACTCCTTTTGCACGTGTTTTGCCTTGGTCTTGCCGACGCCCGGAAGGATCAGCTGGTTCTGCGGCACTGATTTGTCGCCCGTCATATAGATCACGATGCGGCTCACGCCGATCATGCGATCAAGCGGCGAACGCATGATGTTCACATTCTGGATCTGGTGATAGAGGGCCGCCATTTCGGTCCGCATCATGTATCCCGATGTCGTCATGAATGCTTCATCGGTGAAAAGATACGTGTAGTAGCGATATTCCAGATAGGTTTCGATGAAGATCAGGATAAAATAGGCGACACAGAGCACGCCAAGGATCTCCACGGCATACAAACCCCACGAGGCGTATTCCGACGGTAGCCACCGCTCCGAATACCACGCGGCTATCGAGAGAGCGGCAAGAAAAACGAAAAACTTTATCCTACGGAATAAGAAGAGGGTGAATGCCCGGTGGCCCAGCCGGTGCTTTTTGTTATTTTCAAATCCGGCGAACTCGACTTTCATGGTATTATTATAGTATGTTTGGCGGTTCATCGCACTCCAAGCTCCCCCACGCACTGCGCTTCATCATGCTTTTGCTGCGCCTCGTGCTCGGTTTGAGCTTTTTCTATCTTGGCTTCACGAGCTTATTCAATTCGCAGCTCGGCCTTGTGCTCCAGGGACGATCGGTGCCGGGCCTCTACTCCTGGCTCGGCGGCCTGGGTGCCACAACGTCCGTGCCATGGCTCCATCCGCTTGCCCAATGGGCATTCCTCGTGATTGGCGCGTGCCTCGTCCTCGGATTCCTCACGCGAATTGCCTCGCTTGCCGCAATCGTCCTGCTTTTGGCCAGCTACCTACCCGGCATCAATATCAATTATTCGATCTCAAGCATCGCGCAATTCATCAACGACGAGCTGATCATCATCATTTGCCTTCTGCTCTTGATTGCCGCGAAAGCCGGCCAGTACCTCGGCCTCGACGCGCTCTTTCACTTTTCGTTTCGGAGAAAGAACCGGGAATAAAAAGAGGCCGGCGCGCGATGAATCGCGCAACCGGCCCGGATGGGCTCAATGCTACTTTCTGAATGCATTGAGAAATTCTTGATCTTCAAAGTACGGAAGCGGCATGTCAACATAGAACCGGATCAATACGATCTTCTCGTGCTGATTCATGAACGCTTCAAAGTTGCCAAAGCGCCTCCAGTGCATTTCCAGATACCGATAGCTCGACAACTTCAACTGCGCAGCCGTCGGACCTACCGACATGTCATAGACCTGGTAAAGCTCTGCATCAAAGTCGTAAACATCCAGCTTCTTGACGTTGGTCACCACATCCTTGAAATTCAGCGTCCCCTTTGTGAGCATTTCGGACACAATGGATTCAGGGATCTGCGCCAACTCTTCAAGCCGCGGGATGGAACGGCTTCCTGGTACTTCTTCTGCCCCAGGAAGAGACGCTACGCCGATCGGCACAAGCTGCGGCCACTTTGGCGCAAGGAATTCCCTCATTGCGTACCACGTAGAACAGCTGCCCAAGATCGTGAATGCCATTGTCGGGATTTCGCCCAAACGCCGTAATTCTCGATCAACATGGTCCATGGTGGGAATATGCCCGATCTTGCTGCCGTTGTGAGAATACTGATCGTAAAAATAGTATCCCTTTTTGTCGGCAAGCTCGCGCGCATAATCATGTGCCGAAACACCTCCGGGCAAGGGCTCGATCTTCGCGCCTGCAGCCTCCAAGTGGCACTGTTTCCCTGGCGGAACTTTCTTCGTGTTGATTAGCGCCCGAAACTCGCAGCCATACGCAGGAGCATTCAGGCCGCCCTCAATCCCAGCATTGCCGGAAGTGGGACCGAGAATGATTCTCCCCGGATAAATGCGTCCGCATTCCCAATCCATTTTCATTGCTGCGGATACCGGCATCAATTTTCCGTTATGAGTCGGGATCTTGCCGCCGTGGAAATCGTATTCCCGAAGTATTTCTTCAAGCTTGGATTCCCTAACCCACGGCTCTCGGCGGATAGACCACGGCATCGGAGAAGGTTCGAGCGACGGCAGGTGTGTGATCCTGTAATCAATCTCTTCCTGCTTCATCGCCATTTCTTGAGAAGACAAAATTCGCATGCAACCCACCCCGCTTCTTAAATTTGATTCCGTCTTGCTGCCCGCATTCTATCCTCAAAAGTCACTTACGTCAATCAAACGTGCGAACCGGGAAAATTTAATTTATAATAAATCCCATCATGCTTCCTTCGAATCTCCCCGACACTTCAACACCGTCGGGCATCCAGCCGGGCCGGCTCATTACCGTTGACGGCATCATCTATGAACGCTTCCCAATCAAAGTCCCCCGCCTCCTTGAGTTCGGCGAGGATTTGGAAAAAATCCTGAAGGAATTTGTAAGGCCGCACTTCCAGCTGGGCGACTGGGTGGCGCTTTCGGAAAAGCTCATTTCGATCTGTCAGAATCGTGTTCGGCACATTTCGACTGTGCACGTGACGTGGCTTGCACGCCTTGTGCAGAAAGGCGTCACAAAACATAAGACGATGACGGCGTGGAATAATCCGGAAAAGATCCAGGTCGCAATAGAAGAGGCCGGTTGGTGGCGCATCGTCCCCGCAATGGCGATCGGCGCATTCGGAAAACTCATCGGCCGGCGCGGATGGTTTTGGATCGTCGCCGGACACCGCGTGTCGGAAATTGACGGCTTTATTCCTGAAGACATGTATCCCTACACCGAATGGGCCGTGCTTCCGCCTGCCGATCCGCAGCACGATTGCGAAGAAGTCGAGCACAAGCTTGGCATGCCGGCCATCACCGCGGATGCAAACTTTATTGACGTGAAGATCCTCGGCGTGAGTAGCGGCGTCGGCCTCGATAAGGCAACAGTACGGAGAGTGCTACTCGACAATCCGCTCGGCCAGGGAAACAAAATGACACCGTTCGTGCTTGTGCGGAAGATCGGCTCCGCGCCGGCGGGCGCGCCAAGGAACACGGAGGTGAACCGAACAAAAATATGACACTGCTATGACGCTCCGTAGCCGCATCAAACGAATGACACCGTGGCCACTGCATTATGCGTACCGGAAGATTTATTATTTTCCGCAGGATTTTCCGGCAACGATGGGATTTTTATTTCATACAACAAAATCGCCGACTACATTCGGTGCACGGTTCCGGCTCATCAAGAAGTTCTATGCCATTTCCTATTATGTTGACTGTCCACATACTGAAAACGAACTTATCACGATTGCACGGCGCATCCTGAACCTTGGCGCGGGCGTACCGGGCATGATCGTCGAAGCCGGAGCGTTTCACGGCGGCAGTACGGCAAAGCTTAGCTTGGTCGCACGCCTTGCCAACCGGAAATTTCACGTCTTTGATTCCTTCGAAGGCATGCCGGAAAACGCCGAAGTCCACGGCAAAAGCATCTATGGCCGCGAGCACCATTTTCCGAAGGGCAGCCATGCAGTCGGGCTTGAAGAGGTGCGCGAGAACGTTCGGAAATTCGGCGACGGAAGCCGCGTCGAATTCCACGAGGGGTTCTTTGCGGATACCATGCCGCATTTTCATGAAACCGTCGCGGCCGCATGCGTGAATGTTGATCTCGTGCAATCAACGAAGGACTGCCTGCGCTATCTCTATCCTCTTACCGCGCACGGTGGCGTGATCTTTTCGCAGGATGCGCACTTTCCGTGGATTATAGAACTCCTGGGCGACGATGCATTTTGGGAAAAAGAGATCTGCATCAAAAAGCCATCGCTTGAAGGGCTTGGCTCTTCAAAGCTCGTAGCGATCCCGCATCCGTAGCGCCGGCCGTTACGGGGAAAATGGCGACGCTCCCCGCCAATCGGCGTTGAACGTCGTTTGGAGCGACTGGACCGTGTCGGCGTTCGAGACCATGATCCCAAGCTCACGGTTCTTGTCGAGCGATGTCCCGGAAAAGTTCTCCGACCCGACGAATGCCAGCGCGCCGTCCACGATGATCATCTTCGCATGGATATAGAGCGGCGCGCTCGCGCCGTACGTGCGGATGCCGACGCCCACGAGGGCGAGCTTTTTGAATGCGCTCTTCCAGTCGGGCGAATAGGTCATGTCAATCCGCACGGCAATACCCCGCTCCGCGGCGCGGACGAGCGCCTGGATGATGCCATCGTCGGCCATTTCTTCGTTGTAGATATCAAGCGATTCTTCAGCATGGTCGATCATCGCTATGATGGCGGCGCGCGAGCCGGGACTCCAAACAAGGTCGCGTCCGGCATCCGCCGCGGCGCCGATCCCATGCCAGTCCGCATTGAATGCGGCTTCCATCGCGGCGACGTCACGGGGATCGCGATCCACAACGCCAAAATCGCGTCCGGTTGGATAATACTTCGGGACCAGATTGAAGCTCATAATGAGCGCCTGGACGCCGTCAATCACGAGCGACTTCTCGTGCGTGAGCGCGAAATGATCCGGCGCCCAATGCACCGCGAGGCCTTGCGCGCGGAGCGCATCGTACGCCGCCTCGTTGACCATTGACGGCTCACCCTCATATCCGGGGCTCAACACAACCCGCACGGCAACGCCGCGTTTGTGCGCTGCGGCGAGATCGGCTTCGATCGCCTTATCTTCCAGTTCATACATCACAAGATCAATTGATTTCGCCGCGCCTTGTATCATCGCGCGTAGGGGCGCAATGCCATCATCCGGTTCGGTGATGAGAGAGCAACTGTTATCGCACGCAAAATGGGGCGGGATGGAATTGCCAGGAGCGGCTGGTTCTTTGATGAAAAGCGGCGCGGCGAAAAAGACGACGCACATGACCGCTACCACCACGCTGGCAGCGATGACTATCTTTTTTAATTTCATCCGTCCACCCTATCACGCCCGGCATTAAAACTATGCGAAAAAAATCTTAAATATTGATAAAGTGCCTGGAATTATCTATTGTATAGGAGCACTCTGGTGGGGTGTCCGAGTGGTTTAAGGAAACAGTCTTGAAAACTGTCATACGGGAAACCGTATCGTGGGTTCGAATCCCACCCCCACCGCATCACTGCTTTTTGGCTACGGTGACCGTTATGGTGCCGTCGGAAAAATTGCCTGCCTGGTCAAAAGCCCGCACCGTGACGAGATGGGTCCCTGCCGGGAATGCGATAGAAAGCGACGGGGTCGTGGGCAGGAAAACGCCGCCATCGAATTGGACATAATAATTATTCTGCAAACCGCTCACGCCGTCCTGGCTTTCGAATTCCAACCGCACGATCTGTCCCTCGGTTACCGTCGTTGCGCTCACCCTGATCGCGGGATTTGATGGCGGGGTCGTGTCTATCATCACTTTATAATTGGAAACTGCGCCGGCAATCCCGTTCCAGACCGGCTGGATATGGAAATACGATATGCCATTCTCAAGACCTGATACCGAGACAAAATCGGCGGACGTCGTGTTTGCCCCCGCAAGGGTGGCCATGGCGGGGATGGTGTTCAGTGCATACCGATAGCTATAACCGGGATGGGCAATCCAGGTAAAGAGACCGCTCGGTTTGTTATACCATCGGGTGCTGTTGGGGTACGTAGGAGAAAACACCAAGACCGAAGATGTAGCGTCTTCCGCAGCCGATTCGTTGATGATGCGATAACTGCCGTCGGTCGCAAGACGCAGAACATCAGTGCCCAATCCGTCGTTCGCCAATATTTGCGTACTCGTTGCGAAATGCAACACCACGCTTCCCGCCTGGAGGGGTTGCACATCAAGCGTTATCACGTTACCGCTTTGCCCTGAAAATCCTGGAGTCGGGAGCGCGCACGCTACCTGCACTTCGCCGATCCGGTTATCAATATTCTTTTCGAGATACATGGCGGGCGAACAGAAAGAATTCGCGGTATCGATGTCCATCACGTGGATCTTGGTTGGGTCATACGTTATGTCGATCTGCGCGGCATTGACGGCTTCTCCGCCCGTTGATACCTCGACCGCCACCTGCTGCTCCGATGACCTGCTCCAAACAGCAGAACTCGGATCAAGCGCAAGCGTCGAGTTGTAGATGGTGTATGCCGGCTTCTGGACGGGGATCGAATTGCCGTAGAGCAGCGCTTGGTCGGTGAAGAGCGTTGCCGTAAATACCCCGAGAGAACAGACAATGAGAATCGCAACTTCCGCCGCCTGGCGCTTTTTTGTCGCTCCGCGGGTGTGGAGATAGAAGATGATGCAGGCAAAGATAAGCCCGACGATCAGGGAAAAAATGGCGGCTTCGGTGGCATAGCCCGCTGGGTAAAGAACCAACACCCCTCCGGGGCTTCCGTTGAGGCCGTTGAAAACGATGTTTCTTACAAAGTAGACCTTTCCCTCTATGATCACTTCGCGATCCGACAGCCCTTTCTGGATCCAGTCGGAGCCAGTGTTGAAATATGCCGCAAGAAGAGGCCTGGTACCGGACGCTTCAAAAGTTGTCCCGACCACGCCATCTTGGTTCGAATAAAAAATGAGATTGTCGGTGTCGTTCAGATATCTATTCCTGAAGTCATGGGCATAGGCGTCGTCAATTGAATAGCCGCCGAACACTGCCCCCACCGTCTGTCCATGGTCGGTCACGGGATGGCCCGCGATGATGAGAAGCGGGAGGGCACTCCCGTGCTCTATGGAGACCACCGGCGTTCCCTCCGCCACTTTCTGCCCGTAGGGCGTCGTCTGGAACAGATAGTCGCCGTTACGGGAGGTGACCTGAGTCCGCATGAGGACAACCCCTTCGCTATCGGTAACGTTCATAGCACTAAGACCATAGGATACTTGCGCATTCAGGAGCGCCGAGGTGAGTTGCGGGATGTTTTTTTCTTCAATCAAACTGGCGATACTGGGCGAGGCGGCGACTTCTCCCACGCTTTGGAAGACATACTGGGAGTCGGTGCCAAGACCGCGCTGCACGTGCATGGCTGCATTGTCGAAATACCTCGCCTCAAACCAGTGGGTGACCGGATAGGAGAAACAGGCCGCCACTGAAAACACGACGATAGTCGCCACCATCACAATAAGGATAAACTTCTCTTGCCGGATGAAGGTTGTAATGTGGGTTAACATTTCCCATATTCATTATAACACTATGGTAAGATAACCTCATGGACGATCGGCGCGTTATCAAAATCATCAAAAAAGTGATGCCAGCGGTGGTTTCGATCGCGATCGCGAAGCACCTTGAAGACCTCGAAAAGGAAATGCCCAAGGAATATTCCATGCGCGACGCCATAGCCGACGAACACGGCATGGTGCAGGTCGGCGGCGGGTCGGGATTCATCGTAGACGCGAGCGGGCTCGTCATGACGAACAAGCACGTGATCAGCGATGCAAAGGCGGAATACACAGTCATCCTGAGCGACGGCCGCACGTTCCCGGCAACGGTATTAAGCCGCGACCCAATCAACGACGTCGCGATCATCAAGATCGAGCAGGCCGGGCTCCCCTTTTTGAAACTTGGCGATGCGACCCATCTCGAACTCGGGCAGAGTTTGATAGCGATTGGGAATGCCCTGGGAATTTTCCAAAACACGGTTTCCCTTGGTATTGTTTCGGGATTGTCTCGCTCGATCACGGCGCAAGCTGACCCAAACGCGGCACCGCAGGAAATGCGCGGCCTTATCCAGACCGACGCAGCCATCAATCCGGGCAACTCCGGAGGGCCACTCGTGGATTCGCACGGGCTCGTCGTCGGCGTAAACGCAGCGATCATTTCCGGGGCGCACAGCATTGGCTTTGCGATCCCCGTGAATGCCGCGCGGCGCGACCTTGACGACATCCGGCACTTCGGCCGCATCCGCCGTCCGCTCCTTGGCGTGCGCTATATCATGGTTGACGAAGAGCTCAAGAAAAAAATGAACCTGCTCACCGATTATGGCGCGCTCGTGATGCGCGAAAGTGAACATGATCATGCCGTAGTTCCTGACAGCCCGGCCGACAAGGCGGGCGTCAAGGAAAAAGATATTCTTCTCACGTTCAATGGCAAGCGGCTTGACCGCGAACATCCGATCCAGGACTTCTTGGAAGACATGAATGTTGGCGACGAAGCGGAACTCGTTTTCCTGCGCGACGGGAAACAGGGCGTGGCAAAGGCGATACTCGCGGAAAGGAAATAGCGGCGTAAAAATAAAAATCCCTCCCACATCTTCTGTGAAAGGGACTTCCCTCAAGGGCTATTTTTTTCTGCGGACCTGAATCCACTGCTTGAAAATCTCGGCGATATCTTCTTTTTTCAGACCCATTGATTGTGCTGTTTGCAGGATGTTGATGAGACCTTGACGATCCTTGGAAGAAAGCGACGGATCAGCGATGGCGGCAAGCACACCCGACGACTCTTGGCATTTCTTGCACCACGACTGATGCGACCGAATAAAATTGAGTTCAGGAAGAATCTCCTCGCTCAACTGTTGGAATGTCAATTTCTTGACCAGCAAGTCCTGCGTAAGACACACAAAGCGCTCCTGAAAATTCGCGCACGTGATTGGATTCGGTTGCATGTATCATCTCCTGCCGATTGTCTCGGTTCTGGAGATAAAATACCACTAATACGAATATTCGTCAACTAAAAGTCCACTGCGGTCAAAGAGTTTTATGTTGTCGTGGTAGGGGTCGGCGATATTGTTCCCTGTCCATGCCCACCATTGGTTCGAAAGGAAATTGGCGTCTGCGAAATGCGCATTGAAACAGCCGCCATAATTCAGGGTATTCAGGAATTGCTGGCACGCATAATCATTCTGCGGGATCTGCACGCTGTTCCCGTCGGGCACCGTGCAGGTGGGGATTGATTCAATGTAATTCTGGCATGCGCCCGTGAAGCTCGATACCTGCGATTGGTTGATGTACGGGCACGTGAGCGGAAGCTGCGGGTTGGTATTGAGGTCTTTCTGCAGATAACCGATGCATTCGTTGAGGCGAAGATTGATGATTCCGGCGGAAGCATAAAGGTATAAGGTCTGTCCCTCTGAAAGGCGGATGTCCTCCGCTGGTGCAAGGCCCGACGGCTGGTACACCTCGACCGCCTGCGGGATGAACTCGCTTCCTTTATTTGATGTGAGTTTCCATCCGGTCACGTCAACGCTTTCGTTCTGGCTCAGATTGCTATAGAGCGTAATCTGGCCGGCGGAACCGCCGAATCCCCCGAAGCCGCCATAAGCGCTGCCAATAGTGATTTCTTTAAAATACGGCGAGAGTTGCGCTGCTGTGAAACCGGCTGGGATCTCTGATGGGTTGATGCCCGGATTTGTGATTGTTGAGGTTGGCGTCGGCGGCGAAATGAACGTCCGCACGGGTGTCGCGCCCGTTGCACCGCCACTCTCGCCGCCGGACGAGCCGAATCCTGGAGGCGTCGAGGAGGAAAATCCGGTCGACGTTGACGTGAGTGGCGGGAAAAGCGACCCAAGGCCGCTTGCTCCTTTATTGATCAATCCGGAATTCCAAAAATAAAGCGCCACGCCGATGATGATGACAGTAAGGATGATGCCCCAAATTTTTCCGCCCATGGTGCTGCCTCCCCCTTCTTCGTGTGCCATGATGTGATACTTTAGATAACCACGTTCACCAATTTCTTGTCAACGTAAATAATTTTCGTGGGGCTCGCCCCGGCCATCGCACGCACGACCTTAGCATTGTGAAGCGCAAGATCTTTTGCCTGGTCTTCGGAGATCGACGCATCGGCCTCCACAGCGTCGCGCACTTTCCCGTTCACCTGGAAAACAAGCTTGATGGTCTTCTCTTGAAGAAGCGCTTCGTCGTACGATGGCCATGGTTCAAAATCAAGATACGTTTCATGCCCCATCGCGTTCCACAATTCCTGCGCCAGGTGCGGAGCGAAAGGATGCATGATCTTTATCAGCGCTTCACGGTCTTCCATGGCGAGTCCCGGTGCTTTTTCCAGTTCATTCAAGAGGATCATAAACGCGGACACCGCGGTGTTGAACTTAAACGCCTCAATGTCATCGCCCACTTTCTTGATCGTCTTGTGAAGCAACGCCTTCGCCTTCGCGCCTCCGAGCGCAATCTGTTTTTGGAACTCCGCTGCACTGAGTGCGCTGCGGTCGAAACGGGGATTTACGGTGACCTGGGCTGCAGCCATTGCCCCGTAAGCGTAATTCCAAAACCGTTTCAGGAAACGCTCAATGCCCAATATTCCTTTTGAATCCCACGGAGTGCCGTCTTCAAACGGCCCCATGAACATGAGGTACATCCGCGTCGCATCGGCGCCGAATTCTGCAACAAGTTCGTCGGGGTTCACCACGTTGCCCTTGCTCTTGGACATCTTCTGGCCGTCGGCGCCGAGGAGAAGCCCGATGTGCCGCAGTTTGAGGAATGGTTCCTGGAACCCGATCAGTCCCTCGTCATGCAGGAATTTTGCTATGAATCGCGCATACAAAAGATGCAGCACGGTATGTTCCGCGCCGATCACATACAGATCAACGGGCATCCAGTGCTTTGCTTTCGCCGGGTCAAATATCTGCTTGTCGTTGTGCGGATCGGTATAGCGCAGGAAATACCACGACGAATCAACAAAGGTATCGAGGGTTTCCGGGTCGCGCTCGGCGCCGCCGCCGCATTGCGGACACGTCACATTGATAAATTCCTTTGAGCCCGCAAGTGGCGGCATCCCCTGCGGACGATAGTTTTCAAGGTCGGGCAGGAGCACGGGCAACGCATCGTCCGGCACTGGAACCGTTCCGCATTTCCCGCAATGGATCATCGGGATCGGCACACCCCAATACCGCTGGCGCGAAACGGACCAGTCGCGGAGCTTGTAGTGCGTCTTCATGGCACCGCCTACGGCCTTCACGATCTCCCGTTTTGCCTTTTCGGAATCCATGCCGTCAAACTTTTGCGAGTTGGCCAATACGCCCGACCCCGTCCAGCAATCAGTTTCTATACGGAGTTCGGGCGACGCTCCACCGGTTGCGGCGCTTATGTTCGACAACCCTCGCCCTAAGGATGGCGGCGCGATCACCGCGCGGATCGGCAGATTGAACTTCTTCGCAAACGCCAAATCGCGCTCGTCGTGCGCGGGGACGGCCATGATGGCGCCGGTCCCGTACGAGCCGAGGACATAATCCGCCACCCACACGGGGATCTCTTCCTGATTCGCGGGATTCACCGCAAGGATCCCGGTCGGGACACCCGTCTTGTCATCCACGTGCTCCATCCGGTCACGCTCGGTCTTGCTCAAACTTGCCTTAACATATTTTTTAACTTCTTCCGGCGCAGCCCATCCGACCGCGATCCATTTCTTCGCCAGTTCAGGAGAAATCACAATAAAGGTCGCCCCGAACAGCGTATCCGGCCGCGTCGTGAAAACATCCACGGAATACGCGCCGTCTTTTTGTCCAGGAACCTTTAATGAAAATTTAAGGAGTGCACCGTCTGATTTTCCGATCCAGTCCTCCTGCCGCTTCACGCTCGCCGCCGGCCAATCCAATCCCGCAAGGCCGCCCAGAAGCCGCTCGGCATAATCCGTGATCCGTAGAAACCACTGCGTCATGTCGCGCTCTTCGATCGCGCTGCCGCATCGCTCGCACTTCCCATCAATTACCTGTTCGTTGGCAAGGACCGTCTGATCCTTGGGGCACCAGTTCACTTTTGACTGCGCCTGATATGCCAGCCCCTTTTTATACAGCTGGATAAAGAGCCACTGTGTCCAACGGTAATAATCGGGCAACGAGGTGTTGATCTCGCGTTCCCAATCGTACGAAAAGCCGAACGCCCTCACTTGGCGGCGAAAGTTGTCCGTATTTTCTTTCGTTACTGCTTTCGGATTTTTCCCGATTTTGATCGCGTAATTCTCCGTGGGCAAGCCGAATGCGTCCCATCCCATGGTGTAGAGCACTTCTTTGCCGCGCATGCGCGAATAGCGGGCATGGATATCTTCTGCGGTGTAACCCTTGGGATGCCCCATGTGAAGCCCCGCGGCGGAAGGGTACGGGAATGTTTCAAGCTGATAATACTTCGGCTTCTTCGAATTGTCGTCGGCTTTGAAGACCTTCTCGTCGAGCCACTTTTTCTGCCATTTTTCCTCGATGTTCTTGGGTTCGTAATTCGCCATGGTATCCATTCATAGTAAGTCGCTGGGCGCGCTTTATCAACTGAAGCGATCGGTCAGATCCCGAAAATCCGCCGTGCATTGTTCCAGATCTGCACCTTCATTTCTTCCGTCGAAACGTTCTTGAGTTCTGCGAGTTTTTTTACGGTTGCAATAACGTATGCCGGCTCATTTCGCTTGCCACGATAAGACGCGGGCGAGACATAGGGTGCGTCGGTTTCGGAAAGGATGCGATCCGCGGGAATCATCTTCACAACTTCGTCATAGTCGCCTTGTGCGGCGCCTTTCCGCGGTGGGAATGTGATGACGCCGCCGAAGGTGAACGAAAATCCGAGCGCAAGCAACTTCTGCGCATCGTCCGATGTGCCGGTAAAGAAATGGATGATACCCGGATTTTCGATTTTCGGATATGCGGGTGAACGCAGGATTTCTATAAGATCGCCGAAAGCACTTCTGCAATGGATCATGAGTGGTTTTTTAACCTCCCGCGCGAGCGCGACCTGCGCCGCAAACGCTTCGCGCTGGCGCTTCATCTGGACATCCCTGTCCTCGCGTTCGTCAAACCGAAAATAATCCAGGCCGCATTCCCCGATGGCGACCGTCTTCTCGTGGAGCGCAAGCTCGCGATAATAGTCCACATCAAAAATCTCGCCCCGCGAGGTGAATGCCTTTGCCGCTTCTCCCCCGCCAAGCTCGGCCTCGTCATGGTACGACCTGGCCGTATGGATCGGATGGAGGCCGATCGCCGCATAAACACCTTCGGGGTAATGCTCCGCAAGCGCGACGGCCGCGCGCGACGTATCGTTCTGGGTTCCGACGTTCACCATCCAGACATCGGCTTGCCGCGCCCGTTCAATGACCGCCTCACGGTCGGTATCAAATCCCGAAAACTGGACATGGGTATGGGCGTCAATGAAGTGGGGTTTTTCGTTCATGGATACTATAGTATCATGAAAACAATATGAAACTCGTCATTGGCTTGGCAGGACTCCCGCTTGCGGGAAAAGAAACCGTGGCAAATAAGTTCGAGGAGCTCATCAAGGCCGATGGGCATTCGGTGAGCCGGCACCGGTTTTCGGACATCCTGCGCGATACGCTCGACCTGTGGGGCATGCCGCACGGGCGCGACAATGAACAGCTGCTCGCGCAGATCATGCAGCGGCCGGGCGCGTTCCCGGAGGGAATCCTTTCGCGGGCGATGAAGCATCGCCTGATGCAGAACGCCGCCGACGTCGGCATCCTGGACGGCGTCCGGTGGGACAGCGATGAAGCGATGATGAGTGAATTCTCCACGGAAGGCATAAAAAAACTGATGGTGTATGTGTGGGCCGACGATGACCATCGCTATGCGCGCCTCATTGCCCGCAACCGATCGGGCGAAGCGTCGACCACGCGCGAGCAATTTGCCGAACTCAACAAACAGCCGAACGAGATTTACATTCCGGAGATTGGTTCGCGGGCAGACCTCAAGCTCGTCAACAATTATGAGCATATCCCCGACTTCGAAAAAGATGTTATAGCGGCGTATGAAAAATCCATTAAGCCGCTCTTGTAATTTTCGGCTGATGAAAAAGATTTATTACAACAAATTAATTCGCGATAAAATTCCTGAAAAGATCCGCACGAACGGCGGCGAGTTCAAAACAGTCAAACTCAACCGAAGACAATTTGAACAGGAACTCCTCAAGAAAGCTGGCGAAGAATCTGGCGGATTGCTATCGGCAAAAACCAACAAAGAACTAGCGTCCGAACTTGCCGATCTTTGTGCGGTCATCGAGGAGATAAAGAGGACAAAGCGCATTTCGGAAAGACAGATAACGAAAGCCATCCGTGAAAATTTAGACCGCAAGGGCGGCTTTAGGAAAAAGCTTTTTCTCGTCTGGTCATCGGATACCGGCTATAAGACCAACGAGCGAAGGTATGAGAAAAAATAGAAACGCCGTTAGACGCGCGGAAAGAGTGTGGCTGGCTTCGTGGCGGTAAGCACGTCGTCCTTCCAAACGATTGATGCCGTTATCTTTTGTGACGTTTCAGGAAGAAAAGGCAGCAACGTTGCGGCAATGTTATCGAGGAGCACCACGAGATTAAAGAGTGCCGCCGCCCGCTGCTTGTCCTCTTTTATCTCCCATACTTTCTTTTCGTTCACATATTTATCGCCAAATGCGATCGCATGCCAGATCGCGGCAAGCGCGTCGGCGAATTTATAGCTTGCCACTTTCTCTTGGACGGCTTTCTTCATATCAGCAATCACCTTCTCGAATTCCGTATCAAGCTTTCCAAGCTTCAAACTTTCACCCTTCCCGTCATCACCTTCCATGCGCGCAAGCGTAAGCACACGCGCGGCAAAGTTGCCAAGGCCGTTCGCGAGGTCGCCGTTGTAGCGTTCCTTCATTTTGGTTTCCGAAAAATCGCCGTCTTCACCGTACGGAACTTCGCGCAGCAGGAAATAGCGCAGGCCGTCATTGCCGTATCGGGCGGCGAGATCAAGCGGATCCACGCCGTTGCCGAGCGACTTGCTCATCTTGACCCCGTCAACCGTCAAAAATCCGTTCGCGATGATCTGCCCCGGCAACGGCAGTCCCGCAGACATAAGCATTGCCGGCCATATTACCGCATGAAAACGCAGAATGTCCTTGCCAGCCGTATGGATATCCGCCGGATGTTCTTCCCAGCCCTCAACGCCGACAATGGAAACATAATTGACCAGTGCGTCCGCCCAGACATAGATGACTTGAGTTGGGTTGTTTGGTACTGGAATCCCCCACGCCTCGCGCCCGTCTTTCAGCTCGCGTGAAAAACTTACGTCTTCGAGCCCCTGTTCCACAAATGCATGCACTTCATTGAACCGATTCGCGGGAGCCACAAAATCGGGATTTGCGGCATAAAAATCGAGGAGCTTCTGCTGATACTTCGACAATGCAAAAAAATAATTTTGTTCGGAAACGAGCTCCGGCTTCGTCTTATGGTCCGGGCACAGACCGTCGGGCGTCAACTCGTCTTCTTTTAAAAACGCTTCGTGCCCTTTGCAGTACAACCCCTCATACGTGCCCAAATGAATATCACCGGCCGCTTCCATGCGCGACCACAGTTCGCGGACCGTTTCAACGTGGCGCTCTTCGGTGGTCCTGATGAAATCAGTGTTCGAAATGCCGAGTTTGGCCCACGTCCCGCTCCACAGGTCTGCAAGGCGATCGGTATACGCATGGATTTCTTCGCCGCTTTTTTGCGCGGCATCAACCGTCTTCTGGGCATTCTCGTCAACGCCCGTGGAAAAAACCACATCCTCGCCCCGTTGCGCCCGCAGCCGGGCCAGAGTGTCAGCCACGATCGTCGTATACGCATGGCCGATGTGCGGCTTGTCGTTTACATAGTAGATCGGCGTCGTGATGTAGAACTTTCCGTTTGGTGCGGATTCCATAGATACCACTCTACAAGATTTTTTAAGGCAATGCCAATAATTTTCGGAACTTCTTCTCGTCTTTGTAAGGCCCGATAAGCGCGAGGTTGAGATGCTTTTCCTTGAAGATCGCGCGCGCGATGTTCCGGACTTCGGTCGCCGATATTTTTTTGATCGTATCTACCAACACTTCCGGCGGCACCATCGTCCTCGTGATGATCTCCTGGCCGCCATAGAAGCTGGCGAGATCATCGGATGTCTCAAGGCCGAGGATAAGGTTGCCGATCATGTGGTCTTTGGATTTCTGAAGTTCCTGCGCCGGAACAATGTCGTCGCGCATGCGGCGGCATTCTTCAAGGATCGCGCGGATAACGACCTGTAATTTCCCGTGGTCAATGCCGGCCGAGACGGAAAAAATGCCGTGGTCAAGATTGAGGTCGGTTCCGGCCCCGATGTAGTATGCCGCCCCGAGCTCTTCACGGACCTTCATGAAGAGCCGCGAGCTCATGCCGCCTCCCAGCACATCAGCCATGAGCCGCGCGGCATAACGCCGCTTATCAAAAACGTCGAACGCCCGGAATCCCAGCACGAGATGCGCCTGGTCGGACTCCTTATGGCTCACCCGCACCTGCGGAACGGACTGCTTTTCTCGGACCGGTTTCTTTGCGATCACCCGCCGGCGTGGAAGCGTCCCGAAGGTTTTCTTGATCTGGCTGACCGTCTTTTTTTCATTAAATTTCCCTGAAACGACGACGAGCGTACCGGATGCCACGTATCGTTCGGACCGGTACGCCATAAAGTCCTCGCGCTGCAATGTCCGAATGACATCCTTTGCCCCCGCCACATCCCATCCCGCCGGCTGGTCGCCGTAAACGAGTTGCAAGAAGTTTCTCTGGACGCGCGCGGGAAGATCGTCTTCGTACATGTTGATCTCCTGCATGATCACACCGCGTTCTTTTTCAATTTCATTCGGATTGAATACCGGGTTCAGGTACAGATCGGAAACAATCTCCAGGATCTTCGGCAATTTCTCCGCCTGCGCCTTCGCCCAATATCCGGTACATTCCTGGTCTGTGAACGCATTTGACTGCGCGCCGAGCGCGGCGAGTTCGTGCGCAATCATGCCGGGCCTCGGGCGATTCACGGTCCCCTTGAACATCATGTGTTCAAGAAAATGAGAGACGCCGTTCACGCGTTTTGTTTCGTATTCCGAACCCGCCTCAACCAAAATGAGCACGGTTGCAGCCATGTTCTCCGGCTGGGGGACAAGGAGTATCCGGAGGCCATTCGCGAGCGTGATCTTTTTTGGTTTTTTCATGTCAGCTGGTGCTTGATCCGATAAGCGTTTTGATGTCGGCAGCGAAACCTTGGGCACGCTCCACGACCGCTTCGCCGTAAGTCCAAAGATAGCTCTTCCAGTGCGAACCCGCATAGTATTTCGCGGCCGTGCAGCGCTCCTGGCTCAAGACCGCCGAATACACCGCCTTGCATCCCGTCATGGCATCCTTCAGATAGAGGGCGGTCGCGACAAACGCATCGGCATTATTCCATGGTGACGGCGGATTGTCCCCGGTCACGCTCGAAACCGACGAAGCATAGAGGTTCCACGTTGATGGCACAAATTGCGCCGGACCCATAGCGCCGCCGTACGCGCCGTCCGCATTCGGGCAGGAAACGAGCATCGTGTTCGGGTCGAGTTTGAGCGAACTTACGATCGCAAGGAACAGTGGGGTGTTGGACGGGCTCATCGCCGTCTTGTAATTACACTGTCCCACATTTTGCCCGAGCGCCGACTCGTGGTCGAGGACGGCGAGAATGAACGATGGGTCTATGCCGGTTGCCTGCCCGGCAAGTTTCGCATACTGGTACGCGTCGCCGAACGAAAGCTGCCCGCCGCCGAGCAATTGGAATATCCGGCTGCGGATCTGCGCCGCAGTCGCTTGGGTCTGGACCAGGAGCGCCTGATATTTCGACTCCTGCCCCTTGGTCGCCGTGAGGAGCTGCGTTTTTTGATCTTTGGTGCTCGCAACGGCGGCGATCTGCGATGCCTGGTACGCTTGCGCAGTCGCGGCCGCATCGCGCGACGCAGCAAAATCCTGCTCCTGGTTTTGCAACTGGCTCTGCAGGTCCGTGACCTGCTGCACCGCTACCCGGAGATTATCCTGAAGCAAACTGATGTTTTGCGTATCGTTCCAAAAATCGGAAAGGTGCGAGCTCTTCAAGAATATTTCTATCAAATTTGCCTGGTCGTTTTGGTAGATGCTCTGCATGAGGCCACCGATGGCGGTCTTTTTGTCGTGGATATCCACCTGCGTCACGCCAATCTGCGATTGGGTCTGCGCGATCTCGTGGTCAAGCTGCGAGAGCGTAAGATTGATCGCCTGAACCTGAAGATTCAAGCTTGCAATTTTGTCATTGAGCTGGCCGATCTGGCCGCTCAAGCTCTTTCCCTGGGTCTGATAGCTCGCGATCTGGCCCTGGTACTGGTTGATCTGGCCTTCAAGCTGGGCAAGCTGCGATTGCAACTGCTGCTGCTCTGCGGCCGCATCGATGCTCGATGTTGTCGACGCTCCCGCAACCACGCCCGTATTCTGCGCTTTCGTCACGCCGCTCATCGTAGGCGCCGTCACCGACCCGAAGATCAAAAAAACAGCAGCCCCGGCAAACACCACAGACCGCAGCCATCGGGTGACCGGCACGCGAATCGTTGTGTGAGTTGAAAGATTGAGCCGCGCGGGCAGGGACGAAAAAGCCGTCCACCCGCGCCGGCGGGCAGAAATATCGCCAAGAACCTTCGGTTGTAAAGGCCTGTGCATGCGTAAGTGCGTCTTTCCTCTATTATAACGCAGAATGGAAAAACGGGTTACCCTTGGCGCTGAAGACAAAATATCCCACAGGGATGTTTCTCAGGTACGGGGTTCGCGCGTACTCGCGCGACCCCTCAAATCTCGGCGCGGGCAATCTACCATGCTTATGGCTACCATTGCTCGCGCCTCCGATAGCCCCTCGGAAACATCCCTGTGGGATATTTTGTCTTCAGCGCCGGTGTTGCACTTGAAAGTTGGATGTACCACCCGCAGAAGAAATCAACGTTGCGCACGGGCGTGGCCGATGTTGAACAATGTCGATGTTCAAACAATTTTGAATAAGAAGTCGTGCATTACGGAGTCATAGACAAATAGTGATTTATAGTATATAATCACGTCTAGACGCAAAGAGGAGGGTGTTGTGTTTTTTGGAATATCTTTAAGTAAACCCAGGATTCAAACAGTAACTCCGGGTGATGCTGCCTCTGTTTTCTCGGCTCCAGATCCGGTAGTTGCAATCGAGGCCATGCTGGAGCATCGCGGAGAAGAGCAGAAACGACGACAATGGCTCAACAACCGTTTCTGGCACAATGGTCCACACGCACAATGCTGCAAAAAGTGCTTCCAAGCCGGATATGTTGTTGCACTCGTTCACGCAGAGCGACTCGATCTCCTTGGCGAACATCCAGAACTTATTGCGGTCGCAAAAGAGATGATGGCGAACGGACTGCTTCAAACTGCGGCGCGGAAGTAAAGTTCTACTGTATTAGTTAAAGCCCGACTAACCATCCCTGAGACGCTTGAGCGTCTCAGGGATTTTTTGTGCACAGGCCTGGACGATCTTCGAACGATGCAAGAGTGTAATGCAGCAAGAGAAAAGGCGCATCATCTCTGATGCGCCTCCTATCTAACACTAACGGGTGAGTGCGTTAATTAAAGCGACGATGGCAAGAGCGCAAAGCGTATCAATAGCAGCAACTTGCGCCGATCGCTTAAACACGAATTTGACCATGCAAAAAATCGAACCAAGTAGGAAAAGGTAGTATGTGATTGTCATATAAATCCCCCCAAGAGGATTTGGCTGCTGACGGGATTCTACTCTGCTTATTTCATTCTTGCAAGAAGAAGTCAGCTTTACGCACGGGCGTGGACGATGCTCGAATCTATTTCAACAGCTTGGTAATTCGAGCGATTTCTTCCTCGGTTAAATCTTCATAAAGCTGATCTCGATAGCTATATGCCTTTTCATAAAGCCTATCGTTGAAATCGCGCGGATCAAGATGCCAATGCATATGGTCAACATGCGTCCTGCTGTTTTTTACGTAAGGCTTAAACTGCTGGCGTATGTCGCAGCCCGAAGAAAGCTTATTGAGAATTTTTCCCTGGAATTCCGTGAGGAGGTCGAATATTTCATCACGCTCTTCTTTGGTAAGATCTTTGAATCGCCCATCGATATGGCGTTTGGGAATAACTAAAAGATGCCCGGGCGCAAATCGTGGATTACTTAAAATAACATAGGCATATTTCCCCTCCTTCAGGGTTCTTCCTTCTTCTCGAGCGCTCGTGCAGAAGGGACAATCTTTATCCATTAGGTGATTTTACCATGTGCGCACAGACCTGGACTTGAAAGATTCCCAACCTGAAAATGTCCAGCGCGCTACTCTGGTTTTTCTGTTTTCTCTTTTTCTGCCTGGCGTTCAACCTTCTTCTCTTCGGTTTCCACTTTGACCGCCGAAACGTCAACGGTCTCCACGGGCGCAACCTCTTCTTCCGGCGCGGGCGGCGTTGCCGTGGCGATCGCCGTTTCCGGCGCGACAAGGAATTTGACGCCGCGCGGATGCGGAATGTCTTTTACGTAAATCGTTTTGTCGAGGTCGTCGAGCGCGGAAAGGTCCACGGTGATCTGCCGCGGCATGTCGTTCGGCAATGCTTCGACTTCGATCTCGGACATTGACTTGTTCACGACAGCTCCCTTTTCTTTCACCGCAGGCGCTTCGCCCACAAATTCGAGCGGCACCTTCGCTGTGATCTTTTCGTCCATGCGGACCTCGTGGAAATCAACGTGTAGCACCTCGCCCGTGAGAAAGTTGCGGCCGACTTCGTGGATCATGGCCGAATGCTTTTCTTTGCCGATCGTGAGCGTGACCACCGTGGTCGTCCCGGATTCCTTCAGAACTTTATTGAAATCCTTTGCGGGAACTGAAAGATGGACGTTCTTAATGCCGCGCCCGTAGAGCTCGGCCGGAATAACGCCCTCTTTCCGAAGCGTCCGCACTTTTTTGCCCGTTATTTCACGCGATGTGACCGCTAAATCCATGGGGTATATGGTAGCAGAAAAGAAACAGCGATGCAACTTATAGCCCGTTAAAGAGCTTTAAGCGGTTGGTCACGATGGTCTTAATCCCTGCGACTGACGGCCCGAGAAGTTTATAGGGCGCGATTTCCGCGGGATCGCCCGCGAGCGCCTGTTCCATGCCACGGCGCCAGGCCAGGCGCAGTTCACTTGAAACATGGATGATGGTCATGCCATTTTGCGCGGCGGCGGAAAAATCCTGGTCGGCCGTTCCCGATCCCCCATGAAGCGTCATCCATTTCCCGCATGCTTTTTTGATTTCGCCGATAAGGCCGATTTCAAGCCTCTTGCGGTCGCCACCCGTCACCATGGATTTCAATAGGCCATGCATATTGCCGACCGCGGGGGCAATCACATCAATGCCGGTTTCCCGTACGAACCGCGCGGCCTCTTCCGGCGTGGAAAGCTTGAGCGATTCTTCCGGTCGCTCGGCGACAATTTCCGACGAAGAACCGATATAGCCGATCTCGCCCTCAACGACGATGGCGGGGTTGATGGAACGAATGAGGGAAACCGCTTCTTTTGTCGCCTTGATATTATCTTCCATCGGTAATTTGGAGCCATCGAATAAAATTTCATCGAAGCCCGCCTCGGCTGCCTCTTTTATCTTTTCGAGCGAATGCGTGTGATCCGCATTCAGAAAAATCGGGTAATCATATTCCTCGCGCAAACTGCGGACCAGGGCGACCGCCTGTTGCACGCCGACGAATTCCCGTTCACCCTCGGAGACGCCGACCAAAACCGGAACATTAAGCTCGCGTGCGGCTTCAAAGACCCCTTTGAGCGCGCCAATTTCGGAAATGTTGAAATGGCCAACGGCGACATGCCGAGCGTCGGCATCAGCAAGAACTTCGCGGAGGGATTTCATGAAAAATTAATAAAAGCTAGATCGCTTTCGGCACATAATTTTTCGGGGCTCTTTTGAGCAGCGTTTCCAAATTCCGCTTGGTGAGCAATCCCGCCTGCGCCCCGAAGAACTGCACCACATGCATTGACTCGATCGGTGCCCAACGCAGTGCCTCATGCACCGGCAGGCCGTAGATGAGGGCGCAGAGGAACCCCGTGGAGAATGCGTCTCCCGCACCCGTGCGCGAAACCGGCGGCTTCGGGTCGGGATACGGCGGCATGAAGTATGCGCTTATGCCATTCGAGGCGTATGCGCCATCAGGGCCGTCGGTGATGACCACCACCTTCGGGCCAAGTTTGTGCATGCCAGCAAAGAGCGTCTTGATATCGGTTCCCGGTTTCTTTTTGAGCACTACTTCGGCTTCTTCTTTGTTCACGAACACCACGTACGTATGCTTATAAATATCGCGGATTTTTTCGACGCCATAGCGCAACTGAAATGTTCCCGGATTGAAACCCATGCGCACGTCAGGATGTCTCTTTGTGTAGTCAGCAACTTTCTTATGGAACGGCAGCGTGTTCTCGGCGATCGACGAGAAATAGATCCAGTCCGTTTTTTTGTCGAGCAATTTCGGGTCGGCATAATCATACACTTGATGCTTGATCAAAATGGTCCGTTCGGCTTTGTAGGTGAGTACAAAGTGATAGTTGGTCGGCTTGTGCTTGTTCACGTGCACAAATTGCGTCGCCACGCCTTCCTTCCGGTACACTTCAAGGATCTCCTGGCCATAATGGTCGCCGCCAATGGCCGTAAGCATCGCCGTGTTCAAGCCGAGGCGCGCGGCGCCGACGGCAACGTTCGACGCATTGCCGACGGCCGGGACGACCACGAGCGATTCATACGGGATCTTCGTCGCAAAGGACATGCAGAGCTGGCAGTCCTCATGATTCAAATTGCAATGCACCGACGCTTCATGGAGCGTGATAAACGCATCCATCACGGTGTCTCCGATGCAAACAAGATCGTATTTTCGTTTCATAGATTTTATTATAGCACGGACATTCGGGGCGGCTATTTCCGCCGGATCACTTTCTTCGCCGCCGCTTTGATATCTTTCACTGCCATCCCGTACTTCAGGATGAGCTTGTCCGGCGCGCCGGATTCGCCAAACATATTCTGCATCCCGACAAATTCGATCGGAACCGGATATGACCGTGCGAGCACTTCAGCCACCGCGCCGCCAAGGCCGCCCTGCACCTGATGTTCTTCCACGGTGACGACCGCGCCGCACTTTTTGGCGAGTTCTTCTATCTTCTTGGAATCAATCGGTTTTACGGTGTGGCAGTTCACGACGATCGAACCGATCTTTTCTTTTTCAAGCTCTTGCGCGGCGATGAGCGCGTTGTAGAGAAGGCCTCCGCAGCCAACGATCAACACGTCGGGCTTTTTTGACTGCCAGAATACCTGTGCTTTGCCGGGAATATAGGGCGTTTCGTCCGTCGTTATGACGGGAGTACTGTTGCGCTGGAACCGCAGATACACCGGGCCCCAGACATGCGCGGCGGCAACCGTCGCCTTGCGTGCTTCGATTGCATCGCATGGCGCCCACACCTGCATGTTGGGCATCGTACGCATGATCGCGATGTCTTCCGTCGCCTGGTGCGTCGCGCCGTCGGGCCCCACGGAAATACCGGCGTGATGCCCCGCAATCTTCACGTTTGAATCGCCATAGGCAATCGTCGTCCGGATCTGTTCCCAGTTTCTTCCTGGAGAAAATGTCGCGTAGGATGCAATGAAGGGAATCTTCCCGTTGATCCCCAATCCGGCGGCGACCGCCGCCATGTTCTGCTCGGCAACGCCGAGCTCAAAAAAACGCTCAGGATATTTTTCGGCAAACGCTTCTACGCGCGTGGATTCCACGAGATCGGCACAGAGCGCGACCACATTCTTATTTTTGTCGCCGGCGGCGACAAGCCCTTCGCCGTAGCCGTCACGCATGGGACGAGTACGGACATCGGCATCGAAAAGCGCTGGATTTAATTTTGCTGAAGGATCAACCATTCACTTTATTGTACGCTATTTCGTGAAAACGAGCGTGTTTATAATCTGGTGCGCAATGGCATTATTCGCGACAGGCAGAGATAGATTCAGGTTCTCGCGGGCAACCGGGAAATCGAATCGGAGTGCTTCAGTTCCGTGCGCCACATAAATTTGTTCGGCCGTATGGTCGAATTCAAAAACGCCGTATAACTCATATGCTCCATACGAGGAACTACTGCCCACGGAGAGGACTTCTGCTTTTTCAAACCGAGGGGTCACGGTCGGCGCGCGCCCCGCATCCGCGCCGCTTGCCGCGTCCTCTGCCCGGTCGGCTCCGAGCAGCGCGTGGACATATTCACCCGAAGAAACCGAACTCGTGTTATTTTCCACAGCAATCTCGAGTGCGTAGGTTTTCAGCCCTGAAAGCGGATTGCCAAAGGCCACGTACGGGACATCGTTCATGAGGCCCCCTTCATATAATGTCCATCCCGGCGGATACGCCACCTGAAAGCCGTAGGTGTCGTTGCGATAGATGCTCCATCCCGCAATGTCGGCCGACGGAACAGCGCTCGCAGCAATTTCATTCTGAACGACTTGCAAACGCGCAACGGCGACGAATGCAAATGTACCAAGCGAAACAAGCGTGATAACGACCGCCGTGAGGACGGCCCTCGGTTCGCTCTTATGGTACATGGCGTACATAGGATATCGCGTTATACCGATTTCCGCGCGTGCCGCTGCATGAGCCACATGCTGCCGCCGATCACGATCGCGGCGATAACGAGGCCGACGAAAAATTTCAGCCGATCGTCAATACTCCCCCATCCGTTGGCATAGCCATAGATGATGCCCCACAGTCCCGCCATCATGATGCCGATCGGAACGCCCTGACTTGCAAGCGCGGCGTAGAGTACCAGAAGAAAACCGACAAGGAAGATAACGATGCCCACGATGTTCGCAATGATGAAAAGATTCCGGTTATAAAGGTTCATCGCCGCCTGATAATCCTTGCTGGCCTGGTCGTATTGTGCCTGTTCCGCTTGCTGCTTGGCGTTGTAATTCACAAGATCTTTCTTGCACTGCGCATCGTTCGCCGCGCACGGTGCCGCCACCGGCGCCGATGCGGCTGGCACGATCGTGCCGTAGTCCGGCGCAACCGGTTCCGGATAGAACGCCCTGATCCCAAGATTGATGAGCGCGCCCAGGATGATCGCTGTTCCGATCGCCAAAACGATGTTTACGATTTTCATGTTTTTTAATTATTTTTTATTGTTTTATTCGTGTTCACTTTTGATTTTCCCGCGCAAAGTCCTCAATTCAGAGAGCGCCTTCTCCGCTTCCCCCGCTTTGAATGACTTTGAGTGCCAGAGATAATTATTTTCCATAAAATCCACGCCCTTGCCGGGGATCGTGTGCGCAATGATCACGGTCGGCTTTTCATAGATCGCCTGCGCTTCCGCAGCGGCAGCGACAATTTCCTCGAAGTTGTGCCCGTCAATCTCAAGCACGTGCCAGTTGAATGATTCATATTTCGACCTTAATGGCTCAAGCGGCATGACATTTTCTGTGAACCCGTCAATCTGGATATTGTTGCGGTCAACGATGACCGTGAGATTATTCAGCCGGTTCTTCCCGGCAAACATTACCGCCTCCCATGTATTCCCCTCTTCGTGCTCGCCGTCGGAGGTAATGCAATACACGTGGTACTTTTTCTTGTCGAGGCGCGCGGCGAGCGCGATGCCCGCGGCCTGCGAAATGCCGGAGCCGAGCGGCCCGGATGTCGTCTCGATGCCGGGGACGGTGCCGCGGCGCGGATGGCCCTGCAGGCGCGTCCCGATCCGGCGCAATGTTTTGAGTTCGTCAACGGGGAAATAGCCGGCGTGCGCGAGCGCGGCATATTGCACGGGGACGATGTGGCCGTTCGAAAGCACCAGGCGGTCGCGATCCGGCCATTCTGGCTGCTTGGGGTCGTGCTTCAGGATATGGAAATACATTGCGGCGAAGACCTCCGCCATATCGAGCGGGCCCGCGATGTGGCCGGAACCCGCGTCCCGGACCATTTCGATCACGTCCGTGCGGAGGCGGTTTGCCATCCTTTCCAAAAATACCAATTGCTTTTCAGTGAGCGGCTCCATTAAATATTTTTTAAATCTTCAAATGCTTTCTTGGGATCGGCATTGTCAAAAAGATAGTGGGCGGAAACCACGGTGTCAGCGCCGGCGGACTTTGCGAGCCGGGCCGTCTGTGGATTGATGCCGCCGTCAACTTCAATTGTAGCATCCGGCGACATCTCCCTCAAAAACCGCATCTTCTCGAGTGCAAACGGAAGGAATTCCTGGCCCGCCGCCCCGGGCGCGACGGCAAGAACCTGGAATTTCGCAAATCGCGGGATAAGCGCATGTATCTCATCGTTCGTTGTCTCCGGCCTCGAAGAAAGCATAAGTTCACCCTGATGGCGATCCGCTACCTCAAGCAGTCCGTGAAGTGCCCCTCCTGAGAGCGTTTCAGCGTGCACGATGAGCCGCCGCGCGCCGGCGGCAAACCAATCGTCGGCGTATTCCAAAGGAAACTCCACCATGAGATGCACCTCGAGCGCGAAGGGTGACTTGATCGCCGCCCACGCTCTCGGGTCGCCCCATGTTATATGCTGGCTGAAAACGCCGTCGGTCACATCGCAATGCACGAAAGCCCCTGGCTCAAGAAATTTTTTGAGCACATTGATCTTTTCAAGGACGCACGCGTCATCTTTGCAATTGATTGACGGTATGACATCCATTACTTCTCAAGATGGGATATCTTCTCTATCCGCCGCTTATACCGTTCCTGGGCCGCAAAAGGCGCTTGCAAAAATTCCTCCACGATCGCCGACGCCGTCGCTTCGTCCAAGAAATCCGCCGCGAGCGCGAGCACGTTCACGTCGTCGTCGTTCCGCCCGGTCTTGATCTGCACCGGCGACATCGCAAGCGCCGAACGAATGCCGCGGAACTTGTTGGCGACAACATCAACCCCGATGCCGGAACCGCAGATGACGATCCCGCGATCCTCCGACGGATGTTCCGCAACTTTTTCCGCAACCGCTTTCGCAAAGTCCGGGTAATCGTCGTTCGGATCGGCGGTCGTGTTTCCGACATCAACCACGCCGTATCCGGCACTGATCAACTGTTTTTTGATGTGCTCCCTGAGATTAAATCCGCGATGGTCGGCGCCGAGATAAACGGTCATGCTTCCATTATATCACGCGAATCCTTGCAAAACCGGCGTGGGACATCTATAGTGCAGGAAGTCCGAAAACCACATAGCAATACGACGGGGAGGATACGTGTGATCAAAACAAGGATGTTGCTGCTGCTCGTCTGCGCAGCTCTTGTCCTTCCGGGCGTTATGGAAGCACAAGGGCCGATTCTGCGAAAAACCTGGAAAAACACATTCATCGAAGGTTGTGGCGGTTTCGCCGACCTTCCAAAGGCCCTCGTACAAGTCGGCGATCCAACGATCGTTGAGATCCCGAACGCCGTAGGATACACCACGTGTATGGCCGCCGGCGTACAACTGCGGCGATGGCTACGGTTCAAGTTCGAATGGGAAAAGGCCTCGGTCGAAGGGACGGGGATCTTTATTCAATCGTCATCGGATCCGACTCAATCCGGCACAGCGGTCGGTAAGTTCGGCATCAACCCGGACAGCAAGATGTTCGTCGCCGAATTCGATCTTTGGGGGAAACATCGTTTTCACCCGTTTATCGGAGGCGGCTTTGGAAAAACCAAAGTCCTAAGCCACTTCATCGGGAAAAGCGGCGAGTATCCCGTTGTCGAACGTGACAAAGACCGAATCTTCGACGGCACCGGACGCGCAGGTATTCGGTACAGAATGAAGGATTGGATCGAGTTGAACACGGGGGTCTATGGCAACGACTCCATCGTCATCAGGGGCGGCATCACGTTTTTCCCGGGAAGATTTTTCTCGCGGGATCACCGCAAGTAAGAGACCGGTAAGCGCTGCGGAAAATAAAAGAGGCCTCTCACGCGTTGAGCGGCCTCATTTTTTATCTATGATTCTCCTTAGAGTAGCGCAGCTGCCTTTTCCAGGTGCTTGATCAACGTCGAAACATATCCCGCCTCGTTGTCATACCAGGAGAGCACCTTGATGAGGTCGCCGTCAATCACCTTGATGAGGTCCAGCGGAACAATCGCGCCGTAGGGCTCGCCGATGATGTCCGATGAGACCAGCTGGTCAGTCGTCACTTTCAAAATCCCCTGCCAGCGGGGCGACGCGGCGGCATCGCTCAAAATTTTTACGACTTCCTCGACGCTTGTCGGGCGCTTTGCAAGGATCGTAATGTCCGAGATGGATCCGGTGATGTTCGGCACGCGGAACGAAAGGCCGTCGAATTTCCCCTTGAGTTCCGGAATGGCGCGCGCCACGGAAATCGCCGCGCCCGTGGTTTCGGGAACCGTATTGTGCGCGGCCGCGCGGCCCTTGCGGTAGTCGTGGCCGCCGCGGATCGGCCCGTCCACCAATGCTTGGGTGGCCGTGTAGGCGTGCACCGTCGAGAGCGCCGCCTTCACAATCCCGGGATTTTCGGACAGCACCTGGATGACCGGCGATGCGGAATTCGTGGTGCACGAACCGTTTGACGTGATCGCGCACGTTTTCATATTGTCCTCATTCACGCCCATGAGCACGGTCTGGCCATCCGGCCCGTCGGCGTCTTTTGCGGGAGCCGTGATTACCACGCGCTTCGCGCCGGCCGCGAGATGCACTTTTGATTTTTCATATCCGTCGAATAATCCCGTTGACTCAACAACGATGTCCACATTGAGGTCCTTCCAGGGAAGCTGGGTCGGGTCTTTTATCTGCAAGAAAGCGACTTCCCTTCCGTCAACGACAAGCTTGCCGTTCGGAAGGTCCGCCTTGATCTCTTTGCCATACCGACCATAGACCGAATCATATTTTAAAAGATACGCAAGATTCTCAACGTCCCCTAAGTCATTCAAGGCGACGATCTCGAAAAGAGGATTGTCAAAAGCGGCCCGAAAGAACAACCGGCCGATCCGCCCGAACCCGTTCACTGCAATGCGTTTTTTAGTCATGCCTCTATTATAACGTTACGGTGAGACCATGACAAAATCCCCTGCGTGAATATCATCCTCCGTAACCGTGCCGGCGGGCACCTCCAGCACCTGATCCGTGCCGTCCGGCGATGAATAGATCGTGAGCTGCCATAACAACACGCCCGGCTGCGGCGCGGCATTTTGCGCGAACCCAAGAACCTTGCCGCCGCCGATCCATATGATATCGATCGGGAAATTCATGTCTTTCATCCAAAAATTCTGGATGGCGGGCGCATTAAAGAGAAAAAGCATCCCATGGCCCGGCGCGAGGCCCGACCGGAAAGAAAGCCCGTTGGTTTTCTGAAGCATGGTTGACGCGACCTCCACCGTGAACGTCGCATTATCAATCTGCAACATTTCGGATGGCAACTGAGGATTCTCGCCATCGGGCAGAGACGAAGAAACAGCCGACGAGGATGAAGCCGGAGCCGCAGCTGGCGGCGCACCCGTGATCTGGACGGTCTTTTCTGGAAGGGGCGGGTTCATTCTCTTCACGAAGAAGAACCACCACGTTCCCGCGGCCGCGATCACGATCAACACTATTCCGAAAATAAAAAGTGCCATGATCTTCTTATGGGGCATCCACCCTATTATACACCACCTTCATACGTGTCAGTGTAATGCAAAGTCAGCCGCGTTGTCATCAGAATCGCTGATAGCGTCGCCTGCGGCATTGCGTTCAAGAATCTGATTCGCCGCAGGATTCGTCGGAAACGCGCTCCCTTCAACATATTGGTCCGCGCCCGTCCCCCACGCGACTTCGTCAATGATCGTACCGCTCGCATCCATAAGTGCCACGCTGTTATTCGCGGCAAGCGTTTCCGTGCTCGATACGTCCGCAGTAATAGAAAGTGCAAACCCACCCGCGGAATTCGCCCATGTGAAATAGCCGCCGGCTGCGATACTGCTCCCCTTTCCAAGCACTTTGAGCGAAGCGTCGGTCCCTCCGGAGGACTTTTTACGCAGCCGCCAGCCACCCATATCAATAGCCGCCGCCGTAGGATTATAAAGTTTTACGAAGTCGTTTGCCGATGAGGCCCCTGCGATTTGAACCTGCGCGATGACGACGTGGTCGGCCGAACAAGAAACGGTTGGCGTACTCGTGGTTTGGGTGGTGCTGCTGTTGCTACTCGAAGTGTCGCTCGCGCTTACTCCGCCGGAATTCGTGCTGGTGGTTCCGGATGTTGTTGTTGCCGTCGTCGTTGTCGTCGTTGATATTGCCACGGTCGCCACCGTTGTCGTCACAACTGTTGCCACCACTGTCGCCGTTGATGTTGATGTCGTGGTCGTCGCGACAGGTGCCGTTGTTGTTGATTGCTGAACAACCGGAACACTTGACGGGGTTGGCGAGGGATTCTGCGTGCCGCTGCTATTTTGACTGCTCGACGTACTCGGCGTGCTCGTAGGCGATGTTTTTGGTGCAACAGCTTTTTTTGTCGCTTTCTTGACTATCGCAGGCGCGACATATCCCTCCGAATCACTGCTTGAGCTATCAAGCGTGCTCGTTGCAACAGAAATCGCCGTGTCCGACGCATTGTCATCGCCAAAAATAGCATCGTCCGAGTTTATGTCGTATGAAGCACTCCCGAAGAGGTTTTGCCACGTCGCCGCGATCATCGCGCCGCCCTTTTGCGCGATATTCCCCCCGACGCCAAGCCGGAACAAGAAAATGACGACCGCGACAGCGGCGATCAGGACTACCGCAAACACAATCGCGACCCTCCCCGCCTGTTTTTCTTCATGATTATTGTGCATGAAGCAAAAATACCATAGTGCGCATTAAAAGAATCTAAAATTTGCTAAACTTATAAAGCATATGTCCTTACGCAAAATCCTCCTTATTATTGTGGTGGCTGATCTGGTGCTCGCCACGATCGCCTATTTCGTCGTCTTCTATAACACGCCGGGCACCTATGAGGTCGCCATGTCGCCGTTGTCATCTGCGAATACGCCTCCTCCGTCATCAACTGTCCCCCTTGGAACCGGCGCGGCATCTTCGACCCCAAGCTCTACAATCCCGACGAGCACATCAACAGTCCTCAGTGGCACGCCGGGCGGAAATCCCTCGCAATCAATCTACAACACGGATTATGCGATCCCCTATCCCGTCACGTGGACCGAAAGCGGCGCCGGCATCTCGGTCATGGGCGCATCGCTTCAAGGCAATCAGCTCACGCTCAAACTCGCCGTTGCCATGGGGAACGTCGAACAATGCATCCCGCTCAACATCCGCCTGCTCGTTAATGAGCAGGGCGACCTTGCGCCGCCAGTCACGCCGCAATTCACATTCCCCGAAAGCGGCGCCTGCGAAGGCGCGCCGGGTGCAACCTACACCGACCAGCAAGTGGTCTTTGACGTGGACCCAACCATATCCCCGCTCTTCTTCACGACCGGCGGCGCCTCAAATGTATTCTTCCAGATCTCGACAACAACCTACGGCGGACTCAACGTGAGCGTGCTGCAGAAGAGCGGGTAATTGATTGTTTAAAAAAATATTAAATGTGGTTTGACGAAACGCCTTATTATTGAATACGATAAATACATGCCCGCGAGGTGTCCAACCTCTATCGACTAAGTTGATGGCGGGCATTTAAAAAGAATTCTCTCAGTGAGGATTCTTTTTGTTTTTGTTGGCATCCATAATACTGAGGAATTGCCTTTTCCCACTTCCAATCTGGCTGATAACTACCTTGACAGAACGCCCTTCAACGTCTTTATGAAATGTCCAAAACGTGATAATAGAATCCTTTGCCACATAGCTGCCGTGCTTATGAATTTTAACTTTTGTGGCTTTTTTCCTTTCGGTAACAACCACGCGCGGATCTTCAATAATTGATTGCACGTATTTCAGCAGCCCGAGACGGCTTTTTTGTTCGCTGGGTGTGCGCGAAATTCGGCCTTTCCGAAGAAGGTGCCTAAAGCCAATGCTTGTAAATACAATTTCAGCATTTCCGAGAGCTGGGCTCTTTACCGACCCAATATTTCTATAAAATGCCAACGCATTTTTACGATCTCTTGCAAGCGGCATGAAACCAATACTGCCGCATTGACCATTAAAACTATTTAAAAAAACACTCTTGAAAGCTTATTAGCCCTCTGCTAAACTGTTTCTGTTATTCCGCGGTAGCTCAATGGTAGAGCAAATCCCTGTCAGAAGGCAGCTCGCACGGGAAACGGTGCGATGAAACATCTTGGGATAACGGTGAATGCTAAACCGCAAGGCATGCGAACACCGTGGGAACCCCTCGGCCAGCGAGGGGGCTCCGTAGAGACTAGATACCGAGATGCCTAACGTCCGCCTTGGCGGATCACGGCAATGATATAGTCCACGCCTTTTGGAAACATTGGGAAACGTGTAAGGATAAGGTTCCAGGTTCGAGTCCTGGCCGCGGAGCCAAAATAAAACAATCCCCTAGCGGGACTGTTTTATATAAAACTTTTTAGCTCCGTCAATTACGGCAACTTATTATAGATTCCACCCTGTCATTGCATAGAGACAAAATAAACCAAAAAGGACAAGTGCTGCCACAATCAAAAGAGCAAAGGGGTTTTTCTTTATGATCTCCCTTCTCGTATAGGGTTTCCCTGTTTCTGGATTTATCTCTTTGTGAAATAAGGGCATATTTTAATTATATAAGAACCTGTTCTCTGTTGGCCGCAGAGATCATTAATTTACGGTGCATAAACCAAGTCACGATTATTACGACGCACCAGTTTAGTGTGCGGCCAACTATACAGGTGGTATTTTAACTATCTACTAATTATGAATAGGAAAATGATAACCACTATTACCATACAAACGATCATCCAGGGCAACATGCGCTTTTTTACCCTGTTGATTTCGTCATACCTTTTTTGTTCTTCGGGAGATACTGTCATATTAATTATCGGGGGGGGTAATCCTCTGTCGACCGCAGAGTTTGTAACATAAATTAATCTGCGCTTTTGATTTGGCTTATCAGTTTAATGATATCACGCGCTTCTAGCGCCCACCAGACTCCCGCAGCCTTAGCCGCGAGAGCCTATGTTCGGCTCAATAAATAGCTTTCCGGCAAATGAACAAATTTTCGAATAAACTTTTCTACATCGAGACGATCAGAATGAGGTCAGATCAGAATAAAGCGGACAGAAAAGTGGGCTAATATTATCAGTCGGCTTGAGATTCACATCATCGACCGGACCGTCTTTCTGGTATCCTTGTTTTACCTGGCTGTAAAGGCAATATTCGTTCAGTGTCCCCTGTCGGTTGAAATAATCAAGGATGCCCCACCGTTCATATTGTCTTATAAAATTCTCCTCGTTTATGAAAGCCATTATCTCATCCGAAAGGTAATATGTCCCGGCGCAATAATATGATGACTTTTCCAACCTGTTCCAGGCATGAGTAAGCTCGTGGACCATAAGAGCGGCCGGAAACCAGCGGACAGAAGCCTGGGCGAAATTGCCATCGAGATAGATAGTGCCCGGGTGCCCCAAATAACAACCTGACGAGTGATTTGTATAGCAGGCTTCCTTGTCTCCGCCGCCGCATACCCGCATATCCGACGTTGACATTATCGGAATTTTGGCTTTCAGGGCGAATTGAGCCAGATAACCGAACCGGGGATCACGCTGGATGAGGTAGAAAGCTAAGTATAGCTTTGGGTCAACCAGTTGTTTTTCTTCCTCGGACGGTGCGGGGATGGTGGTTGGGACTGTTGTCGGTTTTAAGTTGATCAAATATGCGGTTTCGGCGACCCAATCCACCGGGTTCCATACAATCATTCCGTTGTCTATAGAAATTATAGCGATATAACAGATGGCGAGTGCGCCGAGAGGTATAATAACAAATTGCTTCAAAGGACTCATGTTGGGCTAATTATATATCATTTCTACCGTGCGCATAAATCCCGTTATCTTCCGTCAAGCCGACCTGTGAACATAGGATTCCCACTCATATAACCAGGTTCTAACATCCTCCACGCGCCGGAGCCCCATTCTCGGTATAATGAATAGATGAACTCATGGGTTGAAATCATCATTGCTATTGCCGTATGCGAAGCAGTCGGCGTGAGCGGCGCATTCTTCACGGCGCGAGCCATCCCCACGTGGTACGCAAACCTGAAAAAACCCTCCTTCAACCCGCCAAACTGGATCTTCGGACCCGTCTGGACTGTTCTGTACGCCCTCCAGGGAATATCGGCGTATCTCATTTTCCATGAGGCGGCCAATGTGCAAGCGTTGCTCCCTTTTATCATTCAACTCATATTGAATGGCATATGGACGCCGCTATTTTTTGGAGCAAAGAAAGTCGGCCCGGCCTTCTTCGAAATCATCGTGATGCTGATTTTTATAATCCTTACGATCATTTCTTTTTACCCGATCAGCCAGACGGCAGCATGGCTCATGACGCCTTATGCAGCTTGGGTGATGTTTGCGTCGGCCCTCAACTACAAGATCTGGGCCTTAAATTATCGCGAGTCGTCGCGAATAATGCTGGCTTGGTATAATCTTCCCATGATCAAAGCAGTTATTTTTGACTTCGGCGGCGTCATCGGATTGAATGACGGCGGAAATATAGTGCGTCACATTGCCCAATCCATGGGCATCCCGTTCGATAAATTCCAAAAGGCCTACTACGAATGCAACCATTTGGGCAACGTGCAGAATCTGCCTTGGGAAGATTTGCTCATAGAAGTTGCCCGAGTGTTCGACAAGGATCCGGCGACCGAAAAGCGCGTGAGAGAAATGGTGCGCAAGCACAACAGCAAGAGATATATCAACGCAGATCTTTTGACTCTATTTGGCGCATTGCGCCATTCCGGATTGAAAGTTGCCATTCTAAGCAACGCGACCTCCGAACTGAGAAAAGAGCTCGAGAGAGACGGAGTCGCGCAACTCGTAGACGAAATCGTGATCTCCGGTGAGATTGGTTTTCAGAAACCGCACAAAGAAGCGTTTGATGTTGCCTTCAAAAAGTTGGATGTTCACCCCGAAGAAGTCGTTTTTGTGGACGACTCACCGAAAAGCCTGGAGAAGGCGGCCGAGATCGGTTACTTACCGATTCTCTTCACGGATAATGACCAGCTTAAGATTGATCTAAGAAAAACTGGAGTCAGGTTCTAACATCCCCCACTCGCCGGAGTGGATTTTGGTAAACTGTGAGGATGGATCTCAAGTCCACATACAATCGCATTGCCGAAGATTGGCACAAAGATCACACGAAGGACTCGTGGTGGGTTGAGGCGACAGATACATTCATTGCGTCCCTCAAGCCGGATGCTCTTATCTTGGACGTTGGATGTGGAAGCGGCGTAAAGGCAAAATATCTTATTGAGCACGGACTCGAAGTGGTTGGCATCGATCTCTCGGAAAGGATGATTGAGATCGCCAAGCGCGAAGTGCCAGATGGCGAATTCCGCGTGATGGACATGTGCGACGTTTCCGAACTTTCGCACGACTTTGATGGTATTTTCGTCCAAGCGGCATTGCTCCACATCCCGAAAGCAAAAGCTCAAAGCGTGCTTTCCGGCCTCGTCGCCACGATGAAGCCGGGTGGATATTTCTATGTCGGCGTGAAAGAAAAATGGCCGGGAAAAAAAGACGAAGAGATCCTTCACGAAAACGATTACGGCTATGAATATGAGCGGTTCTTCAGCTACTTTACGCTCGACGAAATCAAGCAGTATTTCCTTAACCTCAAACTGACCATTTCCTACGAAAACGTGACGAAGTCGGGGAAAACGAATTGGATACAGGTCATCGGGCGATCAACGGATCGCCTTCTTTAAAAACTCGCGTTCGGATTGGCCGGATCAACATTCCTGAATCTTACTGAAATTGCTGCCATAGCGCTAGGCATTGCGGAGCGCTTGACGAAAATGAATCTTTAATATATACTATATTTAGTATCGACACTCGTCGATAAAGGAAGGTGCACAATGAGAGATTATTGGTGGCAAAGGATAACCACGGATATCATCCACGCCAGATATCGCGTCGTAATAGACTACAAGGTCTGTACTGATCATGAGCGTGGCATACAGTATTACACGGGACGATACAGACAAGAATACGTCCCTGCATGACCACCCACAGCATCATCCATCAAGTTGCTCTGGACCAGCGAACCCTCGCTGGTCTTTTTTATGATCCGGAAACAGATTCTCGCGTCGTCTATTCGTCTGGTCAAAGAAAAAAACATCTCTTGCGAGATGCTTCAGACGGGATTGAGGAAGGAGGACGACTAAAAATACCTGGCTTTGATTAATGTGATGAAAGTTGTATAGTCCGAATAGCCCGGTAGTCGATTTTGACTCCGAGACTCCAAAGGGGGGTGTTGAAAAATGAAGAAGATGACGATGTTATTGTTTACCGTGCTGTTGGTTTTTACGTTGCCCGGACTGGGTGTGGGACAAGAGCAAATACGTGCTCAAAAAGAACTATCGATCGAGGAACAAGTTCGAATTCTCGATGGAGAGATTAAAGCATCTGATGCTTTAATCAGTGAAATTGATGCCGTAATGGTTCTTTACCAACAGCAAAAAACTGCGCTTATTAACAAACGCGCTGAATTAAATGCGCTGAAGGTGATACTTCCCTCAGTTTCAGCCATCAATTCACGCCCCTTTGAGGGATCAAAGGGACCCACCGGCGATGCGGTTCTGGGTACGACAGGAGCAGTAGCTGCTGCTGCAACGGGCGATATAGTTGGTGCGGCGGTTGCAGGAGCCCATGTAGTTAACCAGGCGCTAAATACTACGATACAAAAGGTAGATGAACGAAACGCTCGCATAGAACAAAAATTGAAGGAGCAGAGAGAGTGGAAAGCTGAGCACCCGGGCATCAACAAGCCATGAGAACATTCTGACATATATGCCCCTGCGGAATTCGTCTACGACGAAAAATCCAAAGGGGCCTTTTTTATTTCCTGGGCTTCCCTCTTCCAACGGAGATCTTGCCACCGCCGTTTTTCATATGCTTGAACATCTCAATTTGGCCGAGGCGATGCTCGGCTTCGGCTTTTGTGGAATAGCTTCCGAATGAACGTCCGGTCTTCTCCGAGAGCACGACGTATTTCCCCTTAACTTTTTTGATCATTGGCGCTACGTAACGTCTTATTCACAAAATCATTGTATTGGATTTTCGCCCTTTATAATCCTGATCAGAAACAATATAATTGCGGCGATCAAGAGAACATAGATGAACCCTCCCAAGGTGTAGGAGGTAACAAGTCCCAAAACCCATAATACGAGAAGAATGACGGCGATAGTAATGAGCATGATTGATTTAGATGGTATATTAGCCGACCTTTTCCATGTGAGAATAATGCCGAGGAGACCTCCGAGATATTACAAGACCTTGTCACAGATCTCTGGGTCGTACGGCTTCCAAGATACGAGCGAACATTTCGCCTCTGGCGGGAGTCATCGCCCGGAGAAACAAAACTCTTTTTGTACCTCAGAAATCCAATGGTGGATCTGAGGTTTTTTCACGTCCACAACGAGACGCATTTTCATATCCTCCACGCGCTGGCAGTAAAAAATATTTTAACGATGAGGGCAACCGGCCCAACAACACGGCCGACGCATGCCTTCTTTCAGTTCCGCGCACACTCTTTCGACGTGCTGACGCCTGGTTTCCGATTTCTTGACGGAGATAGTCCAACAGATCCATTCATTGCGAGCGAGCGGGGTAATGTCCTCCCATTTTGCCCGCGCCGCAGGGTCGGAAATGAGAGCCCTTCGCAAATCTACTGGCACATTATGTACGACACCGCTTGAAATTCTTTTTTTGGCCATAAGATTACTTTATCAAATCTCCCGAGGGAAAACTATCGTGAGCGGGTTTGACAATCTCATCCTACCCTACTAGAAAGAAGGTAGCTCGTTTAGAAGATCAACGAGAGAAAGAGGTCATAACGATGGAAGCAGAGAAGAAAAGAATTTCACTCGACACATGGGCGGTGATCGTTGCGCTCGTTATCGCGTTTCTTGTCGTCGCGATCAACGTGCGGATCCCCTGGTAACAATACATACTCCCCAAGGAGGGAAACGTGAAAGAAAAATTACGTGCAGCATTCGGCCTTATACCGGGGATCCTGCTTCTTATAGCCGTAGGATACGCCGGTAAATTCTTGGAAAGGACGATCAACGCCTATGCCAAGACCCACCATCTCGTGTTTCCGAACATTGAATACGTCCTCTGGGCAATCGTGATCGGCCTCGTCATCACGAACACCGTAGGCGTGAGCCGTTTCTTCGCCTCGGGAATACGGACATACGAGTTCTTCCTCAAAGTCGGCATCGTGTTCCTGGGTTCGCGTTTTCTCCTGGGCGACGTACTCCGGCTGGGCGGTTTGAGCCTGATACTCGTCGCGATAGAGATCACGGCATCGCTGCTTCTCATGACATGGCTCGGACGATTGTTCGGGCTTAACCCAAAACTCGTGAGCCTACTCGCTGTGGGTTCCGGGGTTTGCGGCGTTTCGGCGATCATCGCAACGCAAGGGGCGATTGATGCGGAGGAAGAAGATTCCACGATCGCGATCGCGGCTATCCTTACCCTCGGAGCAGTCGCGCTGTTCACGTTCCCCCTGATCGGCCACGTCCTGCATCTTTCTGACAAGATGTTCGGACTCTGGGCGGGGCTCGGTGTCGATAACACCGCCGAAGCGGCAGCGACCGGCGCAATGTTCTCCGATGCGGCAGGCAAGCTGGCGGTGCTCGTGAAGACCTGTCGAAATGCCACGATCGGCTTCATCGTCCTCGGTTATGCCATATATTGGGCAAAACAAGGGATGGCGAAGCAGATCGAGAACAAAGGCACATTCCTGTGGAAAAAATTCCCCAAGTTTGTACTCGGATTCCTTGTGATTTCGATACTCGCAAGCGCAAAGGAATTCGACAAGGCCCAGCTCGCAAGTTTGGCAAACGCTTCCCGGTGGGCATTTCTTCTGACCTTTGCCGGTATCGGGTTACGTACCGATATCCGCGCGATGTTCAAACAAGGCGCCCGGCCATTTCTGGTCGGTGCAATCGGAGAAGTCGGTATTGCCCTTCTCACTCTTGGTCTTGTTTTTGGAGCGAACCATTTTTTCACTCTGTAATGGCGCTCTCGAAATATGACATGGCCCGCGACACAAAGCCGCGGGCCTTTTTATAGGTTACGATTTCTTCCTCCGTCGTCTGATTATGACGAATACCATAAAACCTATTGCGATAAGGAGAAGTGAAGTGACGAGCCAACTCCATAGAACCGCATATGGACTTTCTGCGACAGGGGTTGCAAGGCCCGCATAGGGAAGGATGGAATCGGTTGCAAGGTTTGTGATGAGGCTGATCCTTGTTAGTGGTCCGAAAATGCCGACTGCGGGCAAGCCGACGCTTACTTGGTACATGGCAACCGCAGCCATGGTGAGTGCGCCAAAATATCCCGTGGCGATACTAGGCGGCATCGTGAGGAATCCCCTTTGCTCAAGAGCGGTCTGCAGCGCTGAGACATCCACGCCTGAATCTCCCGTACTGAGCGATCGAGGGAAAACGCTGGTGGAGAGCGTTGTGGCGGGGGCCGAACTCGTTGCGGATATCTCGTTCGTGAATACCACCGTCCGATCGGGATATTCGCCGGAAATTTCATTCCAGATGCCCTCACAGGTAATAAGATTTAAATGCGCCACGCCGTCGTGTGAAGTAAACACCGTTGTTGCATCAGCATTGGCACCATAGAGGACGCTTGAACTGACAACAAAGGTAATGGTATTGCTCTCA
>Ga0265330_10000057_pt1 | contig 98885 bp, 86 predicted proteins | sample 41919metaG_FD_202083 | JGI IMG/M metagenome (GOLD analysis project Ga0265330, IMG submission 202083) | Rhizosphere microbial communities from Carex aquatilis grown in University of Washington, Seatle, WA, United States - 4-19-19 metaG | ecosystem: Host-associated > Plants > Roots > Rhizosphere...
TGCCGACGCTTCGCCCTCGTCCTTGCGAACGACGACGCACGGCTCGGAGCCAGTGCGATTCGCTACTTCTTCACTGTTGGACTTTTTCATTCCTTTCAACTTGCCGGTTTGACCGGCGCACGGAGAACCCCAATGAATGGAGATGATCGAGCAGAAGAGCGGGATTTCGGCCGCGCCGAGCGCGATCGCCGTTTGTCGTCAAAGCCGAGGAGATCAGGTACTTGGACATGGCTGGCGCCGCGCTCGACCAGATCGCCAACTCGCGCCTCTCGAAGATCGTCTACACCATAGGTCGTCATCGACGGTGTGAACTCGTTGGTCATAGGATCACAGGCGCTTCCACGTCGCGACACGGCCCGACGACAAAGGTTCGAGGAAGAGTATCCATTGTTCCGCTGGACTCGAGAATCTTCTCGAAGTTCCCAAGCATAGGCTATGCCCCCTCGGAGTACCGAACGAAGCCATGGCCCCAAGAGGTCCTGATAGAAGGATGGTTCCCGTATTTTGCGAGAGAACAGAACGGCTTCCGTGTCGATGGGACGACCGACATCGTTACCCCAGCGCCCCGATCCCTGCACCAACGCAACTGCGGCTCACGCCACACTCCCCTCAGCGGCAACCGCAGAATTGATCACCCTTTCTTAACAACGTCGATCTACTCACGAACGAGGGTGGACGCCGGATGCCACAATAAACGCATCGCCGGGCGATGGGTGATTGTGTTGCTTGACATCCTCTTCCATAGAACGCGAAAGAAGCGCCCTTTTGCTTTCACCAAATCGCATCTGCAAAATGTCCGATATAGGGACGCAAACTACGTGCACCTACACGTCCAAACTATCCCTATAGGAGCTGCGGAGCCGGCCGAACAGCGCGCCCCAAATCGAGCCGGCTGGCTCCGCCGTCAAGCTCGCACCGATCACCCCCGTCGACGCCCGGGCGCTCCACTAAACCGCCCCAATCCAGGCTACCCACAGATTCTGTTGGGGAGCAATCTTCGCACGTTGTCGTCCAAGCCGAGCAGCGTCGTCGTCTTGGCATGCTTTACGCCTTTCTACCTCGGCAACTTCAGTATCTCGCCATTGGTTACCCAAGTTGCCCAATAGACTCCTTGACTGTCGACGAGTACCCCCTGTATCTGGGACTGTCCTGAGGCTAACGTCTCTGGCTGTCCTCCCTCAAGCGCCACCCTGTTCACGGTGCCCTCTTTGCTATCTGTCCAATAGACGCCGTCCGAGCCTATCGCGACCCCCGACAGACCGCCAGACGTCGCCAACACAGACGCTGTATCTCCATTCTTCGGAACCCTGACTAGAGCTTGTCGGGAAATTCGGGGAGCTGATTGCGATGTCTGGCTATCCCGTACTGCCGCCAGCACGGCCAACCTCCGGTTTTCGCCAGTAGGGTGACCGTGGTGCCCCCACTTTTTGAACCGGCATGTGCTGGCTGATGTCGCCAAGAACGCAAATGACTCGGGCGTTTACATGGGCGCGATGGCGCGCATATCAGACCAGAACGTCCTTGCCGATATCGCAAAGAACGGCAAGGACCCCTCTGTGGTGTGGGAGGGGCGCAGCGGGCAATTCCCCTGCCCCCTATCCCGATCAGATAGAGAGCACCACTTAACGCCACGGTGCGGCAAGCAAGTTCATGCTCCACTCCGGACACCCAGGGTGGCAGTCGCCACTGTCGCCACCCTCGAAGAAAGGCAAGTAGTGGACACGGCCCGGCGGTTGGGTCATCTTCGTGGTGAGCCCTGACTCATTGACCTCGAAGTTCATCCTCGAACAAGAGTTCGTTTGGCTACGAAACGCCAAGGCGCAATTGATTTTATTGCTCGTCAGAGAAATAGTCGAATCAAGGGCGAGAACAGCATCAATGTGATACGAGGAGCACGCGGTTCAATGGATAGCACGCTTGCGCATATTTGCATTGCTGGAGCAGTCATCGTGGTCCTCACTCACCGAGTGACACGCGAAGCACTGAAGAGGGCAATGGCAACCTTGGTTCGCCCGAAGTGGAAGCACCCGAAACCCGATGTACGTCGGAAAGTAGTGATGCGTCAGTCGAATCAGCTCATCCTCGCCGACGTGGCCAGGAACGATGAGGACTCCAACGTTCGCGAAAAAGCCGTGGAGCGCTTGACCGACCAGAGTCTGCTCGCCAACATCGCCAAGAACGAACCATATTCCGACGTTCGCAAGGCGGCCGTGGAGCGCTTGACTGACCAACGTCTGCTCGCCGACATCGCGAAGAACGACATTTACTACAGGGTTCGCAAGGCGGCCGTGGAGCGCTTGACCAACCAGAGTCTGCTCGCTGAGATCGCTAGGAGCGACGCGGACTCGGACGTTAGCGTTGCTGCCGTGAGGCAGGTAACTGACCAGACCCTGCTTAGCTACATCTCCCGTAACGCCCCGGACGCCAATACGCGTCTGGCCGCCGTGGAGTGTATGACCGACCAGAGCGCCCTCTTCCACGTCGCCCAATACCCGAATGAGATGGAGACGACTAGCCTGATCGCCGTATCGCGGATGACCGACCAGGAATTGCTCGGAAACATCGCCAAGAGCGGCAAGTCTGGGGCCACGCGGCTGGGAGCAGTGAAGCGTCTGACCGACCAGCGCATCCTCGCTCACATCGCAATGAGCGGTAGTGATCCAAACGTATGCAAAGGCGCTGCGGAGCGCGTGGCCGACTCGGGCCTTCTTGCCGATATTGCTAGGAACGGCAACGACTCGAAGGTGCGCAAGGCTGTGGTGGTGCGTGTGTCTGACCCGAGCGTCCTCGCCTACATTGCCAAGAACGACGAGGACTCTAACATTCGCAACACCGCGGTGGCGCGTGTAACCGACCCGAGCGTCCTCGCTGACATCGCCAAGAACGACAGGGACTCGAACGTTCGCAAGGCTGTGGTGGCACGAGTGTCTGACCCGAGCGTCCTCGCCTACATTGCCAAGAACGACGAGGACCCTAACATTCGCAACACCGCGGTGGCACGTGTAACCGACCCGAGCGCCCTCGCTGACGTCGCCAAGAACGACAGGAACTCGAACGTTCGTAAAGCCGCGGTTGAGCGCGTAACCGACGGGAGTATCCTCGGCGACATCGCAAAGAACGACAAGGACTCCACAATCCGGCAGATGGCCGGCAATAGATGGCTCAATCTGCTGGCAGAACGACACACCTCATCCGAGGCATCGGTTCGTCGTAAGGCTGCGGAGCAGCTCTGGTGCGCGCTGGCTGACATACAACCTGCCAAGCTCGCGCCGTTCCCTCTACTGGCGCAGTTCTCGCTCGACGATCTTCCCGATACGCTATTGGGTGCTCTCGAGACGGGACCTCGGGAAAGACGCAAGGTAGCCCTAAAAGCCCTGATCGCCCTCAGACCCGACCGAGCAGCGGTCGAGCGACGGATCGGGACGGTCGGGCCGCGTGCGCGCGTCGCGCTTGAGGAAATGGCTCGTCCCGGTTTGAAGGTCCCTCGAACGCTTAATGATCGGACGGCGAAACGATTAACTAGTGCTTGGCGGTGGGATGCCTTGGAAGCCGGCTCACCTGCGTCCGTCGGTAAGGCCGCGCGCCATAATTAACTCATCAACTTGAATGACGATTGGGGATTGTGACTTCCACGGATTCCATGCCAGTGCGATTGTGAGCTGCAATCCCGCAACTTGACTAGGTAATATCGATCAAATGCCTAAGCGAAGCTGTCCGAAGAAATGGGCCTGCGATCTTGGTCTGCAGGCTGTACGCCGCAAAAAGTCGGTACGGACCAGAAGATCGCAGGGATTTTCCCCGGCTCACGCCGCGAGGGATCGGGAGGGGACAGGAGAAACGGCCCTCTCTTGACCACCGGCTTGCAGGCCAGACGTTGGCGCAGGGCCGTCAGTTCCAGATTCGAGCGTTCTTGCTCCTCATCCTTGGTACTCTCGCGCGATGCTCCGTGAAGCCGTGACAGCCCTACTTGCTACGCTCTGGGACTTGTTCCGCTCGCGTAGCGCTCTCTTGGCCGAGAACACCCTGCTCCGCCAACAAGTGCTCCTGCTCCATCGGGCCGCGCCCCACCCTCGCCTCAAGACCCGCGACCGCTTCATCATCGGCGCCATCACCAAGCTGTTCCCGTCGCTCGTCGCTGCCGTCCCCATTGTTCGCCCCGACACCGTGATTCGCTGGCACCGCTCCCTGTGGAAGTTGATCTGGCGTCGACGATCTCGGCGACCAGTCGGGCGACCGCCCATCGACGCGGACACCCGAGCGCTCATCCGCCGGATGTGGCTCGAAAACCCGCTGTGGGGTGAGGACGTCATCGCCGCCGAGTTGGCCAAACTCGGCCACCACGTGTCGCCAAGGACCGTGGCCAAATACCGGCCGGCGCGGCTACCTCGCGGTCGTGGCCAGAAATGGTCCACCTTCATCCGCAACCACTTCGGCCAGACCTGGGCCGCTGACTGGTTCACCATCGTCACCGTGCGCTTTGAGATTCTCTACGCCTTTGTCATCCTCGACCTTGGGCGCCGTGAGATCCTGCGCGTCGGGGTGACGTCGACGCCGAGCGCGCAGTACGCTGCCCAATCCTTCGTCGAAGCGGTATGCGACCGCGACGACCAAGCACCGCGATTCCTCATCCACGATCGCGACTCGATCTACGGCACCTGGTTCCGGCGCAGGGTGAAGGGCTTCGGCACGAGGTGTCTCGCCACGCCGCCGAGAGCACCGCAAGCCAATTCGTATTGCGAAAGAGTGATCCGGACCCTTCGGCGGGAATGCCTCGACAACGTGATCATCGTGGATGAGCGGCACGCAGAGCGCGTCCTGCGCGGTCGGGTAGGAGGATGGCGCGGACCGGGCTTCGATGATGCCGACGTTTCCATCCCCCCCCCCTAAAATTCCGTACGGCGGGTTTTCCCCAGTACGGCTTCAAGGCTGGCATTTCCGGCGATGCCTTTCCACTCCGCCACGTCGGTTAAGCCTGCTCCCAGCATGCCCGTCGCATTAAGTGGTTTGCATTCGTCGTTCGTGTCCTCCGTGGCCAAACCTAGTATCCCGCTCTGTGTCGGGTAGGGGGCTCGGTCGGACACCGCCATTCGAGCAGCCTTCGCCGCTCTACCCCAGGGGCCCTCACTCCGGTCCGGGTTATTCTGTCCCGGTCCATCAACGCTTATCCGGCCCCATCCGCCCCACTCGTGGGCACGTCGAGGCTTCCCGGCAGTGCCGGTTATGCTCGACGCCTTCGCTGTGCGGGAGCGCCTAGGCGACCCGCGAGTGGTTCCGTGCTTTCGCTGTTCGCTCTTTCCCAGCGTGCCGTCCTCTACGCCCCCGGAGTGCTCGTCGGCTGCATGTTCCCAGTCGTTCTCTTCAGCGACGACAACGGCCTTCGCCCACATACTTGAGGCTCGGCGCACTCGATTGCCCCGCCATCCGCTTCGGGCGGGAGGAGGGACTGGATCTCGCCCCAGGCGTGGATGTGGGCCTCGCCGTGCATGTTGTCTACCTCATGGCGCACGGCCGTTTCTGATCGCTGGTTGTCCGGTGGCCCAAGGGCGTCCCGCTCTTCGTGGTTCTCGACGCACCGGGGTCGGTGTTCTCGAAACTCTGGGCGTTAACCGCGCCGGAGTATGCGCTCAGAACCAACCAGGTTCACGAATACCTCACCTCCATGAAGGGAGCGAGCATCGGGTCGACGACATTCACGACTCGGGTCGCCGATCCGTTCGCGCTCCCGCCTTCGACGCGCATGCCGGTGCTTTCGCTCTTGTGTTACAGCGAGTTCGAAGAACTCGAGGTCGACAAGCAGCAACTGGTCGAAGATCTGGTACGGCAGAATGTCGTCGGCGGCGACCTTCAGTGTACCTGCCGCTGCTACCGATCATTCCGTAAAACAGCAACGACCAGATGACCTCATCGGCAGGTGCCGGATCGTCCGTGAACCAGGGCGCTTGTGTACGCGGACATTCTGAACTTCTTGTTCGCAAGAGCGGCCTCCTCGACATCATTGAGGTTTTCCGAAGTGCAGGTGATCCTTCGGGGATGACAGCCGCCATCCCGGACGCGTCGCGCAGCTCCGCACCAGAACATTCTGGAGATTAGGCGCCGCAACTGCAACAGGCGCGAAATTGCAGAAGAAATTCGTTCTGCCCTGACTTGCCCCAAGGCCCGGGCGCGATCAGTCTTGACGCATGCCAGCCTCACCCTGCCGTCGTGCGTATGACCACCGCATGCGCGATCTCGTGTGCGAGGAGCGCGACCTTGCCGTTCCGTGCTCGACGATGCGTTTGTGCGCCGGTTGGATCTGCAGTCGGCAAGACTGCGTTCCGAGGCCGAGCAATCACGCGCCCGGGGTAGAAGACTGGATCTGCTTCCGGGTCTGAGCCTTGTGGGGGCCTACCAGCACACCAGGGGGGAACTTCTCGCACCGACGGATGCCCAGCTTCATCGGTGTTCGGGTGGGCGACCAATCGGAATGTCGATCGCCACCTCGCGCTCGCGGCGCTGGCCATGGCCCTGCGCCAACGCCAGCCTGGCAGCGGCCTGGTTCACCATTCGGATCGAGACAGCACGTACGCGAGCGAGGACTACCGCAAAGCCCAGGAAGCCGGAAGCATAGAATGCAGCATGAGCCGGAAGGGAGACTGCTGGGACAACGCCGTGGCCGAGAGCTTCTTCGCGTCCCTCAAGCGCGAACTAGACATCGACGACTTTGAAGGCTGGGAGGCAGCCGACCTCTCAGTTGGCGAGGCATTGAAGGCTTCTACAATCCTTGCCGCCGGCATTCGGCGCTCAATTACAACAGCCCGATCGAATTCGAGCTGATGCACTCAGTGAAGAAAGCTGGTAAGAAAGCTGCATAACGAAACCGTCCACCAAATCGGGTCAACTCCAGGTAGATGGGCAACAGGCAACGCGGGCGTCTCTCACCTTACCTGGAGCTAGCCCTTTCAAGGAGCGTTTGCTGGTGTACTGATCGTCGTCTTAGCCATAACCTTTCGGTGATCGTCCAAAACTCCGAGTTTCTGCTGTATCGTACATTTCAGGATTCTTGAGTGTTATCGATGCCGGAATCCAAAGAAGACCTAATCAAGGGTGTTGGGCACGCCCAAGCGGGGCACGACGTCGTGATGTCATCTCTCGCCGCGCGTGAGGCAGCCCTTGAGAAAGGGTACGTCGAATACCTTCGGCTAGTGGGGAATGACACCTTTGTAGACGTCGCTCGAAAGACAGATGCAGCCTGTAACGATCAACCTTGGCGAACTCTCTCTCGTCTCGCTGAGCGGCATGGGGCCCCTCGCATCCTTCAGCTCTGGACCAAAGGCCCCCGCGCGGCCCTGGCCCGAGGCGGAGAATTGTTGGCGCGACTTCGCCGTCGCGGGGCGGCCATCTTGTGCCAACTTACCGTGACCGGCTACGGCCCGACCATCGAGCCGCTCGTGCCGTGGCCGGTGGACTGGGAGGGCATCGACCGGCTGATCGAGTTCCTCGGAACCCCCGAGGCCGTCCTTTGGCGCTTTGATCCCGTTATCCCGGGCGTTGCGGATCTCGGCACCCTCCGGACCCTGGCGGCCGGCTTTGCTTCTCGTGGAGTCGTGCGCGCCGTCTACAACTGGATCGAGGTTGGTTGGGAGGTTGTTCGGAGACGATTGGGTCCGCTGGAGCGACAGCTGGATACTTCCCTCGATCGCAACGTGTTCTCGCGACTGATCGAGGCGGTCGGGCAGGATTGCGGTGTCGCCTTTTCCATCCTGGCCGAAGGCGATGGGCTCGCCGGCGATCTCACCCTGTCCACGCGCGGGGCATGGCAGTATGAGTGGTTGCTCCGAGTCGGCCCCGGCTTTCCTTCCCGTGGCTTTCTACCGGCGGCATTCCGGCCCGGCTGTATGTGCGCCCCTTCCTTCGACGTGGGACTCGAGGGGCAGTTTGACGGCTGCCATCGGTGCCTTTACTGCTTCGCCCCATGACTCCTTTCATCCGCGACCGTGACTTGACAACCTTTCGCGCGAAGCGAGTCGATGACTGCCTGAGAAGCTGGCGGTAGGCGCAAGAGCATACTGGCGTCGAATCCCAACTTTTCGAGGCGGGGAGCGCCAGCCAAGTCATCAGGAAGCGCCCGAAGCGGGTTGCCCGCCAGGTTCAGCCAGCGCAGCGCCGCCAGTCGAGCAAAGCCCGTTGGCAGATTCTCGATCTGGTTTTCCGCCAGATCGAGGTGCTGAAGGGCATCGAGCTCGGCGAGGGACTCTGGGATGGTCGCGAGGTCGTTGTGCCATAGCATCAGGTCGCGCAGTGCTTTGAGCGATATGAGATTGGTGGGCAGGAAGCGGATGGCGTTTCGAAACGCCCACAGCACGCGGAGGTTCTTGAGCTTGCCCAGGCTCTCGGGCAACGCGCGAAGGTGATTTACGTACAGATACAATTCCTCCAGTCGATCAAGCGCACCAAGGCTTTCTGGCAGCTCCGTGATCTCGTTCTCCTGGAGACAGAGATAGCGCAAAGCGTGGAGACCGCCGATGCCGGCAGGCAGCCTCGACAGCCGATTCTGACGGAGATCGCAGAAAGCAAGGCTCGAAAGCTGTCCGAACAATTCAGGAAGGAACGTGAGATGGTTGCGATTGAGCCGCAGTCGCGCCAGGCCTTTGAGGTTTCCGAAGCCATCTGGCAAAGCCGAAATCTGGTTCCAATAGAGGTTCAGATCCTCCAATCCGGCAAGATCGCCGAAGGACCCCGGCAAACCCGACAGCTGGTTGCCCCAAGCGTACAACCGACGCATCGCGCGCAGCTCGCCAATCCGTTCGGGCAGAACTGTCAGACGGTTCTCAGAGATTGACAACTCCTGCAAGGCGACCAACCTGCCGAGATCTTCCGGCAGGACCGTCAGCTCGTTCCGGCCGAGGGCGAGGACTCGCAAGCCCTCAAGTCGGCACACGTCAGGCGACAGCTCGGCAAGGCGGGCTTCGTACAATCCCAGCCCGACGACTTTTCCCTGCTGCGTGACCACACCCAACGTCTTGGGCGAAATGAACGGCACGAAAGGGAGCTCGCGCCCGATGCGGTCGGCGAGTTCGACCAGCACCCTGGCATGGGCCTTTGCCAGAGGCTCGGTCCCTGCCGACGTCTTTCCGGGTTGTTCTCTCTCTTCGATCATAGAAGCACAGTACAACCCCGTTCCCGTAGTGCAGCTGCGACGCTTTCGGCCTCGCTTGTCTGCGAGATAGCGTTCCACTCGAGGAGCAGGCTTTGCAGATACTCAAGACCGAGCAAAGCGGCCGGCACTTCGCACAGGCAGTTTCGGTTGAGGTCAAGATGCCGGAGCCGTGGCAAGGCCAGAAGGCAGCCTGGTATGCTTCGCAAGCGATTCCCTTGAAGCCATACCGTTTCCAACGCGCCCAGCTCCGCAATGCTTGCAGGAAGGCACCCCAGCGCATTCGAGCCGATCTTGAAGGCCTGGAGCGAGTGCAGCTTACCGATCCCCGCCGGGATTTCGCTGAGTTGGTTGCCATCCAGATAGAGCTTCCGGAGTCGGGAGAGTCGGCCAACGGCCTCAGGCAATACAACGAGTTGGTTCGCGCGGAGGTTGAGAGCCTCCAAATTCGAGAGCGACCACAAGCCCTCGGGCAGCGCCGCCAAACGGTTGCTCCACAGGTTAAGCTCACGCAGCCGCATGAGCTCGCCAATGCTCTCCGGCAGCGCGACCATGGCATTCCGTCGAAGGTCCAGCAACTCCAGGCTGCCCAGGCTCCCGATGGAGTCGGGCAGTGTTTGCAGTTGGTTGTCGGCGATGAATAGCTCGCGCAGCGATTGGAGCCGGCCAATCTCGGTGGGTAGCCAGCTGAGTGCGTTGCGACTGCACCAAAGCTTGACAAGCCTGGTGCAGGCGCCAAGCGTGTTTGGGAGTCGGGTGAGTCGGTTCCCCTCGACATCGAGCCGGGCGAGATCTGTCAAACCTCCGAGGTTCTCCGGCAGCGCCTCGAGCGCGTTGCCACGCACACGGAGCACCTCGAGTCGAACCAGCTCGGTCACGGCAGAAGGCAGCTCGACCAGGCCAGCACCATCGAGAACCAACGCCACGACCCGTCCGTCTTGGCCAGCCCACCCCATGGGCTCTGACGCGAGAGCCATGTTCCGGATGGGCTTTCCCAGTACTTCCTCCAGCTTGCTCAGCGCCGTCGCATCAGGGCGCGCGAGAGCGGACCTCTCCGCACTCTCTATTACGGATGGATCGGGGCAGGTAAGATGCGTGGTCGCTTTCGGCATAGGTGAACCGTGAAGCCGTACCGCATCGTACCCCTAAACGACTGGCTCTTCCTCTCTAACAAGCTCTGGCCGCAGAGGGATTTGCCGACCTTGCGCGCACTCGGGATCGGAGCTGTCGTCAACCTCTGCGAGCATCACCACTATGATGCCCCGACGGGTGTTCGCCTTCTGGAGGCTGGATTCCCGGATGGGACAGGTGTGCCCACGTCCAAGCTTGGGGCGATCTACGATTTCATCGCCCAGCACAGCCAGGACACGCGGATTTTGATCCATTGCTCAGCGGGTGTTTCGCGGAGCGCGGGCATCGCCGTGGGGCAACTGCTCCTCGATCATCCCAACTGGAGCTGGGATCAGGCCCTGGCCATTGTCCACATGCGTCGCTCTGTGTGGGTAGCGGTCGAGGTGCGCGCTAGCATCCGGGGCTTCCTTGCTTCCCGAAAGCGCCCGTGTCTGGACACGGAGATTTCGCCCGAGGACGCCGATGCCCTGGCCGCGATCGAACGCGCGTGTGGAGTCGGCCTGCCACCTCTGGCCGAAGTCGGATGGAAGGATCGAGGCTACGTTGCGGAGGAAGGGCGAGTCACTGGGATCGGCCTCTCCGGGGCTTGTCTCTCCCGCTGGCCAGCTGAGCTGGGCCGGCTCAGGCATCTTCGGGTACTTGTGATGAGCGAAAACGAGATCACCGAGCTGCCGGCCGCTATCGCCGACCTTTCCACGCTCGAGAGGTTGGATCTCTCAGGCAATCGACTTGCCAAATTGCCAGCGGAATTTGCCTCGCTTCGTCTCCTCCGCCATCTGAACCTCTCACGTAATGCGCTCCATCGCTTGCCTGCGGGTCTCGGCGCGCTGTCGCGACTGGAGGAACTGTGCCTCCATCGCAACCGGCTGGAGAGACTTCCGGAGGAGGTGGCTGGTCTCGTCGCACTCCAAGAGCTGTACCTTCAGGACAACGCACTTCGCGGGCTGCCCTCCAGCCTCGGTTCGCTGTTGGAGCTGAAGCGCCTGAGCGTGAGTGGAAACGTGATTTCCGAGCTTCCGAAAGCCCTTGGGCACGCCACAAGTCTGGTGGCGCTGGGATTGGGCAAGAACCGGCTGCGCTGTTTGCCTGAGACCCTGGGCCTGCTCCAAGCCCTCGATAACCTCAACCTCAGCAGCAATCTGCTGACCATGCTCCCCGCCAGCCTGGTTGATCTGCGCAGACTCCGGAGAATAAACCTCGGGTTGAACCCTCTCGGATCTCTGCCGCCGGATCTGGAGCGCTGGCTTGCGGAACTGGAGGCCGCTGACGCCGACGTGATACGGAAGGGGTGGATCGACGATGGTCAGGATACGACGTCTGCTTGACACAGCGTTGCTTTCCCGGAAGACTCGCTTCAACCTTCGCCAAAGAGAGCAAAGATGCGGGACACGACCAGTTACATGCTCGAGGACGCGATTCATGCCCGCCAGGACCGGACCGGCCACTTTCGCCGGGGTTTCGACTATCTCAAGCAGAATGCCATCAAAGGCACGCTCCTGGGGCGCCGCTACAGGTTCCACTGGAATATCAACTTGTACGTTGAGCTCGCCTCCTGGTGCAACGGTAAGTGCTGGTTTTGCATCAACCGGGTCAACTACCGGCAGGATGACACGAGCGATGATCGCTTCGTGGCGAGCTTCGAGAAAGCGGTCCAGCAGGTGCGCTTTCTCGATCCCACGGTACAGCTCGCCGGCGGAGAACCGACCATCCTGCCGGATAGGACCCGTGCCGTGTTGGACATTATCTGCAAATACCGACTGCGCAAACCGGTCATGACCTGCAATGGCTCCGGATTGGTCCGGGACCAGGGCTTGCTGGACAGCCTCGCGCCGGTCCTCGACCACCTGAACATCAGCCGCCATCATGACGACCACGATCACCTCGGTGCGCTCATGGGTTTCAAGAACCCCCTCGACAACGTGCTCCTGGCAGAAATCGTGCGCGATCATCCGATTGGGGAGAAGTTGCGACTCAATTGCTGCCTGCAAGTCGGCGGGATCGAGACCGCTGTGGACGTGCGCCGGTACCTGGATTGGGCGCTGGACATGGGTGTACGGAACGTCTGCTTCTCCACGCTTTCGCGGCTGCCCGGCGACTACATGTACCAGGAGGAATTTGTTCGGTTGGCCAAGGAGCGGTACGTCGACATCGGCCCCGTGGTCGACGCCATCACCTGCGACCCGCGCTTTACCTTCACGAAGTTTCACACGGGCTCGCATTGCATGTACGAGATTTGGCAGTACGCCCGCGGCGACCGTTCCTGCGTGGTCGTCTTCGCGACCTCCGACAACAACTTCGCGCGCGATCTGGACGACGTAGACGATCTTATTGAACTGTTCGTCCTCCACGCAGACGGTGTCTTGGCGGGGTCCTGGAACCGCCACCGCAAAGTAGTCGCATGATCGCAGCTACTGGCTCGGCGACCGCCCTGGTCGTCGTCGACATGCAGAACTATTTTTTTCGTACTCCGGAGCGACGAGGCTACTGCCCTTCGCTGGTTGAGGCGGTCAACACCATTGCCCAGGTGTGCCCACCCGGCCGCGTCTTCAACGTGCTCACCGTGCACGCAGCCGACCGAAGCACATGGTCGCGAAACATGCTTCGGCGCGGAGGCTGTCTCATCGAGGGCAGCGAGGAGGCGGCCCCCGTGCATGGGTTGTACCTTCCCGGCGCGGTCACGGTTCGAAAGACCCGCCACAGCGCCTTCCTCCGCACCGACCTGGAAGAGCGGCTCGTTTCCGCCGGCGCCGAACGCGTTGTGCTGGCAGGCGTACACACGCACGGCTGTGTCGCACTTACCGCCGTCGACGCTTGGAGCCTGGATTTTGACGTGGCGGTGGCCGCCGAGGCGGTGGCCAGCCATCGCCCCGATTTGGCTGCCTTTTGCAAAGAGCGTCTGGGTTCCATGTTCGACATCCCCTTCCTCTCGCACGCGGAACTCCTCGGAAGCTGGTTGCCAGGATCGGCTACCCCGTTCTCGGCTGTGGAGTAATCGCATGAGGAGAGGCATCGAGCTGGGTGGTCGGTTCTGGCACGCGACCCATCCTCATGCGATGTCCCCGGGTAAAGCCGAGGGCCCCGTTGCGATGGCCCATGAGGGCAACCTTACTGCCAGAGACGGCCGCTGGATCTTTGCTTGCCCCTCCACCCAGCGTAGTCTTCGGAGTCTCATACCGTTTGCGCGCGGGTTCGTCTTCGAGAAAGGGCAGTGGTTGGGGCACGTTGGGGCGTTGCTGCGACGTGAGCGGATCCCGGCGTGCATCGATCGCGAGTTGTTTGCTCTCTTGCAAGAGGCCGCACACTCTGCGGCGCCAATCCAGTGTCGCCTGCTTCTGGGCGAGGCCGCCTCCAGGGACAAAGGATCGTGGCAAGCCAAGGTGGAGATGTTTCAGCAGCGCTTGCTCGCGCCACGGCGTTCGATGCCCATTCTCGGACTTGCGGGAACCATGGCGGCAGATGAACCGACAGTCGTGCTGGGCGAGAAGGCCTTAGGGGTCAATGCGTTGCTGGCGCGTGGGTTCTGCGTGCCGCCGGCTCTCGCTATCGTCAACTTCGGCGCAGGAGGAGCCTTCCCTGCCAAGGGGTCCACGCTTGCCACGCAAATCGGGCGTGCCTTCCCGCGCTTCGGCGACGGTGTTTTCACCCTTATGGTCAGAGGCTCGCCGCCGGCCGCTCAGGCTGCTCCCGGTCTGCTCCGTTCCGTCGCGGTGACTTCGTGGAACGAGTTGGAGCAGGCTGCCGCTGGACTGGCCGCGCGCTGGAGCGATTACGGCAATTCCAGCACCACCGGGCTTACGCTCTTGCTCCAGGAGCATATCCCCGCGGTGGCGCGTGGAATTCTTTGCACCAGAACACCTTGGGACCCGAACGGTCCGCCTGTCGCGGAACTCACTTTCGACGGCGAAGCCGGCAAGGTGGTCTTGTTGATAGAGGACGTACCCGCCTTCGTCGCCTCGGGAGGCGACGCCCTCTCGCTGCCCGCCAAAATCGAACCAGGGATCGTCCGGCAAGAGTTTGGCCACCTCGTCGATCAAGCTCTGGTGATGCAAGGAGCGCTGGGCAGCCCCGTGGAAATCGAATTCGTCCTTACCCGAGAGCTGATGGGCCGACCTGTCCAATTGCGCCCATGCCTTGTCGTCTAACGGAGCCATGGAGGACCTTTGCTCGAGCACTACTTCCGAAGAGAGCGTGAGTTTGAGTCGGAGTGGCTGGCCGCACCCTTCCATCCCCCGCGCGACCTCACCCTCCAGTCCAGTGGGATCTGCTTCAGTGCCACAGGGCGGATAACCCTGGTGAGCGATGGAAAGGGATGGGTGTTGCCTGGCGGCTGGCCTGAAGAAGGTGAAAGCCTGGAGGACGCTTTAGGACGCGAAGTGGCTGAGGAAGCATGCGCGCGGGTTCTGAACTGGGAGTACCTTGGGGCTATCCGGACCTATGAGCGCACTACTCCACTTCCGCCGGGCGCTCGGTCGATGTGCTACCAGGCGCGATATTGGGCTCGTGTTGAACTCGGGCCCTTCGATCCCCACTACGAGATGACCGACCGGACCGAGGTTGCTCCGTCGGACTTCGTGGCCATCCTCCGTTGGGGGGCGAAGCGAACCGCCCAGGAGATCCTCGACGCCGCCCTGTCGGTGGAGAAACGGTTCAGCCGAGGAAGGTGATGAGCGCAGCGACTCTGCCGGAGGTGATCGAGGCTGAGCGGTTCGCCTATGAGGCTGGTCTTCGCCGTGTGTATGGGGAGACGATTGTCACGGGTACTCTTGCCCTCGAGGCCGCTCATCAACGCCGCTGCGAGCAACTTCGACACGCTCTGGCGTCGCGCTTCCGCTGGCCAGCCATCGAGTCGGAGCCCCCTGGACGACTCCTCGTGCAAATCACGCAGAGGTGCACCCTCACGTGTCCGCACTGCTGGGCCTTCGCGCGCCCAGACACGCGCTGCTCGCTGACCCTTTCAGATCTGGAAGCCATCCACCTGAACACCGCGAGCTCGGGCACGACCTGGTCCGTATCCGGTGGCGAGCCGTTCGTCCTCTCCTATTTCCCCGAGGTGCTGCGCCGGTTCCCAATCGACTGCGTATTCACGAACGCATCATGGGGCCACCCAGCCGCCGAGTGCGAAGCTCGGCTGCACGCTACCGCGCGCGCGCTTCGGGAGAACCCACATGTCCCATCCAAAGGTGTCACTTTCATCCTGTCGTTCGACGTGTTCCACCTCCAGGGGTGCAGAGCGGGCCTGCCACTGGCCGATGCTGTGGCGCGCGTGGCCGCAGGTCTTTGGGAAAGCGTCCCAGGTGCCCGGGTCCGCATCTCCCACGCTCGCAGGTCGCCTGGGGACGTGGCCTACGAACAGGTCTTCAGAGAGCTCGGTGCGGCCGGTTTCCGGGTGGACCAGGTCGAACCTGTGGAGCGAAACGGAGACATTGCGATCTCCTATTGGCGGGTCGGTCGTCCGGGCCAAGCCCCTCATGCTTTGGCGGTCGACTGCTACCCGGTCGCTTCGGTATGTCGAGCGGTCGTGTCTGCAGACGGGGAGCCGCCCGTTGTCTACTCGCAGGCGGGCGGAGCCGGTGAGGCCAACCAAGCCGCGCGTCGACCACGCCACCGTTTCACCATAGGTGCTGATGGCGGCGTCGGCCTTTACCAGATCCTTCATTCGCCGCCCGGTCCATACTGGGTGGGCAATGCCATAACCGAGGCATGGCCCATCATCGCGGCACGGACATCGCGTGATCCCATCGCGGTTACACTGCGAGAACAAGGCCCAGGAGCGCTCCTCGATACCCTTTGTCGGCACTTCGGAGAGCTCAGCGCCCGGCTGTCGCAGACCACGCAAGGAGTACAGGAGCACCTCTATCTTGCGCTGCTCGACCCCGAACGTCGGTTGCTCTTGAACACAGAACTCCTGCGCGGGCTCCTCGGACGGGGGAGGGTCGCGTGTCTCGACCCCACCCTCCCTGCACAGATGGACAAGGTGCTAGACGCTCAGGGGGCTGAATCGCGTCTGGCAGCCTTGCGCCAGCTTTACGGGCTCAACTGAAGGTGACTTTTTGAGTCGGGCATGACCACCTACTGGTTTACAGTCGCGAGCGGAGAGCTTTACCAGCGCCACGCGGAACGGCTTCGTCGCTCGCTGGCCGCTCACGAAATCGAGCTCCACGTCCATTCCTGCGATAGGATCGGACGCCAGGCGAAGCACGGAAAGATCGAGGGCATCCTGTCTGTGCCGAGGGAGTATCAACGGATTGTCTATCTTGATGCCGACACCTTGGTGCTGGACCCGGGCCGTCTCGCCCAGATGACCGGCTCTTGGCGCATTCCCTGGCGGATTCCATCGGAAGAGAGCGTGCCCAAGGACGTCGATGTCTTGCGCGCCGTCCAGCGTTTGGAGTCTTTCTTCGCCGACTACGGCCTGGACACGTTCAGGAGAGGTGGTTCGCTGCAAGGCGTGGAATGGAACAGCGGAGTCATCAGCGGCGAACGCGAGCCCATGATCGCGCTAGCCCATGCCTGGGACTGCTGGTGGCATCGGCTGCTCGACCTGTTTGACGGTCGTTTTCGGCGCGACCAGGTGAGCTACCGGCTCGCGTACAACGAGGTTCTGAACGGGCGAGACGAAGACGGGCTACCACCAACATACAATTGGATCGTGTCCTATTTCGGACTCAATCCCAATGCGCACGTGCTTCACCGGACCATGGTTCGCGGCGTACCGTGGCTGGAGACCGACTGGGAGGCCCTGGTTGCCAAACGGCTCGCAGGTATCGACGTCCGCACAGCAAACCGCAGCTTTGCCGTGGCCCCAAGCAAGGGCCGGCCCGACCTGTCCCGGCGCAACGACCTCGAGCCTGGCACGCAACCCGAGCTCCTGCGGCGGACCTTGGCTCTTGCGATGCCGAAGCGAGTTCTCGTCTGTGGTGTTCTCGGGTTGGACTCTGCGCACCTGGAAATCGTGCGGACATCTACATCCCAATGGAGCTTTACGATTGCGCTCGAAGCGCTCGCGCCGGAAATTCTAGCGTCGTTCGATTTCATCCTCTTTGATGGTGTCGACCATCGGATGTGGCCCGAGGTCCGAGGCTGCCTATCCCACGGAACCGTGTGTTGCTTCGTTGGGTTTCACGATCTTTCCCGATACCAGGATTTGCACGCCTTCGAGCATGTGCGCATCCTCGCCCCGGGCTTCGGACTGTTTTCAACCTCTGCGCAAATCTGCGACTGGAATTTTGGGCCACTCGATCTGGAGGTTGGCCCGGAGCCGAGATCTTCGCTCGACCCATCGTCCACGCAGGATGCTCGGGTCATCGCTGAGCTCGCGCAGCGGCTCGGGCGACCGATCCGCCCTCTGGACGAGAGCTCCGACGGCAACGGGTACCGGATGGTTGACGGGCGGGTGGTGTGGCTCCGGCTCGACAGCTGCAGGCTCGAGGAGCTTCCCGAGTGCATCGATTGGCTATCCCAAATCGAGTCGCTCTCCCTTCGAGACAACCGTCTCAAGCGTCTGCCCGAGAGCGTGTGCCATCTGCGCCGCTTGCGGCAACTGGACGTTGAGCGCAACCAGCTAACAGCCCTCCCGGAGACCATTGGCCAGCTTTCGTGCCTGGCGGTCCTCCGGGCAAACCACAACGCGATGGCCGTGCTGCCGGCGAGTCTCGCTGACCTGCAGGCTCTCGAGCGGTTGTGCCTATACGACAACCGTCTGCAATCCATTCCGGCAGCGGTCTGTCGCCTCAGACGCCTCGCTCGCCTTGACCTGAAAAAGAACGCGATTACGTCGTTGCCCGAGGAACTGGATGGTCTGCGGACCCTGCGTGACTTGAACCTGTGGTCCAACCAACTTCCATGCCTTCCCGACGCCTTGTGGAGGCTGAACAATTTGCGAGTATTGAATCTCAGGGACAATGCCCTCTCGAAGCTTCCCGCAGGTATCGGCATGCTGACCGAGCTTCGGGAGCTCTACCTCGATGGAAATGCATTTCAGACCCTGCCGACTGAACTCGGAGCTCTTGTACGATTGGAGGTTTTGAAGTTGAACAGGAACCAGCTAGATGTGCTGCCGGAATCAGTCGGCAGCCTGTCCTCACTGCGCAAGCTCTGGCTCGCGGACAACCGCTTGGCGCAAGTGCCCGGTTCGATGCGAGCGCTCGCCAGTCTTGAGGAGCTTGATCTCCAACTGAATCGGCTCGGCGATGTTCCCGAGGTGCTGGGAGATCTTGGTTCGCTCCGGATTGTGTGGCTTGATCGGAATCCGATCGGGCTGAAGTCGATGGCATCCAACAGAACCGTCGCTGTTCTCGAAGCCGGCGGCTGCCGGGTTTCCTCTTGATTGGGCCGATTGGGAGGAGCGGGCGCAAATTCAGCGCTTCTCGAGAGCCTGCCGGTAAAGCTCGGCCATCCGTTGCACGAATGCGCCCGGATCGTGATTGTCCGCAATGTAGCGAAGGGCCGCACCGCTCTTCGTACGGATTTGGGATGGGCAATCGAGGATTGTCCGGAAGATCCGATAGAGCTCTTCCTCCAAATGGGCCGAGGTCGTTCGCTTCTCGTCGGATGTTTTCCACGCAATCACCCCGTTAGCGGTCGGAAGCTGGGCGAGCCACCCGCGAGCTGGATCGTTGATCTCCGGAAAGGCGCGCTGGTTAGTCGTCACGACCGGAAGGCCAGAGGCCATGAACTCGAGCACCGCGAATCCGTAGCGTTCGACCAGCGATGGCAGTAGCCCCACGTCGCAATCGCGTAGGAGGGCTAGCGTCTGTTCGTTGCTCAAGATCCCATGCAGGGTGAAGTGTCGCGGGTTGGCGCCAACAATGGCATGCAGTCTTTCTTGCCGTTGGACTCCGAACGCGCTGTTGTTGGCCTCGCCGTAGAACATGCGCCCAACAATATCCAGATGGAAGCCATAGCCCTCTCTCCTAAGTCGATCGAGAGCCACCACAGTCTCATACCCGCCCTTCCGGTAGAAGCTGTGACCGACCAGAATGAAGCGAACGTCGGATCGTTGATAGTCCCGTTCCGTAAGTTCGCGGGCGAGGAGCCTTTGGGGCGGATGGCAGACCCGCATCTTGTTGACAAGGCGAGCGGCAATGCGTGGCTCGAGATCCCGGAGCTGCCTTTCGTACCCCCAACGGCTAAGGTGGAGAATGGCTTTGCACGCCTCCCCTAGGGCGAACTGGATGGGCTCGAAGGACGGACTGCGCAGCTCAGTGAGCGCCGTTTCGGCTGTCACTACCCATGGCTTGGTCGTACGGCTGACACAGTTGTAGAAGTGAAACATCTGACTGCCACGACGTCCGAGGTCATGAAACAGCCAGTGCCACTTGGGGTGCGGCCGGCCCGTCAGGAGGGACCAAATGCGGTCGGCCAGAGCCATCGGATCCCACTCCCGTTGGACGACGAATTGCGAGTAGGGCAGGAGTAAGTTTCGCGTCTGGCAGTAGAAAACACCCATGTTCGTGCCGACGCGAATAGCGATTGGGCGATCATCTCGCGGTCGGGCGACGCCCTCAGGGAACCGGTTCGAGGTTCGATGCACGGATGCTCGGGAGCTGTCAGAGGAGGTCGGACTCAACTGGCACCGAAGAAGGTTTCTGCGCCTGCTATCTCGGCGATGGCTGCGGGACAGCGATCCTTGATGAATGCGACTTCGTCCGGTCGGTATAGGATGTTTGTCCGGAAGTATTCCTCTAGCTCGGCCTCCCCTAGGCGACCACCGTTGACCAGTTCGACCAGGAGCAAGCGCGAAGCACGGACGGGACGTCCAAGGCTGGTGTGGGAGGGAAAGTCGCTGAAGTTGCGGTATTTGGTCAAGAAGTGCTGGAACCCGAGAATGTTGTAGTGCAATAGCCAATTCGTGCGCACCACCCGGCCCGTAGTTTGGAATCGGCTTACCAGATGCGAGAACGCCATGGCGGAGGCAACTCGCACCGCCAGCTTCCCCGACGTGTGGCCCCAAAACCAACCGGTGGGAACCACCTCCTTGGTTCGGGAATCGGGCAGCGTCGACTTGGGAAGGCCAGTCAAGTCGATGCCCGGCATCGGGACTTTGAAAAACCTCCCAGAAAAGAGCGGGGACGGATTCATCTGCAGGGGAATGAATTCGAGATTCTCGAATACAAAGGCACCTATCGACGGGGCGGCCTGACCCAAGAAGTCTCGCAGTGCCCCTTGTCCGGCACCCTGGGAGACAGGCAACAGGAGTTCGTCAGGGTCGATGTTGACGAGCCAGTCGATCCCCTCCCGTCTGCACAGATCCAGCGCCATGTTGGCGTGCAGGATCTGGCGAATCCCATTGTGGGCGGTAAAACGTCGCTGGATCAGGTCGAGATCGAGGTCAGGTTTACCGGCGCTGTACGGCAGCAGTTGATCCAAAGCGAGGTCCTCGAAGACCCTCGTCCCCGGCTGGCTCTTGAGAAACCGTCGTGTTCCGTCGGTCGACCGATCGAGAAAGGCGAAGACATCGGTCACGCCCAGATGGCGGTGGTACGCGAGGTTCGGAACAATCAGATCCGCCTCATTTCTGGCGGTAAACAGGCAACCTATTCTCATGGCAAGAGTCCTCTATCTATTCCGAAACGGGCGATAGCGAGATCGAGAGATCGAATCTAAGCGAAAGGAGGCAGCCTGTCGCGTCAGACTGGTCGTCTTCTTCCTTGGGTTCCCCCGAAGTGCACTTTGTGCAGGATCTTGTGCTTTGGGGCAGCAGGTCAATAGTTTTGGAGTGTTTGAGCGCTTGAAGGTTGATTGGCATCAGCGGCCAACTCGAGCCCGGTCAGGTCAGTCCGAACGATCGACCTTGTCGACGATCAGGCCGAACTCCTGAGCCGCGGAGCCGCACCGTGTGGGGATCTTCGGAACTTCGTGAGGCCATCGCCCCGCTTGGCCCAATCCAGTAACGGAGTTCTAGATCGGCCAGCTGCCCTTCACCGAGCGATGCCGAGCGGTGGGCGATCTCAGTCCCCCTTCTTGGCCCGCCGGGCGACGGACACTCGAGGCAACCTGGCGGTTGTGGTATGAATCTTTGGTGCCGAGCAACTCGACAACGTCTGGATCGCGAGGCGACAGCTCGATGGCTCGATTCCACCACTGCCTGCCATCCCACTTGCTCGGTACCCACGATCGTCGAGGCGCGTCTTGCCCTGATCGTTTACAAAATAGTAGCCAACGCAATCTCCCGCACCTATGCACGATACATCTCGGTCCACGGCAACAATGCGACCTCCGTCTCTCCACGGCGCCAAAGTGCCAGAGGAGCTGGCGCTGGCGAAAGGCCATGCGCGGGCCGCGCGCATGACCGCCAATCGTTCGATGTCTTGCGAGCACTGTCTGGGCCAGCAAGTCAGCCTTCCGGGAGAGCAAATTCCGCATTGATTCCCGTGGTGACGCTGCCCACCCGGTGATTTCCGAGACACGGTTTCGCCCAACGCTCAAAGGCGCGCGATTGTCCACCGCTTCTCTCCTGCGCTAGACTTACGATTCTCCGCGCCGCCCGTCCCAGTGCTTGACGTATGCGCCATGAGCCTCGCGCAACGCCTCCGCCATGCCGGTAACCCAACCGTCCGGTGTTTCGGCTGCGTCCACACAGTTGTGCGCGGTTACCGTTGTCACCCCAGGCGGCAGCGCACGTATCAGCTCGGCCAAGCGGGTTTGGAGCTGCTCCCGCGTGCCATTGCTCAGCAGGTGAGCCGACCTGTTGTACCCAAATACGATCCCCAGGATCGGTGCATCGTAGTAGCCGTCATCTGCGCGTGTATCGATCGGGTGATCGAGCGCATAGAATACCTCTATTTCGGCCATTTCCTTTGGCATGAACCCTCCAATGTGTACCAGCGTTTGGTGTCCCTCAATTGTACGCCGTGGGGCGGGCTCCACAATTTCTGCGACATCCCTTACTTCGCCCAGCGCAGAAGACACGCGCCTCCTCCAGCTCGCTGACTTCGTGGCTCCACATCGCGGAAGAATGGAAGCCAGAAATCGCCGCCCTCAAGCCACCTTCCCACTGGGTATCGAATGCCTCCTCGATGTCGGGCGGTAGCAGCGTCGTTTCACCGAAGCGTCGTGCACCGGTGCTGTGGCAAGGACGAAAGCTTGCACCGGAAAATCCGCACTCCCTGATCAGTCGCTCTTTCGCCTTGCCCTCGACTTCCCACGGCGTGCGGCCTCGGGGGGCCATTCCAACATCGCGAACGCCGAGCTTGCGGAGTCGCTTCACGTTCTCCTTGTTGTACCCACCCCGGTTGGCCTTCGCCAAGGTCACGGGGGTGGCCCCATGACCCTGGCGAAAATGCCGACCCCTGGCCCCATGGGCCTGGCGACCGACACCGAGCGGCAACAACGGCGAAGGCCTGCAAATCCCGTCGGGGCGGGGCTGGGGCGTGATGGACTCGTTACCTGTGGGACCCGGCTCTGTTGAACAGCAGCCCAGCAGCACCGCCGAGGCCGCTCACCGACGCTTTCGTCCACATTGACAGCCCCGGACCTGAGCGCAAGGATAACCTCCCAATACGGTAGCCATTTTCCGGCCACGTCCACGGAATGGCTGCCTAGCTATAGCTAGTTTCACAGAGGAGCGAAGGAGACTCACATGAGCGTCGCGGACTGGTTTCGACCCAAGTGGAAACATTCGGACCCACGAGCCCGTCGGGCGGCCGTGCTCAGTTTGACGGCCCAGCCAGTACTCGTCAAAATCGCCAAGCAAGATCCGGCCCCCGCCGTGCGCGAAGCTGCGGTGGGGCGCATGACCGACCAGAGGCAGTTGGTTGACATCGCCCAGCAGGACAACGACACCGCTGTGCGTGTTGCGGCGGTTGGGCACATGACGGACCAAAGGCTCCTCGTCGAAATGGCCAAGAAAGCTAAGAACTTGGACGTGCGCGTGGCTGCCCTGGCGCGCGTGGCCGACCAGAATGGCCTCACTGATATCGCCAAGCACGATGAGGGGTTTTCGGCTGTTTGCATGGCCGCCGTGGCGCGTGTGACCGATCAGAATCTCCTGGCCGATATCGCCAGGACCGGAAATAACTGGGATGTTCGGATGGCCGCGGTGGCGCGTGTGGCCGACCAAAATCTCCTGGCTGGTATCTCGAGAAACGCAGGGAACTCGGACGTTCGCGTAGCCGCCGTGGCGCGCATGACCGACCAGAATGTCTTGGCTGACATCGCCAAAAACGAGATCATCTCCAACGTACGCAAGGCTGCGGTAGACCGACTCGACCCGGCGGTGAACGGGGAACTTCGCCGGGTGTTGTGTGCCCACGCTGCGAGTGTAGAAATAGAAACCAACCCGCTCGTGCTGGGCGAAATCGCGAAGAATGCGCTATCTCAGGACGCCCGGATGGCCGCCGTGGTGCGCGTGACCGACCAGAATCTCCTGGCCGACATCGCGAAGAAGGACTCCGACTCGGACGTTCGCAAGGCTGCCGTGGTGCGCATGACCGACCAGAATCTCCTGGCCGACATCGCGAAGAAGGACTCCAACTCGGACGTTCGCAAGGCTGCCGTGGTGCGCGTGACCGACCAGAATCTCCTGGCCGACATCGCCACGAGGCACTCCGACCCGGACCTTCGCATGGTCGCCGTGGTGAGCTTGACCGATCAGAAGGTCCTGGCCGGCATCGCCATGTCCGACTCGGACTCGGACGTTCGCAGAGCCGCCGTGGCGCGCATGACCGATCAGCATCTCCTGACTCATGTTGCCAAATGTGCAGATGACTCCTACCTTCGCATGGCAGCCGTGGCGCGCATGACCGATCAGCATCTCCTGGCTAATATCGCAACGACGGACTCCAACTCGTACATTCGCGCAGCGGCTGTCGCGCGGGTGACCGACCAGCATGTCCTTGCTGATATAGTCAAAAACGAAACTGACACGGCCGTTCGCAAAGCTGCCATGGCGCGCGTGACCGATCAGAACTCGCTTGCTGATATTGCCCAAAAGCACTCCAACTGCGACATTCGCGCAGCCTCTGTTGCTCGTGTGACTGACCAGCATGTGCTGGCTGATGTCGCCAAGAACGCAAATGACTCGGACGTTCGCATGGGCGCGATGGCGCGCATATCAGACCAGAACGTCCTTGCCGATATCGCAAAGGACGGCAAGGACTCGAACGTGCGCAAAGCTGCTGCGGAGCGTGTGTCCGACTTGGGCCTCCTTGCCGATATTGCTACGAACGGCAACGACTCGAAGGTGCGCAAGGCTGTGGTGGTGCGCGTGTCTGATCCGAGCATCCTCGCCTACATCGCCAAGAACGACGAGGATTCGAATGTCCGCAAAGCCGCAGTGGAGCGCGTGTCTGACCCGAGTCTCCTCGCTGACATCGCCAAGAACGATAGGGACTCGAACGTACGCAACGCCGCAGTGGCGCGTGTGACCGACCCGAGCATCCTCGCTGACATCGCCAAGAACGACAAGGACTCGACAATCCGGCAGACGGTCGGCAAGAGATGGCTCAACCTGCTGGCAGGACGACACACGGCATCCGAGGCGTCGGTTCGTCGTAGGGCTGCGGAGCAGCTCTGGTGCGCGCTGGCTGGTATGCATCCTGCCAAGCTCGCGCCGTTCCCTCTATTGGCGCAGTTCTCGCTCGACGATCTTCCCGATACGCTACTGGGTGCTCTTGAAAACGGACCTCGGGAAAGACGCAAGATCGCCCTCAAAGCCCTGATCGCTCTCGGCCCCGTACCGGCAGCGGTCGAGCAACGGATCGGGACGGTCGGGCCGCGTGCGCGCGTCGCGCTGGAGGAAATGGCTCGCCCAGGTTCGAAGGTCCCTCGAACGCTTGATGATCGGACGGCGAAAGGATCCACAAGTGCTTGGCGGTGGGATGCCTTGGAGGCCGGCTCACCTAGCGTCCATCGGTAAGCAAAGCTGTCCGAAGAAATGGGCCTGCGATCTTGGTCTGCAGGCCCCTTGCGCGAAGAGCTTTCGATGCGAGCCTTTTCAAGAGGCGAGTTCGATACGAAATATTACGGCAGGAGGCCGGGCAAGAGCTCCCGCCAGACTCGCAGTATCTATTGCAGCTTGGCGGTGACATCATCGCGGCTGGGAACTACGAGGTGGCCGATATCAAGGACATGGTGTTGGCGCCCGAGAAGCGTCACCTGTCTCTGCGGACACCGTGCCCGTCCTTGTGGTGGAGGTCCGCATATTAACGCCACCAGCGATACGCCGCCAACGCCGCGGCGACTTCGGCTTGCATCCACAACGCAAGTGGTTTCGCCGCGCCCCACCGCGCCGATTGCGGCCCGGTCAGAGCCAGGCGTATCTGCTGTTGACTTCGGAAACGCTTGCCGCGAGGCTTGGAAAGCTTGAGCCGGAAATACGATAACCCTGAACGGGTCCTCCTATATGCCCACGACGGTACCGGTATCGGCCACACCGTGCGGAGTTGTGTGATGGCGGCGGCGATTAGGACTCGATGGCCGGGCACCAAGGTTCTCTTCGCAACAGGGTCGCCGGTCGCGCGGGCCTTTCTTCCTGCCGGTGTTGGACTTGCTGCCCTGCCCACCTATCCCATCGTGTCCGACAACCTGGCCCTCCCAGCTCTACGCGAGCTGAAGGAGCAACGGTCTGCCCTGATCGAATTGAGGCAACGCCTGTTGCTGGACGCCGTTCGGGAGTTCCGTCCGCGCGTCGCGCTCATCGACCACATGCCTCTCGGCAAGCGCAACGAGCTGCTGCCGGCCATCCTTGAGCTGCGCGACCAAAACGCCAAGCTTCTGCTCGGCTACCGCCGCATGGCCGAGGACGCCGCCGCCACACGCAGCCTGCTGGGCCACCAGCCGGTTAGACAGGCTCTGGAAGAGCACTTCGCCGCAGTGCTGGTGTACGCCCCCGCCTGGATTCGCGATCGACTCGGCCCACTGCCCGGAGTGGACGTGGCCCAAGTCCACGTCGGGTTCGTGTGCCGGCAGTGCTCGTCGAGCGCCGCGGCCGCACGCCGGGTGCTTGGGCTTTCGTCCGACCAGACCGTGTTCGCCTGCGGCCTGGGCGGCGGTCGGCATGCGTGGGCGTTGGCACGCTCCGTACTCGAGGCTTGGTCGAACGCCCATTCGCCCGACAAGCAACTGCTTCTCTACCTCGGGCCGATGCTCGATCCGGACCAGAACGAACTCGATGCGCTCACGCGCCGGCCCGGCGTCCGCGTGATCCGCCATTCGACGGAGTTCCCGCTGGGCATTGCGGCGGCGGACGCCGTGGTCTCGACCGGTGGCTACAACTCCGTACTCGAGTGTCTGCGCCAGGGTCGTCGCCTCTTCATCATTCCCAACCAGCGAACGGAGGTGGAGCAAGAAAGGTCGGCAGAACTCTTGGCCGAGTTGGCTCTGGCCGACGTCATTCGGCAGGAGGAGGGCTGGCAGTACGTCCTCGAAAAAGCCTTCGCATCGCCGCTCGACCGCCAGGAAAGACCACGACTATGTGAAGCCGACTTCGGCGGTGAGCTCAGGACTGCCGACCTGGTCGGCGAATATGCCGCGGCCGAGCTGCTGGCCGCCGGTTGAAACGATATGGCCGTCGTCCTAGTCGCCGATGAGTTTCCGCCCGATGTCGGCGGGGTCGGACGATCCGTGGCTCGTATCGCTCTCGGCTTGGCAGCGGGCGGGCTCGGCGTGCGCATTCTCGTCCTCGAACGAGGTATCTGCGACGATGCTCTGGTGACGACCGACTACCACGGCATTCCGATCTTCCGCTTCCGTCCAGTGCCGACTGGAAGCGACCGGGCACAAAGCCGGGACGCCGAACGCAGCATGCGCGTGCTTCAGCATTTTCGGGGTCAGGCCGTTGACCTCGTGCACGCCTTCTTTCCCACGACCACGGGATTGACCGCGGGACTGCTGGCGCGAACCATGGCTGCGCCTTTCGTCGCTTCCTTTCGGGGCAACGATGTCTACGAGGCGCTGCACGGCCGCCATCTCGGCAATTTGCGCTGGATCTTGCGCCAAGCGGATTTCGTCACCTTCGTCAACAACGAGATGGCAGAGTTGGCACGAGCCGTCGAGCCGGAGTGGCGGCAGGGAGCGGTGATTCACAACGGTGTGGCGCAGGTTCCGCCAGTCGCACTGCGAGATGACCTGCAACCGCAGGTTGTCATCGGATGCACAGGGGTCATGCGATCAAAGAAGGGAATTCGCGTCTTGCTGCAGGCCCTGGTGCATCTGCGACAACACTGCAGCTGCAAAATGGTAGTCATCGGCAGCCTTGCGGCAAACGAGGACGCCTACTGGCGCGGGCAGCTCCATGCACTCGACCTCGAGAACATGATTGAGATTACCGGCTTTCTGCCCCACGAGGAGGTCGAGGCCCACCTCTCTCGCCTCGACGTATATGTGCATCCTGCGATCTACGACGGCTGCCCCAACGCTCTGCTCGAAGCGGCGTCGGTCGGGCTGCCCATCGTCTGCGCGCGCTCGGGAGCGACCCGCGACCTGCTCGTCGACGGCAGGGACTGCCTGATGCACTACTGCGACGATCATGTCGGGCTAGCCAACGCGGTTATCGAGCTCGCATCGTCGCCAGCGTTGCGCCACCGACTGGGCGCCTCCGCCCGCATTCGGATGTGCGAAGAATTTTCGCTCCAGCAGGAGCAACAGTCGTGGCGGAGTGTTTACGAGCGACTCCTCGGTGGCCGCGCAAGAGACCGCCTCAAATCATGAGGTGTCAGCTGCCGACGATTCTGCTGTACCACCACGTGGTACCGCACACCCGCGCCGAGACCCTCCTCGAACCGACCTCGATCTCGCTCGACACGTTTGCAAGCCAACTAGATGCCCTTGCATCGGACGGCTGGGTTTTCGTCGACTTGGAGGTTATGCTGGCGGGCCTGTGCGCGGGCGACCAGGCCCGTACTGCCGGCGGAGCCCCCGAACTCGCAATCACATTCGACGACGGGTATGCAAGCTTGCTCGAAGCCTTGCCGGTGCTCTCGGACCGCCGGGTGCCCGCCACGGTTTTCCTGCTCACGGATTTCCTCGGGCAGGACAACCGGTGGAATCCGAAGGCATTCTCTATCGAGCGCCACCTTTCCTTGGACGAGGTCGCGTCCTTGGCCAAAAGTGGCCTGGGTGTGGAGTTCCATGGCACCGATCACCAGCGTTTGACCAAGCTTGGGCCTGGCGAGCTGGACCAGCGGTTTGCGCGAGGCCAAGACTTCTTTGCCCAGCACTTTGGCCGTCAAGCCCGGGTCATCGCATACCCCTACGGAGCCTTCGATGCGAAGGTGAGCGAGGCCGCCCGCCGCCACTTCGAATTCGGATTGGCCGTCGACCGCGGCGCGTGGGCAGGAGGCGCCGCCCGGCACCACATCAACCGCATCGAAGTCCAATGCTGGATGACTCCGGACTTCCTCGTCCGTCTCCTTTCGCTGGAAAAGCGGCTGAGGCCGCGCTTCCTGCAGGAGACCCGGGCCAGCCTGCGGTTGCAGGGACTGCCGCGATGAAGGGGTCCGTCGCATTCGTGCAGGGTCATGGCAACCGAGATCTCTTCACCGGAGTTCGCCCCGACGAGCTCTTTGGCTGGCGTCGCAACGTCGGCCTGCTCGTCGCCCTGCTGGAGGCCGAAGGCGTGAGCTGGCACGAGATCCACGCCCCGACTCTCGACGCCCTGACCGTCACCGCGGACGTGGTGATCCTGCGTGATGCTCGCTACCCGCCTGCGCAGGTCGAGGGCTTTCGTCGCCGCCATCGGGGCATCCCCGTGCTGGCGATGGTCTTCCAAGCACCCCAGTCCATCGTCGACCGTCAGTGCGCCGGCGAGGCGCGAGCGCTGTTCGGCGCCAACCTTCCGGTCGCGGACGAGAGAGGCTCCGTAACCGGCGTCTTCGCAGCGGATCACGTGGTAGTTCGCACCAAGGCCAACGCCGAGTGGTACGCCGACATGGGCTACCCCCGTGAGCGCATGGTGCTTTTGCCCCATGCGCCGATGTGGCGCCACGATGGTCCGGGCAACCTCGTCGCCGAGATGCCGTCCGCCCCCACCCCGGCGCAGCGTCCGCGTCGGTTCACAGTGCTCTTCGTCGGCGAAAATCTCCTACGCAAGGGCTTTTTCCGTCTCTATCGCGCCTTCCGCCGCCTGCCTGTCGATGGCCGCCGCCTGCTGGTCTGCAACCTTTCCCTTCGACAGCTTCGAGCCGGCACAGTCGGGGCTATCCCAGCCTTCGCCTTGGACGAAGCGCGAGAGGCGCTCTCCGATCCCACGGTCGAGGTTCACGACGCCTATCGCACGGTCGACGAATTGCGCAGACTGCACTCGAAGTGCGACCTCTTGGTCGCGCCGTCGGTCCTCGACGTCGGTCCCAACACCCTGGTTGAAGCCTGGCAGCTAGGCACACGGGTCATCGCGAGCGATGCCTGTGGCGCCATCGCCGACCTCCCGCCCATGCCCACCGTCTCTGCCCCGGTCTGGTGGAACGAACGCGGCGAAGCCGCCGAAGCCTTCACCGACCGGCTCACCGAAGCTTTGGAAATTCGCCGCCAGGACACCCGCCCGCCCGTGGTCCCCAGCCGCGCTGACATGACCGACAAGGTCCAAGCGATAGTGCGAGTCTGGCGTGAGTTCCTGCCCGGCCTCTTGTCCTGATTGGCTCGCCTGGCTACCTTCGCTAGTCTAGCGTTGGCAGGGTGTAGGAATGTCCCACAGCCAGGCACTGCCCGATCGTTTCGCCGTCCGCCCATCAAGTGTTCGAGGAACCTTCGAGCCTGGGCGAGCCATTTCCGCCAGTGCGACACGCGCACGAGGCCCAACCGTTCCGAGCCGTCGCTCGACCGCTGCCGGTACGGGGCCGAGAGCGATCAGGGCTTTGAGGGCGATCTTGCGTCTTTCCCGAGGTCCGTTTTCAAGAGCACCCAATAGCGCATCGGGCAGGTCGTCGAGCAAGAACCTTGCCAGTAGAGGGAAGGGCGCGCGCTTGGCAGGTTGTATATCAGCCAGCGCGCACCAAAGCTCCTCAGCAGCCTTGCGACGAACCGACGCCTCGGATGCCGTGTGTCGATCGGCCAGCAGGTTCAGCCATCTGGTGCAAGCCGCCTGCCGGACAGCATATTGTTGGCTCGCGGTCTTCGCGAGCTTCCCGAGCACATTCTCGTCGGCAAGGCGCTCGATCGCAGTTTTGCGAATGTCCGGGTAATTGGAGGTTTCGACGATATCGGCGAGCAGCCGCTGGTCGGAGACGCGGTCTATGGCGGCCTTGCGGACGGAGAAGTCCTCGTCGTTCCTTGCGATGTCGGCCAGCGTGTTCGGACCGGCCACGCGCTCCACGGCGGCTCTGCGTATGCTCGTGTCGTTGCCGGTCTTTGCGATGTCGGCGAGAATGCCCGGGTCGGTCACGCGCTCCACCGCTGCCTTGCGAAGGTTGGCGTCCTTGCCCTCCTTGGCGATGTCTGCGAGAAGGCCTTGGTCAGACGTACGCGCCACGGCTGCCCTGCGGACGTCGGCATCCTTGTCGTTCTTCGCGATATCGGCAAGCGTGCGCTGGTCGGATAGACGTTCCACCGCGACTTTCCGAACTTCGGCGCTCCTGTCGTGTCTTGCGAGGTTGGCCAATATGCTTGGGTCGGTCAGGTGGGCGACCGCGTCCCGTCGCAGAGCATCCTCGCGCTTCGCCGCGGCCTCGCGCACGTACGAGTTCATGTCGTTCTTCCGGATATCGGCGAGGACGGCTTGATCGGACACGCGTTCCACCGCCGCTTTGCGGATGTCTGCAGACACGGCGTTCTTGGCGATGACGGCCACAAACGCCTCGTCGGTCACCTGCTCAAGAGCTGCCTTGCCGACGCCGCTGTCCGGGTCGGCCTTGGCGACGCTGGCCAGGATCTGTGGGTCGGTCAAGCCGATGACGGCTGCGAGACGGATGCTGCGGTCGGAATTCCTCCACTTCGGTCGAAACCAGTCTGCGATGCTCATCTAGTCTCCTGCTTCCCCTTCGCTCGGGTCCGAGTCTACACCCGTCCCAGGCAGATCAGCCACGCGTACGTTTGCTTGGACAATTCGTTGGTAGAGCGACACCAGCGGCGTCAACCTTCTCTTCTCGTCGTCCGTCAGGGGCGACTTCTTCACGATCCCGCCAACCCGATTCGCCAAGACGGCGTCGAGGTCGAAGGCCTCATCGCCCATTCCGAGGAGCCGAAACACGGGGGCCAGGGCGCCATGGGCAAGCAGATCCTCGTAGACCACGGTGGCGGAGGGCAGTGCCCGTTGATGCATCATCCACGACCCCATCAGGTGCAGGACGCGGTGGATGGCCTGGTCCAAGTCCTCTCCCCACCAGATGGGCTTCTGAGCCTTCGACGATTCGAACTGTGCCAGCGGGTGCCGGATCGTGAAGACGAACTTCGCCGCCGGATAGGCCTTAGTCGACGACCGCGCCGTCTCGGCGGAGGTGGTGATGCTCTTGAGCCCCCAGATCCCGGTCCACTGCCAGGCGTACATCCCGTCGAGCGTGTTCTTGAGAATCGTCTTGGCCGTCGGCTCGGGCTGCAGTGCAGGTTGGCGATGAACTTGTCGAAGTACCTCGGGTCGCCCCCGAAGTCGACTCGATTCCTCCTGCTCCGGTGCTCCCAGATCGCAGACGCCTCGACCAGCTTGGACAGGGCTTCGTGGTCCTCGCCCCAGACCCTGATACGATGATTCGAAGAAAGGACCCGCTAGACCAGCGTCGAGCCATTCCTACCGTAGATACCGAGGGACAAAGATGTGTGCCGTTGCGGCCGCTGGCGTGAGGGGCGCCAAGGAGCTTAGGTTGGCTGGCCAGAACATGGTGCCGGTCTCGAAAGAAGACGATCCGGAGCAACGCTACCAGAGTTCAGGCGATTGCGCCTACAGGCCCCCCACCGGCCGCCAACGGATCGACCAACGGATCGTCTGTTGTGGACTGCTCCGGGAGCATGCTACCGTCATGAGTACCCCTATGCATCAGACCGTCGACATGCCGGGGTGGAACGTGGGGTGGGGGGTAGCTCGTTCCTGCAACATGGGCTGTCGTTTTTGCTACAGCCGAATCGCGCATGATGCCTCCTCCAGTCCCAAAGGGGCGAACCTGGCGCCGTATTTACAGTTCGTCCGTGACAACGCGCTGGAACTGGCCACCATCAACTGGGGAACCACCGAGAACACGACAGCGGGAGAGTGGTACGAGCTGGTTTCCGCCATCCAGGGGATCGCTCCGCACGTCGTTCAGGCCGTCACTACGAATGGCTATCTGGCACGTGCCTGCCGCGCAGATGTCGGGCGGGAGGAAGTCTTCGTCAGGTGCGTCCGCGAGGTGGACGTGTCTCTCGATTTCTGCTCGCCAGAACGGCACAACCTATTTCGCGGCCACCCCGAAGCCTTCGCCATGGCGCTGGAGACCCTCGAGTTCTGCCGCCGGCACAGCGTGCCACGCTCACTGGTCATGCTCGCTTGTGGGGAGACACTGTTTCCGGAGAACCTGGACGGGCTGTTTCGAATCGCTGCCCACTACGATGCTCATGTTCGGCTCAGCATCCTGCGACCAGTGCGCGGGTGTCAGCTAGCTCCGCTGGACTACGGGCAATTGCGTGCCGGTCTCAGGTGGATCACCGAGCGCCATGACGCCGTATCGCTCTCCGACCCCCTATTTGCGGCCCTCGCGGGCTGTCCAACCTCGGACCCCGCGGGACTCCGGTCGGCCAGGATCCTGCCGAATGGCGACGTAACTCCCTGCACGTACTTGATCGAGCCTCCGTGGGTTGCGGCGAACATCTACCGGGAGCGGGTGCAGCTCAACGAGATAGGGTCGCGGTGGGCTTTTCGTGCGCTTCGTGAGCCGGTGCAGCCGGAGCCATGCCGGGAATGCACGCTCTGGAGTGCCTGCGGCGGAGGTGCCAAGGACCGCCGCATCCTGGCCGGTGGCTCTCTGGCGACACGGGATCCCTACTGTCCGCGCCTGCACGACGACGGGCTGCACTGGTTCTCCGGACGAACGGCTCACATGAAGGAGTCGTCTGCGCCGCTGGTCCACGCGGCCTATCTCAGCACGCTCATCTTTGCGCACGGGGCCGGCAACAATTGATGAGTGGCGGTGCGCGGTTACGACAGTCCCTGTTGTTTTCGGTCCAGCAACAAGCCTGGAGGGCTGCGTGTCCATGGGGAGACTACTATACGACGCAACCTGCGCTCCAAGTTCTGCCACACGCGACCGTGTCGGTGCTCCCATATGTGGACATGAGACCTTCCATCACGACACTCCGTGCGGCTGGGCAACTAGCGGCATTCCTGGCAGAGTGCCCCCCTCTGGCGTCGAGATCGCAATTTCGATGAAGAGCCCAGGGATCCGCCATCGAGCCGAGTTCACCACCACCTCTGTTGATGGCCAATTGCAACGAATCTATTATTACATCACTCTCGCATGCAATCTCCGGTGCGCGCATTGCTACGTTGGCGATCATATCGGCGAGGGCAGGCACGCAAATGCGGAAACGGTGCTGCGCAATCTTGCGAAATATCGCGCCCAAGGCGCGCGCGAGCTCGTTCTCCTGGGTGGGGAACCGACCTTGCATCCTGCGTATCAGCGGATTGTCATCGAATCGGTCAGGTTGGGCTACTCTCGGCTTGTGGTCGATACCAACGGCTGCGCACGCTCGCCGCTGGTGCACGATCCCCGCCTGGCAGGAAAGCTGACGGTTCGTCTGAGCTTCGAGGGTATCGGTGTAGCCCAGCACGACGCGATCCGCGGACAAGGGGCCTTTTCGCAGGCTATCGTGTGTCTACGCTCGGCGCGAGCGGCCGGCATTCGAACAGAGGTGACATTTACCGTACACGCGGGAAACTACGGGCGTCTCCGCGACGTCGTTGACTTCTTTGCGCGAGAGCAAATCGCCGAGCTGAATTTTCATTTCGTTTCTGTAATGGGCAAGGCGGCCGAACGTTCGACCCTGGCCCTGTCCGGTGCGATGGTCCTGGCGGTACAAGAGCAATTGGATCATCTGCGGACAGTTGCCACTCTCCCGCTCCGGTATCCTCGGTTGCTCGTCACCGAGGAGGACTGGCAGCACGAGCTGAAGAGGGGACTACGCTGCCGCCGAGAGGCTCGCAACACCCTCTTGCTTCTTCCCAACGAATCCACCTGTCACTGCCCACTTCAGATACCTGCAAGACTCGGAAGCGTGTGCGGCGAGCAAAGCGCGCCCACGTCAGGTTGCATGCTGGTTCATCGACTGCTGCCCGCGGGGGTGCCCCACGGCTATAGAGCGACATGCATTTCATGGAAGTAGGCCAAAATGGCAAGCACCATTGAAATGGAATTCGAGGCCTGTGGCGAAGCTCAGCGACGAGAGACGGGCCGTCTGTTGCGGGAGTCCGGTTACGACATCTACTGTGCCGAATCCGTCATGCCGCCGAACAACAGGGTTACCAGGCTGCTTGGCAGGGTCATCTCCTCTTGCTCAGTGGAGAGTGCTCTCGACGTGGGCTGTGGCACTGGCATCCTTGCCCTCATTGCGGCCAGACGGTGTGGGCACGTGCGAGGTGTCGATATTAGCCCGGCTGCCGTCGAGTGCGCACGTGGCAACGCCCTTCGAAACGCGCTGGCAGAGGCTGTGCAGTTCGACCTGGGAGACGCCTTCGAGGGCGTCCATGGACGGCGTTTCGACCTGATCTTCAGCAACCCCCCGTTCTATCCCGCCGGCCGTCCCCGGCTGGACGCGGCGGATATCTCCTTGCTTCCGATACAGGCGAATGGGCTGATCGAGAAGCTGATCCACTCCACACGCCACCATCTCAACCCGGGTGGAAGGCTCCTCTTCGTCACGAGCTCCCTGAGTGACAACCGTACGATAGCCTCGATGTTGGCTAACCTTGGGCACCGCTACAGCTGTACCTTGTTGCGAGAAGGGGGGGCCGCTTCCCAAGATATTCTCCTGTGGGACATCCGGCCTTCATGATTTCACGCCCGCGCACACGCATCCTGCTGTTGGACCTTTATCCGCCGGCGACGAGGCCGTTCGCCTTGCCGTTTCTTTATCTGGGTGCGTTCCTGGATATGCTGGACATCGAATATCGGCTCCACCGCTGCCTTGATGATCGCGCAAGCCTACTGAAGACCGTGGAACGCGAGCAGATTTCGCATGTCTTCATCAATGTCATCATGGGCCCCGTGCTGGCCGTCGTGGAACCGATTTGCCACCTCCTCAAGGAGCACTTTCCAGACGTTCAAGTCTGGGTGGGCGGGGTGGCGGTGCGCCACCTTCGGCCACTCTTCGAGGCCAGCTCGACGATTGACCGCGTGAGTGATGCGAATCCGTGCGAGGATCCTGAGTTCTTCATGCGCGAGCTCTATGGCAACGGTCTGCTCTCGGAGTTGCCGCGGACGCAGGCTAGGTTTCCTTCCGTTCTGGGCAACCGCAACTTGTCTTCTTTTCTGCATAGACACGTGTATGGATCGGGACAGGTGGAGTCGATCAACTTGGTTTCGAGCTCAGGCTGTGTTAACCGGTGCGCCTTCTGCTACCTTGGGCAGGCCCGGAGCTGGGCACAGCCTGTGCCTGCACTCGTTTCAGATCTCGTAGGACTACGCGAACGGCGTGGCGTGGGTTACGTGGAGTTCGGGGATGACAATTTTCCAGCGAATCGCGCGCGCCTCGACTCATTCTGTTCCGCTCTGAAGGCGATGGGAGGCGGAATATCGTATTTTTGCCTGAGCTCGGTTGATGTCCTTGACGCCGGGGTGCTCGACCAAATGTGTGCGAGCGGATTGAAGCGCCTTCTCATAGGTGTAGATGGGCTTGGCGCTGGGCATATCGAACAGTTGAACAAGAGCTACACTGCCGAAACGGCGAGAAAGACCATCGACCTCGTCCGGACGTACCCCGTCGATCTCACTCTCGGCGTGGTCCTGGGCACATCTGGCGAAACGAGGCTGACAATCCAGGAGTTGTACGATTGGGTGGCTTCAGTGGGTCCTGAAGAGAGCATGTGCTCGTTCCTGACACCTTACCCCGGCACCGAGACCTACCGCCAGGCTCTGAACCTTGGATTTAGGCCGCCTAAGACCCTGGCCGGCTGGGGCGCACTATCGGCCTTGCAGACTCCGAAGGGCTGCTTCAATCCGTCGATTTCGGTTGAAGAGTACCGGGACTGGTGTGGACGCTTTTGCGCGTTGTCGACACGCCGGTACAGGTCTGGAATTGGTGAGTCGGTACGCCGACTATGATTGCTTTGGTCATATCAAGCGAAGTCCTATGCAGTATCTCCCATCGCCTCCCGACGCCTCTGAACCGAGCCCACGAAGGGCCGCTAAAATGCTCGCTTCGGACGACTTGCCCGTTACCTCCTTTAGCTGTAAACGATCCTCCAAGAGGGCGGGTTATGCCGAGCTAGGCATATCGGGCGCTTTCTGGAGATGGTCTCCCAACTATCTTTGTACTTCGATGGACACGCCGAAGGAGGCGCAATAATCGTGACCCCGTCGGCACGAACTACGTTGTCAGCACGGCGTTTCGCCAATGACGAGCGCTGCCGATTCCGTTCGACAGTGTGTTCCGGTGTACGGGTCGTCGCCCGGCTTACTGCGCGCTGCAACTTCCGTTGTCCGCACTGCTTGGCGGCGGCATCTCCCCAGTTGCCGATCGACACTCTGGCTGTGGAATCCTGGTGCACGATACTGCGGGAACTCCCAGAGATAGGCGCAGTCAAGCTCCTGCTCACCGGCGGCGAACCTCTACTTTTCCCGGGATTGGTCAAATTGACCTCCTACGTAAGCGGCCTGGGGATCTCGACCGATCTGAACAGCAATCTGTGGCAACTCACACCACAGCTCGCGGCAGAGCTCGTGCATGCTGGACTCACAGAAGTGTCGGTCAGCCTCCAAGGGCCCGATGTTGTTCATGATGCGATGCATGGCCAAACTGGCGCGCGTCGGCGTCTCCTTTGGGCGGTGAGGCTGTTTCAGGATGCCGGTATCCCGGTCGATGGTTCATTGTGCGTCACGCCCGCCAACCTCGTGCATGTACTTTCGACCATCCAAGAAGCCGCCGATCTGCGTCTCGCTTCGTTCACAGTTTCCGCATGTCTGCCCCACGGGCACGGACGCCGAAGTAGAGGGGATCTGGTCCCTCCCCCAGTTCTCGCTGGCTTGCACCGACGGATCGGTGCCGCACGGCAAGAAGGACTCGGCCTGCCCGTTCGGTGCGTAGGGCTGCTGGGTCCCCCTCACCTGAGCGACTGTGGACTTGGAGACACGATCATCGGTGTGCTGCCGAGCGGTGCAATCACACCGTGCCCTTTGAGCGGCGAGCCCATCGGCAGCGTGTCTCCATTGGAGTCTGGCCTCCGAGAGGCGGTCGGCGTGATGCGCGAAGAGATGGTTCATCGACCCCGCCGGCTTTGTAGGCAAGGAAAGGAATAGAACCGATGGCCACCCAGCCGACCCGATCGCTCCGCAACAGTTCGGATCGAATGTGCCGCTTCCGTCCGATTCAAGGAGGCGGTTTTCGCGCTGCAGTCGAAGTTACTCGCCGATGCAATCTCGCGTGTCCCTATTGCTTCGTTCCGCGGGATGCGGACCAGCCGTCCCTCAAGACCCTTCAGAAGGTTGTGCGAAAGCTGGCCACGGCGGGTTGTCGCAAGATCATTCTGACCGGAGGAGAGCCGTTGGTTCGGCGTGACCTCGAGCGGGTCGTCGAGGCTGCAACGTCGGCTCGAATTGGAGTCGACCTCAACAGCACCCTCGTGGACCTCGACGAACCACGAGCCGACGCGCTTGCGCAAACGGGCCTTACCGAAGCTAGCGTGAGCTTCTATGGCGACGCAGAGATCCACGACTGGTTCGTCGGACGGCCAGGCTCGTGGGCCAAGACCGTTCGATCCTGCGCTCTATTGCGAGAGCGTGAGGTCGAGATCGATGTCCACTGCGCAGTCTGGGCCGACAATCTCCGATTCGTACCATTCCTGCACGATCTGGCATTGCAGGTCGGCTCCGGCAGCCTTACGCTCTTCAACGTGATCGAGCCGCGTGTGTCCCCGGCAAAAGACCCGGCAGCAGCGCGGAGACTTCCGGGGCGAAGTCCGCGACTGCCGCCACCGTCCCTCGTCGAACTCGCCCATATCGTGGCTGCCTTGCGCGACATGAACCGCATTCCCCTTCGGACCGTGGGTTTCTGGGGCGATTGCCAGCGCGAGTGCGAGCAGGGGCGCTCTATCGTCGGCGTAACCTCTGCTGGAACGTGGCTACCGTGTCTCCTCTCCCGCCGCACTCCCCGGGCGCCGCGCGAGTCGGCGGTCGCGGCACCAGCCGACATTCTGGACGCGCTTCGATTGGAGGTTGGAATGTCGTACTGGGAGCCCAACTGCGCCATCGCAGGTCAGGTGAACCGATGAGCGCGTGGCCGGCCTACCCTCTCGTAGCAGTGAGTTCTCGCTGCAGCCAGCGGGCGACGCCGGACACGCTCAATGTCCTATGACCTCTAGCCTGCCTTGCCCGGCTCGTGAACCCCAGTCGCCTATCGACTTCTCGTTCACCTACGCTCCTTCGCCAACCGACCTGCAGGAGCTCGTCGCCTTCTACCATTCCTTGCCTGAGCCGGTGGTCAAGCAGTATCCGGGTTGGTGGCAGACAATCCACGACACTCGGCGCGTGTGTTACTTCACAGCTCGCCGCCAGAAAAAGATCGTTTGCTATGGTCAGATACTAGAGAAACGGTCGCGACGCCTTTTTAATGTGGCACAGATCCAGCATGGTCCACTGTTCGCGGACCCTGATACGCTGGTTCGTTCGATCGAGGAGATCTACCGTCACTATTCTGCAGCGGGCTTCGCCTACCTGTCTGTGTTGCTCGGCTTCCCTACCGGAGCCCTGGCGGACTACGTCGAGTATGCGCTCAGTGGTCGAATACCAGTTCGCCACGTCTTCGATGACCGAAACATCTCCACGCTCGTCATCGATCTCTCCCAAGCGCCGGAGCAAATTCTCAGCGGAATGGCTAAGCGTCATCAGCAGTCCATCCGCCGGGCCATTCGAGAAGGACTCCATGTCCGGCGCGGAACCCTACACGATATGGACGCCTTCAGTGCGATCTATACGAACATGCATTTGCGCCGTGGGCATCCCGTGGACGCGGACCGCGATCGTCTCATGCTTCGCGACGCGGTGGCTTTCCTACAAGCTGAAAAGCTCGGTAGCCTCATGGTCGTCGAGAACGCCTCCGGCAAGATGCTCGGCGGCCTGATCTTGACGTTTCAAGGCCTCACGGCTAGATGCTTCAAGTTCGCCGCCAGACGGGAAGCCGGAAACCTTCCAATCATGCATCACACCGTCTTTGAATCTGCGTTGATGTGCAAGGAACTCGGGTTCCGTGCATTCGATCTATCCGGATACAACCATCTTGTCGAAAGGACCGATCAAAGGCGCGGTATCAACTTGTTCAAGCGGGGATTCGGCGGAGAGTTCGTCTTTTATCCCAAGGTGATGCACTGCTACATCGGGATTCGCGGATGGTTTTTTCGTCAGATTCTCAAGGCCGGACGCAACTGGATCTAGGCTCTCGCGCCAATCAGCTGCGGGTCCGCAGGCCCCAAAGCGGCACGCCGGGGAAGGCAACGCTTGACTACGGCCGGGGTCCACATCGTCTTTCACCCATCGGTTGCTGGAGGCTTCCATGACCGATCCATCCAAGATTCGCGTTCTCGCTATGGTCTACCCGATCGAGCGCCACGTCGGCCACTGGGCGATGTCGTCCCAGTCAATCGAGTTGACCAGGGTGATCATGGAGGGTGAGAATCTTCCAGACCTGTTGTCTAGTGCCGTTCGAGCTTGCCGACCAGAAATTGTGGCGATTATTGGAAAGAGTGTAAAGCAATACCACGATTTGTTGGATGACCTGTCAAATGACATAACGCATTTGAAAGAAGTCCCCCGCGTTTACCGCTGTCAGAACACGGTCCTTGCTCAGCGCGTTTATGGCGCAGACCCAACGAGAGAGTCGCTGGCAAAGCTCGACCACTGGTTCGCTTTCGCCTGCGATGAGAGATTCTCCCTGATTCTCGTCCAAACGCTTACCGACGTCGACCTGATCCAGCGCGCGCTCGCACCCAAGTTAGTCGTGGCCTGCCCCTATGGATACGACACAGCCGTGTTCGACCCTGATCTTCCCGATATAGAACGGCCTATCGACGTCGGTTGCTATTTCTCACTTCGAGACGATCCTCGCCGATTGCGACTCGTCGACCATGCGCAGTCCATCTGCGCGCGACGGGGATGGTCCTTCAGGTTTGTAAGCGGCAAGTACTGGCACGACTACGCTAACCTGATCCATTCCACAAAACTGTGCCTTCATTTTTCCGACCGACAGGAGATACCCTTTCGCTTGTACGAGACGACGTGCTTGGGCACGGTCTTCCTAACCGACCCTTTGGGGTGCGGCATCGAGAACCTATTTTCTGAAGGACAGGAGTATCTAACCTATCGTCCTGATCTTTCCAATTTGGAAGACGTCCTGGAATCGGTATTGGTCAATCCAGGACGGTGGAGAAGCTTGAGCAGCAACGGCCGTGCACGAGCGCGCGAATACACGTGGGCTTCGATCGCCGACCGCTACGTCGCCCCTGCCTTGAAGCAGGTACTGGGTCGGAAGTGACCAGGCGCGAACCCGCGGGGGGCATGGCATTTATGAATTGCATCAAATGATTTACCGAGACTACATCGAAACCGAAATCGCTGACCACTGCAACTTGCGATGCAAGGAGTGCTCCCACCATTCCCCCTACTTGCGCCGCGGTTTCTATGAATTGGGACAATACCAGAAGGATGTCGCCGCCCTTGCGAAGGTCCTCCACGTGAAGGGCCTCCGCATCATGGGAGGGGAGCCGTTCTTGAATCGCAAGCTGCTGACGTATGTCGCGATTGCTCGCGACTGCGGTCTCGCCGACGCGATTGGCGTTTGTACGAACGGGACTCTCCTAGATCAGGTCGGCGAGAAAGTCATGGCGGCCGTCGACTTCCTCGACATCAATACGTATCCACTCGCTGAGAAACTGCAGACCAGAGTGGACGGAAACATCAGGCGCCTTCAGGCGATCGCTCCGCACAAGATCAAGATCGTGCGCAATACTGACAGCCGCGTCTCAGACAGCCTCGTTCGCAACACGGACAGCGGCCTGGTCCGCGACATTTGGCGGGGCTGCCACATCAAGCTTCGATGCCACGCCTTCTACAAGGGGCACTATCTGCGGTGTATGATCAGCCGCCGCAAGGGCCCGTTCCTGGCTGCGATGGGTGTATCGGAAATCCAGCCGCTGCTGGATCCGCGAGTGGACGGGTTGAGCTTGACAACGGATCACTTGGAGGAGGCGTTAGCGGACTTCATTGACTCGGATGAGCCACTGCACGCTTGCGCCTGGTGCCTTGGCACCAGTGGCAGGCGGCTTCCACATAGGCAGATCCAGGTTAACGACACTATGATCCAGACCATGGAGGAGCTAGTAGGCAACCTGGATCTCAGGAGGCTGCAGTGAACAACATCCCTCCAATTACCATCCTATTGTATCACGACCTCGTTGATGTTGGGGATCCATGTCAGAAAGGCTGTATCTCTATCAGTCTGTTTGTAGAACACATGCGCGAGTTGAAGCGCCATGGATTCCGAATCACAACCCTTGAAGACGGCTTCAACTGCCTCGGCGGCGCGGCAGGCGAAACGCCAAGTGGCCAGTGTGTTGTGACCTTCGACGATGCTTTCGATGGCCTCTACCGGTTCCTCCCGACCGTTCTGCAGGAGCTCGACGGAAAGGCAACCGTCTTCGTGATCACGGATTACGTTGGACAGTCCAACCTGTGGAACACGCGAGCATCGGCTGTTCGTCGGCACATGAGTGTCGACATGCTTCTTGAACTTCAGGATAGAGGTGTCGCCCTGGAATTACATGGGGCGGACCATCACAATCTACTCAAGTTCTCGACGGATGAATTGAACGCTCGATTCAATGCAGGAATCTCGTGGTTTGAGAATGTGCTGCGGCGGCGACCCAAGTACCTGGCCTATCCGTACGGCGCATTCAACGCGACCGTCGCTACGGCGGCATCTCGACACTTCGAGGGGGCCCTTTCGGTGAACCACGGAAAATGGTGGGGAAGCGACTCCGTCTTCGGACTCAACCGAATCAGCGTTCCGCACTACCTGAGCGGACGCGATCTCCTCGACGTGGTACTTACGGCCCCCGGCGACCGTTGGATCGTGACTGAACAGAAGGCGCCATGGAAACGGCTCTGACCCACCGTCTATCGGAGGAAGAGGTTGAATCCATCCGATTGGTCGCTGTCAACTGGATGCTAACCTACCGTTGCACAGGCCAGTGCCGCTACTGCCTGACCGATTCCCGTCCCGACCGCGGCAGCGGAGAAATGACCGTCGAGCAGAAGGTGCGCGCTGTCGAAATACTAGCCTCCCAGGGGATTCGTCGCATCAGCATCATGGGGGGGGAGCCCTTCTGCGTCGAGGAGCTCCAGGCGGTCATCGATTGTGCACATCTGCATGCGATAATCGCCAACGTGACGACTTCGGGCCGCGGCGTCACTCGTGACCGACTGGTGCCGATCAGAGGCAAGTTGCAGTATCTCAACGTGTCCCTGGACGGACCCGCTGAATACAACGATTGCTGGCGAGGCAAGGGAAGCTATGCGGCAGCGGTGACCGCCATCGAGGCCGCGCGCCATCTCGACATCGCTGTCAGACTGTATGCCACGCTGACCCGGCGGAACTCCGACGAATCTGCCATACGCTGGCTGTTTGAGGTGGCTCGGGAGTACAGCGCGGGGCTCATCATGTTCATCTTCCTTTCTCCTCTCGGTAGAGGAATGAAATGGGAGCGCTACCGACTCAATGCCGGGGAGATCGCGAAAGTGCTCCACCGGGTTGAGAGAGCTTCGGAACAGTTCGGTATTCGCTACAAGAGAGCTGATCCCTTCCTTCCGGAGGCGTTCAAGATATTCCTCGACGCGGACGGCAGGACCTACAAACATCACGGAGAGGGACGAAACGAGTACCTCGGGAACATACTGGAAAGACCAGACCAGCCGGTGTGGTCACAGCTTAACCAAGCAGAGCAACGAGCGCACTGGGCTGGTTTCGCCGACTTGCACCGGGCTCCTCCCAGTGCGCGTCCTGCTGAGCAGCAAGCGCCGCCGAACATGGTGTATGTCCCGCCGGGAGCATTTCAAATGGGCGGACTGTCTGCGGAACGCGAGAAACCCATTCATTCGGTGTACTTGGACGGGTTCTATATGGACACCCACGCAGTTACGAACTCCGAGTTCGCCGAGTTTCTGGATCATGAGGGCAACGAGTCAGAGGAGGGCGGTGTCCGCATTGACTTGGCTTCGCCGTTCTGTTTGATCGACCGTACCGGAAGCACGTACCGCGCGCGCGAGGGGTTTGAACGGTACCCGGTGGTGATGGTGACGTGGTACGGTGCTCGGGAGTACGCTCGCTGGCGCGGCAAGCGACTACCGACAGAGGCCGAATGGGAAAAGGCCGCCCTTGGCGGCATTGATGGACGGACCTATCCATGGGGCGAAGCCCCGCCTTCCATCCAGTGCAATTGGCTGGGCTACCAGGGCGTGAACGGTTATCTTCGTCCCGATTTCTATCACGGGCGCGGCCCCTTGCCCGTGGGGCTGTTCCCGTCAAATGAGTATGGCCTCTACGACTTGGCGGGTAACGTGTGGGAGTGGTGTTCTGACTGGTATGCACCGAACAGCTACTCGGCCGGGCTACGCATAAACCCAACTGGCCCTGCGCAGGGGGAGAAGAAGGTACTGCGCGGCGGCTCCTGGAGCTTTTCTGCGAGCAACCTGAGGGTGGCAAACCGCAGCTATGCGCCGCCAGACCGCGGCTACAGCTACGACGGGTTTCGCTGCGTGCTTTCCGGAATCGACATCGTGCTGGATCGACGGCGAGCGTGATGCCGTCCTTACCATGTCGTGAACGTCAGCCGCCCCTCCAGCCAGCGAGCCGTTGATACTGCCGGCACCACAACTCAAGCACTAGCGCCCTGAAGCACAAGCGAATTAGGGATCGGTCCGCTATGAGCCTGCGTGCGCCTTCTGCCTGCAGGATTCCGTGCTGAACGAGATACCCATCGTGCAGATTAGAGCCGTAGGCCTCGACCAGGCTCGTCCAGGTTGACAGAGGCGCCGTGAATCCGCGTTTCGGACGCCCAATGACCTCCGCAGGCAGCAGATCCTTCATGGCCGCCCTTAGCCAGCTCTTGGGTGGCAGCGCGACGTCGGAGTTACCTCCCTTGCGTAGCCCGACCACTGTTTCCCAAAGTCGGAAGTCCACGAACGGTAGCCGCAGCTCTACCGACGAGGCCATGCCAAGACGATCGCCTTGCGCAATGCCGTTGTTGAGGAGGTAGGTGCCTGCGATCAACTTCGGAACCAGGATGTCCGGCGCGGGCCACGGGCGTGGAACCTGGAAGATTCGAGCAGCATTGTCTTTTCCAAGCGCGGCCGAGAATTGCGGGGGATGCAGCCAACGCGAGCTGGCCGCCGCGGTCTGGTAGTGGTCGGCCAAGTCGTAGAAGACAGCCTGCTCCCGCGGGCTGATCCAATCTCGCGACATCGAACGCAAACCGTCGCGCAGCCCGCCGATGCTGAGCAGCCACGCCCGCAGCCCCCCGCGCGTCCAGTCTGCCGGCCACCTTGGGCTGAAGTAGAGCGGCCAGGAATCGAGTCCGGAAGAGAGAAGGCGCTCCTTTCGCGCAGTTTCTCTGGCAGCTCGAGCCAGCCATCGATAGCCCCAGAACAGTTCGTCACCGCCATGTCCCAAGAGCATGACTGGTACGCCATTTTGCCTAGCAAACTGCATCAGCAGGTAGTACGCCGGGCCGGAAATATCTGCGATCGGTTCGTCCCACCAGTAGACCACGTCCGGGAATACCTCCACAATCTCCTCAGCCGCGACCTCTCGCTCGTAGTAGTTGATCCCCAGCGACTCGGCCAGCCTCTTGGCGTGAGTCCGCTCGTCGCACGCTGGACGGCCGGGGTAGCCGATGCAAAAGGCATGCAGTTGGTCGCGACTGTGCCTCGCAGCGAGTGCCGCAATCGCGCCCGAGTCGAGTCCACCGCTCAGGCCGATCCCGACCGGAACATCAGCGCGAAGTGTCAAGGCGGCAACCCTCTCCAGTTCTTCCCTGATGACCTCGGCTGGTTGGCCGTTGATAGCCGGCGCATCCTCCATGCACCAATAGCTCACTTCATTGAGCCGCCAGGGGTCGACGTCCACGGTGAGCAGGGTGGCTGGCGGCAGCTTGCGGACGCCCTTCAACGGGGTAGCCGGGTCAGGCACCCATTCGTAGTGGAAGTAGCGATCCACGCTGTCGGGATCAAGATCGAACGCCACACGGCCCGACCTCAGCACCGCTTTGAGTTCCGAGGCAAAGAGCAGGCTAGATCCGCTCTCGTGAAGGAAGAGCGGCTTCTCCCCTAGGCGGTCACGGGCCAGCACAAGGCGACGCCGGTGAGCGTCCCACAGGGCGAACGCGAACATCCCGCGCAACTGCCGAACGGCATCCAGTCCTTTCTCTTCGTAGAGATGGAGGATGACTTCGCAATCACTGCCTGTCGCAAAGCGGTGGCCTCGGGACCGCAGCTCCTTGCCGAGTTCGACAAAGTTATAGATCTCCGCATTGGCTATCAGCACCAGCGAGCGATCCTCGTTGAAGAGGGGCTGGGATCCTCCAGCCAGATCGATGATACCAAGCCGGCAATTCCGCATCACCAGGTGGTCGGCGGCGAATTCACCTGCGCCGTCCGGGCCGCGATGCCGCAGCGTTTCCGCCATGCGCTGCACCAGGTGTCGGTCTGGCGGTGAAGGAAGCGCTTGGATGTGTCCAGCGATGCCGCACATCTACCCGACTCGCTTCAAGATTGCTGTGGAACTCACTACCTGAGACCTGAAGAAGAACTCAAGTCCGTGCTCCGATTCGTGTAGAAACGCTACCAAGTTGATGGCACCGCACGGCCGCAGTGGTTGTGGTACCCACGCGGGCAATCGGAGGACGAAATGGCCGAAAGCGCTCTGAGGTGTGATGTCTCTCGATCGCGCCACGTCCCGCACGACCCAATTGCAAGTGATGACGTCGTCCACATCGATCATGCCTTCGACTATACTTCGAGAGCCTCACGAATCGTTGGAGCGACGAAATGAACCTCCTGACAGGAACCATCCGTTGGGATCTGCGGGGTGGGTCGTCTCGGGACCCAGCAGATGACTTCTATTCTCGATGCGTTAACTTGACAGTTCAACGTAGCGGTTCGTTCGCTTTCGACCAGGAGTCGAGCGACCGCAACTCGGCGCCGGGCATCACGTGTGCATTGGTCGGCTACGTGGCGAATTTGAGTGATCTCTCGGACGACCGTACCGATCCTGTGGTTTCCGACGTGCGACGAATCGCACGACTCTACGCGCAGCGAGGCATCCATTTCGCGCCTGACTTGGACGGGGATTTCGTTCTGGTCGTCGTGGATGAACAGCGTAGGTCTTGCTTCATCTCCCACGGCCCCTACGGTGCCAGTCTCCCCGTGTACTACGCGGCCAACAGCCGCGGGTTCGAGTTCTCTACCTCCCTGCGCCATCTGCTGCTGCGGCTTGGCTGCGAGCGTCGACTGAATGTGGACGCGGCACAGGCGTTCCTCTTTGGCGCCGCCGTGGTCCCTGACGGCTCCACGTTCGTGGACGGGGTCTCCAAGCTCCTGCCTGGAACCTATCTCGCCGTCGATGCCGCAAAAGGCTCCTTTGAGGTCATGCAGCCGCGACATGCCAAGCGCCGTCCTCGAGAAGGTAGCGCTCGCCAACTCCTTGCGTCAGTCGAATCGACGGTGCGCTACCTGTATGGAAGCCTTCTCGATCCGCAACCGAATCTGGCATTGACCTCCGGGTACGACACTAACTACCTGTTGTCCGTGGTCGCCCGCTGGGCGCCGGGCGACGTGCGGGCTTTCACCATTGGCGGGGACCGCATCAACGAAGTGCCGGCTGCCGCGCGCGTCGTGCAGCAGTACTCAAACGTCCGTCACAACGTTCGGGTCATGGAACCGTGCCTGCTGGAAGCTTTCCCCGATATCGTCTGGCGGCTGGAGGGATACGTGTGTCACACAGGCGTGTTCCTCGCCTACGAGCTGGCCCGGCTCCTCCAGGACCACGGCTGCCGTCACATCATCCTGGGGGAGTGTGCAGACCAGATCGTGGACGACACCCGCCAGCGTGTTCCGCTCGTCGAGCGCGTGACGCGACGCATTTACGGCTCATCTCTGGGCCTAGGCCGGGCTTCGAAGCGCGGGCTGGAGCTTTCCGAATATGCGTGCCAAGACTACCTCGCCAGGCTGGCCGGCCAGCGCCATCGCCCTGCATTCGACGTCGTTCTGGACTACATCCTGAAGAAGAGTGGAATTCTGCTCAACTCGTTTGGGATCCAGCCGATCTATCCTTTCCTGTCGACGACCACGGCTGAAATCGGGCGATTCCTTGGGGAGTCGAATCGCAGCAAGAAGGCCTACATCGCCGAACTGAAGACCGTCCTGCCTGCTGCCTGCCTGCCGCACATTGGCTGCGCCCCCGGCGGAACGGATATCACGTTTCTGTGGAGAGGCAGATCCCAACCGATCCTGGCCTACCTTGCTGCCAGATGTGTTGCTACATGGCTTCCCGGTAACGTCTGGCGGACGGTGTGCCGAGCGCCCGATCAGTATGGCGCGTTCGTGCTGAAACTACTGTTCCTGCAGCTGTTTCAGGACCTGTTCATCGCCGGCCGCTACGACACCCGATTTGGCGACGTAGACTGCCCGGAGAGATTGTCTGCGCTGCTGACAAAACCAGAGTGATCCGGCCCCAAATAAGCTTTGCTACCGTGTGCAGGCAAGAACCCCAAGCCCTCCGTCTTCGGATGCCGGTAGGGTCGAGGGCTGGCGCGGTGGCGACAGGACTGGGGAGTAGCTGTTGACCAGCGGCTTTCGCCGTTGTGCTGGTGCCTCAATCCGTCCATGGCTCCGTTTCCAGCCCCCGCCCGGCCCTCTGCACGTAGCGCAGCTGCACACCAAAACATTCTGGAGATCAGGCGCCACAACTGCAACAAGGCGAAATTGCAGAAGGAATCCGCCTTGTGCTAACTTGCCCCAAGGGCCGCACACCGATCAACCTTGACCCATGCCAGCCTCACCCTGACCGCCGTTGCACACGCACAGAAGACAAGACTTCCGTGCCGCGATGATGGAGCGGGTTCACCAGGCTACTCGTTGTGAATGTCATATACGGCTAGGCGCCGGCGCCGGGTGGAACATGAAACCCTTCCCGTCGCCATCCGGCGCATATACGCCATCCAGGAAAATTTCGTGAACGTGTGGGTTACACCGGAGGTCACTGTTGGCGCGCTGGATGACGGTAACCGCGCCGTACTGGCCGCTGGGAATGCCCCGATCCACCAGGTGCTTGCGATAGCTGGACGCTACGGTGTCGGTGAAGATGCGCAGGACTTGGCCCAGCAATTTCCCGTCGAAGGCCAACGGAAATCTCAGCGGAAAAGGCAGCGTGAGGACAAACTGTCTGATGGGCACCTCGGGCAGAACGTGGTCTAGCAGATTCAACGCGCTCGAGTTCATGCGTCGGCCGCCACAGCTCGGACAGAACCCGCGACCCTTGCAACTCCACCCCACAACATAGCGCTCGTGGCAGTTGGGGCAGAAGAGTTGGGCCAGACCTCGCGCCAAGCTGCCACAGCCAAGGAAGTCGTGCAGCTCGTCGGTCACGAGGCTGGGCAGGGTCCGGCCATCGGCTTGGTCGGTCCACTGCTGCTCGAAGGTCAGCAGGTGTTGCTGGATTACCTGGAAAAGCGCTGTTTTCTCGGGTTCCCGCCGCGCGTAGGTGTATCCGCTCGCGGGCCTCGCGCATGCGGTTGCCTCCATGATGGAGGGTTATCGGCAACGGGGTCGCTTCAGGTGCTTGGCGTACGCCACGCCCTTGCGCTCGGTGGGTCCGAAGAGAGGCAGGGGTGCGACTCGTTCCTGCGCGACCGTCGCGGGGCGACCCGGTCGTAGGAGGTGACGGGCGCTGGCGTTGCAGTCGGCTATCTGGTTGACGAACAGCACGCAGTCGCCGTCGTACGGGTCGGCACCGAGCTGAAAGGCTTCGGCCAGTAATCCGTCGAACTGCTTGCGGAAATCGACCCGGTGTCGCGCCAAGAAGACGCGGCGGACTTTCAGGCTCAGCACGGCCCTGCCTCGCCCATGCAGGTGGCTCGCGACGGGGCCGACTGTGCCCTGGGCGACAGATGCACCCTTGCCGCCACGCTCGCCGTCACCTGCACCCACGCCAGCACCTGCCAGAGGGGCACCGGCAACGGGCAGCGCGAAGATCCGTCTCCGCGCCACCAGGTGGGGTGGGTCCCTGGTCCCCGGTGATACTGGTGAACGTGTGAACCTCGCTGGCCGCTGGCGACACTTGAAACGTTTAGCGCTGCACGACTCCTTGGTCATCGAGAGCACACAGTAGATGGCATTACCCTGTTCAGAATGATCTCCTGCTGGCCTCTGCCTTGCCTGAGCACATCTGACCATTTTTCGAGCCATTGTCCCACCACCTCGCGCTGCACTTGGCACCTGTAGTTGTCAAAGGAAGCCAAGCATTCATCAGCCACGAACAGGTCTCTCTGTTGTTGGCCCGCGCAGAATACATACGCGGGGCAGTCACTACACCACTGAGCCACATTGCGCGCAAACCTGCTCTCAAGCTGACTTACCCGCTCATCATCAAGAGCTAGCGCGCGTCCGCCCTCCCTAGGGCCGCCCATGAGGAAGCGATGTAGGTGTGGGTGACGCGAGTCGACCACGGCAACCGTCGAAACAATCTGTCCATCTGGTAGAACGCAAATCAGACCTCGTTGCTGTGGCCGCAACAATACGTCGACCGGCTGCGAGTAGAACTCAATCGACTGAGCCTCCGCAGTCCGTACTAGACGCAGCAACTCCTGCACGTACGTAGACACCTCGGGCCGCTCTCCGCAAAATTTCGCAGACCGACCGGCGTACGCGTGGAGAGGCTCTACGCATATTCGGCGGGTAAGGCCCTGGTCTAACATCCTCTCGAAGCCAGATACGAGGTCCGGCACGCCTGCTTCGGTGATAGTTGCCCGCAATCCTGCGGGCTTCCCGAGGGACGCCAATCCCGACAAGGTCTCGGAGACCACACGGTACGAGTCTCTGCCATCGACCAGGACCTTCTGGCCGCGCTGGGCTTCCTTGGAAACCTCGAACGAGACCTGCAGCTCAACCTCCGGGATTTCCGCCAGCCAGCGAATCATGCTCCAGTCAAGTGCTCCATTCGTAGCCACAACGATCCTGCACCTTTCCAGATATCGACGGGAAGCGGCAATCGCGGCGGACATCGCTGTTCGATTGAGAGTGGGCTCTCCACCCCAAAGCAGGATGCTCGGGCATGCCACCTTGGTGAGCCTGCCAAGGAAGGCGATTGCCGCATCGACGACTGGCTCCGACATGTTCTGATTTGCCGAGACCGGAAAAACAAAACAACGCGGGCAACGCATGTTGCATCTAGAAGTCAACGCCAGCGACATGCTGGCTATGGGGGTTCCAATCAGCGCCGGCCTAATGCGACTCTCACCCGAGGCAGCGACAACCTGTGCCCGCAGTTCGGAAGGATCCGTCCACAGATATCGCCGGAGCTTTCGCTGCTGGGGGACGTAAACGAGGGCCTCGCCCCTAGACAGCAGGGCGGGCCAGCCAGCTACACTTGTCAGAGATTGTTGGGCCACGCCAGCCTACGAGCGAAGAAGCGACGGGGCGAGCGCATAGTACGCCAATTCTCCCCCAAGTCCATTTCTCAGGTTGATCCGCGGTGCGAGCAGGCACAGGGGCGCTGCTACCCCAGTGGCAAAGAAGTGCTCAACAATGCGTTCGGTAGCGAGCGGCAAGCCGTCTTGCAGCAAGCATGAATCAGCGAGGACCGTGCCTGAGCGCACGGTTGCGACTGGAACTTCCTTGGCCGGATCGGCGTTGCGGATTTCGGGAGAGCCATGCGGGAGAAGCCCAGGTGTGGCCCGGATTGGTGTAACCAAGAACGACGGCGTCAGACATGTGCCGGCAATGAGAAATGTTTGGCAAATGGAATCGAAATGCAGGCTACACGCCCCAAACAATGGCTGAATGCCTCGCGCATGCACAATGGTGGTCCCCTCTTCGCCTATTCCGCTGTGGCACACATCCGAGAGAATTCTCACGTCTTCGTCGCCTAGGCCGTAAGATTCTACAATAGCGCGTCGGATGGAATTGGCCGCTATTAGACGGCTGCAGCGGGCGAAATTCTCAAACCATGCAGCATGTCTCAGCTGGCACACATCATCCATGTCATCGCTCCTGACCATCAGAGGTAGCCCGTGTGCGCCGGCGTGGATGATCACGATGTCGTCGCTCTTCCGCAGGTCAAGCGCTTCTGCCTTTTTGACGTCAAGAATCTCGTCCACAGCACGCACTTCGCAGAAGTGCCCCCACGCGCATCCCAGCGCCTCGCGCGCTCGATCGACTAGAACCTCATGAATAGAGTTTGCGGCTGTGGTTTGAAAGGAGGACCGCGGCACCTGCATTCCGCATTCGCGCAGGTATGTTGTTCCTCTGGCTAGGATCTGCCGGCCATCGTACTTCTTCGTTTCGCGGCGACGTGAAGGGCTAAGCACGCCGGCGACATTTACGAGCAGATTCGCAAGACGCTGACGGTGATTCGTTGATAGCGCCAGCCTCTTGATGTGCATGACCAGATAGCCGCAGCCTATGTCGGGGATGAGGCACGAATAGACTAGGCGGCTCTCCCGCGTCGTGCGAAGGAGGATCCCGGTTAGTCTCCCCATGCTATCAACGTGGCACTCAGAGGTCAGGCACACCGGAGGAGCGGCACCCGGCAGCGTGGCGATCCTTCGGGCCAGACGGATCGCCTGCCTCGGAATCGACTGGCTAATGATATCCTCGGGACCGAGGAAGGCGATCTCCGTTTCGTGGAATCCGGGCATCTAGGACATCAATCGACGTATCTGGAGCAATGCACCCGCAAGCCGCCGGACTGGTCTCGCGTAGCTGAACCAGCCTCGCGACAGACGGCGGAGGGCATCGTCGACCTTTCTTGATGGCGCAGACAGACCAAGACACAGAACCACAACGCGATGGGTTCTAACGTCCAGCTCTTGGCTCGGATGCAAAACCAGTTCGATCAGCGGACCCAGCAAGTCGGTCTTCGTGTCCGGCGTCGGTAGCTGGAGCAGCGCCGATGCTATCCCGTTGAGTGCTGCCACCGCCACCTGCGGGCTTTTGCCCTTCCTTGTGGCCGCTAGGGTGAGTCCGAGCCTGGATTGCGAAAGGAGATTGGACAGGGCCTCGATCGCGTTTGAGATCGTTGTCGGGTCGTAGGCGTGGAGCAACTGAGTGTTGGTGACCCTAATCAGAGCCGGTATGTGTCCCAACATTCCGACCAGGACGCCCGCTATCGTCTGCGCGTCACAAGCCTCAGGGAATCGATTCAACAGGCTTGGCGGAGCGAGCAGAACGGCCTCTGGCTGCGTGCGAAGGATGGTCCACGCAAGGTACAAGGCATTGTCATCGCCACTCTTGACCAGGCTTTGGATCCACACCGCCGCATCTTCTTGTGGTACTCGCCCAACCGCGTCTCTTGCTGTGCCCAGGATCCTGTCGTCTCCATGCTTCGCCAGGAAGGCGTTGACCGACTCACAGAATTTCTCGATGGAAGTCAAGCTGCGAGATCGGTTCCACGCGTCGATCTCTGAGAGCAGACGATCCCGCGTGTGTCGTAGGTCCTGGTCGCACTGGACAAGCTGCAGAGCGGAGTGGAAAGCAGGAGCCGGCGAGGCTGCCAGCATGAGGTCATCGGATATTGGGTCTGTCAGGCTGCCGACTATGTCGGATGCTTCCGAGAAGCACTTCGCGAGCAACCCGCCACATTTGACCCTGTGTTCGTTTCTTTCGCTGGCTAGCGAAGCGTTTGCGCGGACCGATTCAGCTGTAGCCGCAAGATGGGCTACGCGGTGTATGATTTCCTTGGCGGTTAGCAGGGGAGCGGCTCCCGCCTTTCGCTGAGCTTGAAGATCATCGGGAAGACCGCCAATGAGGGCCTGTGCTTGAGCCACCCACTCGTCGAGCTGAGCGACGAAGGAAGCCCGCGGCTCGGGTTCCGGCTGTTCCTCCGGACCCTCTTGTGTCTCAGGTTCTGGATCAGGCCCGTCGAGGGGAGCACCCGAATACAGATCGTGCGATACGCCGTAGACAGCCCAATTCATCCTCGAACCTCCTGAATACGGATAGGGGTTGACGTCACCTGAGAGTCAAAATTGCCGAGACGAGGTTGGGAGCATAGGCATCATGGAAGAATAGCGTTTCAAGCGCCATCTTTCCTTCACCAAGTTGCATCCGCAAGATGTCTGATAGAAAGTTTACGTAAACCACATCCGCCTACACGCCCAAGCTATCCTATACCCAGATTGCCATTTCATGGTTTCCATGCGATGGTTTGTGCGTCAAGAATTGAATTCAGCACAAGCGGAAGAAAGGCTCGCAAGAGTCGATGGCGGGATTTGACGAATTTATCTTGCGTCTCATTTCACCCCTCCCCGGGGGGGAAGCCAAGCTGGGGTTCGAGGTAGTTGAGGAGTTTTTTCGAGTTACTCGTCAGCCAGATCCAGCGGAAATACTCCTTCTTGCCTGCCGCTCAGGCTACCCTAAGGTCTCATTTGACGAGATCGCGCTCTTCAGTAGTCAGCTTGAACACAACGGTGGCTCCCTGTCAGCGTTCGGAGAGATGCTTTACGAGGAGAGAAAGCGCACTCTCCCAGAAGAAAGGAGAACAGAAGCGACGCGGGAAAGGGAAAGGAGAACTGTTGCACGGCGAAATTGGCTGCGACTCCTCGCAATTGTGTTCGGCGCCGCCCTATTGTGCGTTGTGGGAAATGCCGCCTGGTCCATACAATGGGGAATTCTTTTGGGGTTCGCTGGTAGAGCCCTAGGTTTGACAGTTGTAGTTGATCTTGTGCTCTGGATAGTAGCCAAAGGCGCATACTCTAAGGGCTACGAGACTGACCGGTCCCATGAGTGGAGGTATCTGACGAGAGGGGGGCGTCCTGGCGGGAGAGCGAAGTCCGCCTCAATTAGTGACGTCTACGACCACATACATGGTTCTGGAAGTTGGGAGAAACGCAAGAGAAGTCTGGGATACTTCTGCACCGCTTTAGGCGTTGTAGCAGTGGTTGCGTGCCCCCTCGTGGAGATATCATACCTTCAGTCGGTCGGCGTTCAAGGTGTTGGCCTGTTCATCAACTACTTACTGATCTATCCATTGCTACCGCTTGCTTTGATAGGAGTGTTTTGGGCCTGGGTCGTCAAAGGAACCAGAATGCCTCTGGACTCGTAACCGGCCAGGATGCCGAGCGCCGCCAGGCTGTCGAGGACCTCCTCGACGTCGCCCTTGCTCGTGCCCCGGAACGCGCCGGCGCTTATCCCGACGGACCAGGCGGCCGGGGCCTTGGCAGAGAGATCGCGGATGGCGCCGATTCGACCGGCCAGCTTCTTCGGCCGGCGGCCCCGGCGTCCCCTACCCCACGCTCTGGTGCCGAACGAGGACCATAGGAAAATCGAACAAGGTTTTTGAGCGTCCGGGAACCCTCCCTGCCCGCACCTGCGCGACCTCGAACGCATTCGCGCAGCGCGCCCGGGGGGGGGGGCCGGCGTTCCCGGCTGCTGAAGACGCCATATCGACCACTCAGGGCAGTCTACCCCATCACGCTCGCGTCGACGTCGCGTCAGTTCAGCCAGTCCCCGCCGTCCCCAGATTCAGAGGGGGGAGGTCGTGCGGCATGAGGTTTGGGCGCCTCTGTGGGCAGGCCCATGGCGGACAGGATCTTCTTGATCGTGTCGTCGGTCTTGATCAGCGCGATGAGGCGAAGGGGACTCTTGCAGCGCGGGCAGATCGTGTCGATCTCGAACGTTCTTCGGAGCAGCTGGCTCCATGAAATATAGCGCGAGAGCGGCAGGGTTCGCGAGGACTTGTCTTCTTCCTCGGGCGTCGACTCGGGCACGGGGGCAGGCACGCACTGGCGGCGGAGGCTGCTGTGGGACGACAGTACTCCAAAATAGCCCGTGAGATGCCGCTTGGGTGCAGGCACCAGGGCCGCCAGACGCGCAATGAGGGCCAGTGGAGCCAGTTCCACGGACGAGGTGCCATCAGAAACCACTGAGCAGTACACGCCCAAGCTATCCCTATACCCGGGCTATCCCTATCCCTTGGTCGCCGTCAAGTCCACTTCAATGAGGAGCCTGCCGTCCAGCAGTGTTGCGGCTTAGCGCGACTTCCCCTCCGGCAAAGAACCCGTGGGCGTGAATGCTCCGGTGGCGGGCTCATATAGCTCGGCGTTGGCGACCCGCATGACATCGAATTGTCCCCCTACGACTAGGACTTTCCCGCTCGGCAGAAGGGTCGCTGTGTGATACTCTCTTCCTTGGGACAGAGACCCAGTGGGCGTAGAGGTTCCAGTGGCAGGATCATATAGATTTGCCCTGTTGGATGAGGGGGCGCGGAAGCCGTTCCATCCGGCTGCGAAGAGGACCTTGCCATCCGGCAACAGCGTCGCTGTGTGACCTGCACTGGCCCCGACCACAGGCCCCGCCGTGAAGGTTTCCGTGGCAGGGTCATATAGCTCCGCGAGCCTTGCGATCCTGATTGACGAGTCATCGCGGTAGACGACCCCCCCGGCGATGAGCACCTTGCCATTCGGCAGCAGCGTCGCCGTGTGGCTCCCCTTCTCTTCGGTCAAAGACCCCGATCGCGTGAAGGTTTCCGTGGCAGGGTCATATAGCTCCGCGAGCCTTGTGAAGGTCAGGCCCTCCCCGTTGTCGATGATTCCCCCGGCGATGAGCACCTTGCCATTCGGCAGCAGCGTCGCCGTGTGTGCCGACCTCCGTTGCGTCATTGAGCCCGTGGCTGCGAAGGTCCCTGCCGCGGGGTCATACAGCTCCGCACTCGCCACGTACTTGTTTCCCCAAAATCCTCCCTCCTGCCATCCGCCCGTGACGAGGACCTTGCCGTTCGGCAGCGGCGTCGCCGTGTGAAACGCCCTCCGTTCGGTCATTGAGCCCGTGGGGGTGAATGTCCCCGCCAAGGGGTCATACAGCTCCGCGCTAGCGAGGCATTCGCCGACGCCTTCATTCTTCCCCCTTCTCCCCCCTGCGATGAGGACCTTGCCATTCGGCAGCAGCGTCGCTGTGTGCCATACCCTCACCTCGGCCGAAGACCCCGTGCGCGTGAAGGTTCCAGTCGCCGTGTCATACAACAGCGCAGTCTCTCTAGCGCCTTTGCCCCCGGCGACGAGAACCTTGCCGTTCGGTAGCAGTGTCGCCGTGTGGTCTTGCAGCCCTGTGACACAGCCACCGCCGATACCGATGCACCAAGCGCAGCCTGCCACTACAAGCAAATTCCAATGACCAGTCCGGCGGTCGTTCATCGTGTCTTTCTCCTCGCAGTGTCGCCCAGTGATTGCGGTTTTGTCTCCCACGGCGCGTACTGGAAATCAACACTGATCGCACGGAGGTTTTCCCCCTCGAACGGAGAAGCCCACAAGCCGAACCATTCCTGAGCACGACCTGCCTTTCCCGAGCAGGAATTCCTCAGACGCTAGCACGAAAGGAGCGCGCGCCCCTTCATGTCGTGCCTAATTCCTTCAAACAGGATCTTTCTGCGTCAGAGAACCCGCCCACCGTACCAATGGCCTCATCTGCGGTCGAGAAGATCGACCACGTGCTGACCGAAACCACCAAGCCGCTCTCGCTGGCTGCTCTCCGCAGCGCCTGCCGCGTCCGCAACAAGAGCTCCTGCCAGGCCCTCGCAACCCTCCGTGCCGAAGGCCGCGCCGCAAGACCGAGGCGGGCTACCTCCTCGCCTCCCGCTAAATCAGCGTTCGTGATTCAGGATCGCGCAGAAGGGCCGAGAAAATCGGGCCTTCGGGACGAAACCCTGGCCGGCAAGTCTGGCATCGCTCCGTTGGCCAGACCGCCGGGTTGGCGATGTTCCAAAAGCATGCTCGCTGATTTAGCCGCAGGACCATTCCCGTTTCCACTTCCCGATCCCTACAACGAGCCGGAACGGGAATCGGGAATCCCTCATTTCCCTGCCCACCACGCCCTCAGAAAGCCAGATTGCGCTCACCGTGGACGCCACCTTCGCCCATGGACACGGCCAAGACTGCGTGCCACTATGGAGGGCGAGAATCGGAAGATGTCCTACGCCTACCAATCGGGATTTCCAAGAATGGCTCACAAACATCAAGCAACGGTAATGCAATGCAACTTCCAATGCGATGGTGTGTTTCCTTTTCGCTTCTCCTCGCGTCATCCGCGATTCTGGCTTCTCCCAAGGAATTTACGATTGCAGATAAGGCGTTTCATTTAGGCGAGACTGCACAGAAGAGTCTTTTTCATACAAACGAATACTTCACATTTGACAGGTGCAGCAATCGCGTCGACTTCGTGGCTTCTGACTCTGTCGGTGAGGCGCAAGCGAAGATGGTGATCGATGCCACTAGTCAGTTTACGGCGACAATAACCCGACGACCATCTGACATTGGAAGATTTGCCCCTTCTAGCGAAGTTGCGACACAGCAGGATGTTCTGCTTTGGTGCAACGGCGCAATCCACACATGGATAGGTAAATTCTCCTATGGCGGGTACGTCTTTGACAGCTCGGAAACCGCTCCTCTGCAATTCAAGGTGACCAAGGAATCGGGCTACGTCTATGTAGGTGGCAAAGGGAGTGTCACTGGACCAAAGGGGAAGGCGATTAGGCTTCCTCCCCAGGTCAATCGGCGAAAATAGCGCTGGTGCGGACGCAGACATTGAGCATAGGCATCATGGAAGTATGGCGTCCACACGCAAGTCACGGCCCGCGAGAATAGTATCCTTAGGCGGTCGGGTCGGCCGGCGCGGTGGTGTGTAGGACGCTTCCTGGCGCAGAAAATTGGGGGTCACACGGTCAGTTAGCTATGCCGCTGTGAAATGGCACCCCTCCCACGAGCCTGGGTCCTGGGTACCAGGGGGACATTTGTCGGCGCTTAGAAAATTGTGGAACCAAGTGGATAGTCATTCTACACGCCCAAACTATCCCTATACCCAGCTATGCCGTTGGTATTGCGCCGGTCCCAGCCCCGACTGCTCCTGACCACCACTCTTCCCTCGGTGGGGTTCCCAAATCTGTTCCATCTACGCATTCTCGGGTCTAAACTGCTCGGCATGCTGATAACCACGACACGAGGAGCTTCGGCAATGAAGAAAGCGGTACAATCTCTTTTGTTTCTCTGTTTCATTTTTGCCGCCTCACCGTGCTACGCCCAATACCGTCTCCGCCCCTATACCTTTGGGGAAGCGCTTGGAGCGATGGGGAGTCTCTTTCACTTCTTTATGCTGATTGTATGTATTTTGGGCCCCTTTTATGCGGTGGCGCGGGGAGTCTACGGGCTCGTCAAGTACGGCGAGCGTCTCAAAGCCGACCCGTTGGCCCGCAAGAAGGCACGGAGAGCAGTAATCGCAGTGCTTTGGGTAGTTGCCGGCATTTGCCTTCTGGCTTCGATCGTAGCCCTGTTTTGTAGCCGAGAAATTGCCATTCCTCACCGACGTCGCGCACTTTCACCACAGCCCGAGGCGACATTTGGCGGCATCGATCCGCGACTTCGTCGTCCTTCAACACAGCCCGAGGCGACATTTGGCGGCATCGATCCGCGACTTCGTCGTCCGTGACCGCGAGCCTTGAAAATGTGCTCCACCCATCGGGCTACGACCAGATGATTTTCGCCTCACGCGTGCGTATTCCGGTCTGACTTGGGCGCATATTCCGGCGGACCTGGGCAGCGGGCCGGCGGTTCCGGATCGGGCGAGTGACGAGCTGGGGTGAAGGCTTTGCACGGCGGTTGCCTGCGGGCACCGTCGCGCGATGGCCCACCACACCATGCGCAAAGTTCGGGAAATTCTTCGCCTTCACTACGAGTGCCATCTCACCCAGCGGCAGATCTCGGCATCGGCCGGTGTCTCCAAGGGCGCGGTGAGCGGCTACTTGGGTCGAGCCCGCGCGGCCGGGTTGACCTGGGAGCAGGCATGCGACTTGGACGATGCCGTCGTCGAGGCTCGACTCTTTCGTCTGATAGGGAAAAGCGAGCCGCCCGGTCGCGTGCCCATCGATTTCGCATGGGTACACCGGGAATTGCGTCGGGTAGGAGTGACGCTCCAGCAACTGTGGGTCGAGTACCGTGAGGCCACGGTGGCAGGGCCAGCGACGGGTGCGACCCCGTACAGCTACAGTCAGTTCTGCGACTTGTATTCGACCTTCAAGAGCAAGGTGGACGTGACCATGCGCCAGGTGCATCTGGCCGGAGAGAAGGTCTTCATCGACTACTCCGGCAAGAAGCCGCACATCTGGAACCGCAGCACGGGCGAAGCCATTGAGGTCGAGCTGTTCGTGGCGGTGCTGGGCGCTTCCAATTACACCTTTGCCGAGGCCACGCTCACCCAGTCGCTGGCTGACTTCTGTGCCTCGACGGTGCGTGGCTTCGAGTTCTTCGGATGCACACCTAAGATCGCTGTGCCCGATCAACTTCGTAGCGCGGTCAGTGGCCCCGATCGCTACGACCCTGAGATCAACCCGACCTACGCGGAGCTGTCTGTGCATTACGACGTGGCCATCATTCCCGCGCGCACCGGGGAGCCGCGCGACAAGGCCAAAGTCGAGACCGGCGTGCTCATTGCACAACGATGGATCGTCGCCTGTTTGCGCAACCGCACCTTCTTCAGCCTCGCCGACCTCAACGCGGCCATCGCCGAGCTGCTGGTGCGGCTCAACAACCGGCCCTTCAAAAAGCTGGAGGGCTGTCGGCGCTCGGCCTTCGAGACCATCGACCGGCCAGCCATGCGAGTCCTTCCGCCCACCCGCTGGGAATTCGCGCTGTGGAAGAAGGCGCGCGTGAATATCGACTATCACGTCGCCTACGACGGTCGCCTGTACAGTGTCCCGCACAACCTCGTTGGCGAGCTGACCGACCTACGCATCACTACCTCCGTGGTGGAGATCTTTCTGCGCGGCAAGCGTGTCGCCAGCCACGCGCGGTTATGGACGCCCAAGGGCTCGGCCAGCACAGTGCCCGAGCATCGGCCCAAGAGCCACCGCGAGTATGGAGCGTGGCCGCCGTCGCGGATCATCAGCTGGGCTGGCAGCATTGGCCCGTCGGTGAGCGCACTGGTTGGCGACATCCTCGGCAGGCGCGAAAACCCCGAGAGCGCCTACCGCTCGTGCATGGCTCTCATCCGTAGTGGCAAGGCCTACGAGCCCGCACGCTTCGACGCCGCCTGTCGCCGCGCCCTCGACATCGGATCGCCCACGCGCAAGAGCGTGCTCGCGATCTTGAGCCGTGGTCTGGACGCGGCTGCGGCGCCCGACACTTCCGAGCCACCACCTGGTGCCACCCACGACAACGTGCGAGGTGGCGCCTACTACGACCGAAAGGAGACAGACACACCATGACCGACGAAGAAACTGTCCAGAAGCTGGTAGGAATGAAACTGAATGCGATGGCGCAAGCCTTTCGCGACCTGCTGGCCCAGGCCCCGGGGAGCCAGATGTCATTTTCCGAGCAAGCCGCGCTGATGATTGACCGGGAATGGACCGACCGAGAGAACCGGCGCCTTTCACGCCTGATGCGGGCGGCGCGGCTTAGCGTTTCGGATGCCTCTCTCGAAAATGTGTGGTGCGACCCGGCTCGCGGCATCGACAAGACTGTCATTCGCGATTTGGCCACCGGCAAGTGGATCAGAAACAAGCAGAACGTCATTGTGGTCGGCAAGACCGGCGTCGGAAAGACCTTCTTCGGCGCCGCCCTCGCGCAATCCGCGTGCCGCAACGGAATGCGCGCCCTGTGTGCGCGCGTCCCGCGCCTACTGCACGAACTCGGGATCGCCCGCGCCGACGGTAGCTACGCGCCGACGCTTGCTCGCCTTGCCAAACTCGACGTCCTGGTACTCGATGACTTCCTCATCGGGCCGCTCAAGGACCAGGAACGCAGGGACCTGGTCGAGATCTTGGAGGACCGCTACGGTCGGTCGTCCACTGTGGTCACCACACAGGTCCCAACGAAGAATTGGCACGAAAAGCTCGTCGAGCCTACCATGGCTGATGCCATCTGCGACCGCGTGATCCACAACGCCCATGTCATCGCGTTGCGTGGTCCCTCCCTCCGAGAAAAGAAAGGCATGCTCACCGACCAGCCCCAACCAACTGCTTAAACTCTACTCGTCGCTTCGCTCCGATCCGGACAGACCCGTCGCTTCGCTCCGATAGCGTGCCCAGATCCTCCGGAATCACCGCCCAGATCCCAGCCGGAACAAGCGCCCAGATGGGCCGGAATACGCATCGGGGTCGAGCACGATGCGGATGGGCTTGCGCTTGTTGGCCGGGCCAGCGGGCGAAGCACCGGCGGTTGCAGCAGCCAAGAGCTGCCGCACCTGCGCGTGCAAAACGTAATTCGTTTCGCCCAGGTCGACCTTGCGCTTCTTGAAGGTTGGCTCCAGTCATCTGCCCGGCCACCCCGAGATCCCCTGTTTGTCGGTTTCCTCTTCCGGTTCCCGCAGCCTTCCCGGACTCGACGCTGTCTGATCAGGCTGTGAATCAATGCTTCCTCCCATCCCGCCCCGGCGCCCAACAGCCTCCAGTGGCCATGGGCACTCATTCGCGCTTACGCCGTCCACGTATGCTGTCAGGTCTTCTATATGGCGCCGGTGCCAGGGTTTCTCCCGTGCCTTCGCCTTCTTGCCACCTCGTCCCTGCGGGCTTCGCCAAACCGGGCGCGCCTCGTGATTCCCTTTGGTGCCCTGCTTCTGCTTTTACGGTTTCCGCAAGCTGACCCTCCGTAAATGCAGCAGGGCATCCCGAGGAGGCCCGCGAACCCGCTATTGGGCGAACGAGGTGGCCAGAAGGCCACCCCAAAAAGGGAGAAACCAAATGAACGACGCCATCAACACGAAGACCAACATCAAGCACATCGTAGCCGCCTTCAAGTACGACAAGAAAGCGACCAAGGCCATCTGGAGGCGGATCGGAACCGCCTTCCAGAACAAGGACGGGAGTTGGAACCTCCGCTTCGACCTCTTCCCCACGGACCCAGCCGCCACCATCCAGCTGCGGGATCCCCACGAGGCGAACCAACACTAGACCAGGGACTGGGGGCGGCCCGGCGGCCGCCCCCTCCCAGCAGGATAGCCAATGGTGCCAAAAAGGGATCGTTGATAGCCGAAAGGAATTCGGGCAGTTAGCGGACGCGCCAGCGACCTTGCGAAGAGCGTGGAAAGGTGAAAAGGCACACCCTGCAGATCCCCAGTTGCACCAGAGGGGAGTGCTGGCTTAGACGCATTGGTGAGTCCGCCCGTCTAGCCGCCGTCCCCTTTCTGGAAATCTGGATCGTGAACGAATATGGTGATCCGGCTCAGCAGGTGCCTTTGTGCCCCCGCTGACCCACGGTAAGCAGGGCTGCAGCGCAGCCTAATTCAAGCTCCCTGGCTTCCGCCGAATCTCCCGCCCAAGCTGCAGGCATTTCACCGCATCCGTCAGCGCCAGCAACGCCAGAGCGCTCTCATCCACGGCCATGGCCATCGCTGCCATCCAACATGACATGCGTGCTTGCCCCAGCATCCACTCCAAATCCAGTTGTGCCAGCCGCATTTCCACGGGGCGTTCCTAGAACTGCCCTCGCGCGAATAGCCCCCAAGGCGTTGCGCCCAGGGCAACCTTGCTCCCGTCAGAGCCACCTCCGGTGTAGAGCACCAGAACGCCCCCCAAGACCGCCGCCGCTCCAACCCCAAGCAATACGGCGCCTGGCGCGAGCGAGTCGTAGACGAAACTGCATCCGGACGTCTCGGTGCAGTCATGGTGTTTCGCCATACCAAAGGTGCCCAATGCCATAGTGACCAACCCACTGCCCAGCAATCCACCACCTACGAGACCGCGCCAGCGCCAGCCGGGAGAGGCTTCCTGCGATTTTTCCAGATCCCCTTTCTGACATGCCGGGATCCCAGAACCGCTCGCCATGCTGGGTGCGGTGGACACCACCGTCGTCCGGGTCCCAGCTTTCACCTTCACTTTGGTCGCCCACTCTGGCGCGCCGGGCGTTTTAAGCCCAATGTCCACCGGTCCCTCGCTTACAACCATCGCCCCCAGGGGCAGCGTGCCCCTTGCCACTCCGGCTACTGATACCATGGCACCCGCAGGCCCGGTGATCTCCAGCTCTCCGAGATGCCCACGCACCGCCGTCAGAGCCGTCTGGATGTGGTCCCTGAACTTTGCCACCCATTCATCGGGTTGCTGCAAGCCACGGCTCAGGTGCTCCTCTGCGGCCACCCAGCGCTGGAGTGACTGCTCGGCCAAGCCAATTTGCACCAGCGTGTGTCCGCTCGGTGCCAACTCGTCCGCCATGTGGAACTGCCGTAGGGCCTCGGCGTGGTCTCCCTTCCTCCGGAATTCAACGCCCATTTTTATCAGAGCGCTTGCTTTGGCGCGATTGGTTCCATCGCTATCCCCCTCCGCCTTTCCATCAGCCGCCGCGCCCAGAAGCAACGCCAGTACCAACATCCCGATTGTCATGTCTGTTACTCCAGCAAGGGTGATCCATCATCAAGAAATTGCACACGCGTCCTTTTCTGCATGGCTCCGGTCTTCTTCTTCCGGCCTTCCGCTCGTGCGAGCGCTGACGCCTCCACTTTGCGACTCGCTCGCAACGCTCTCTCGTCCTCTGCCGCGGTATTCGGTCGGAGATCTGCCGGATCCCTTTCAGGTTCGGCCCCAGTGTCATCCGTGGCCGCATCCGCATCCTGAGGCATGCTCCGCGCATCTTGTGACCAACCAATCACTACCCTTTTTGCTTCTTCCGCGTAGGCATCGAGAATTTTGCGTGGCCCAAACCTGGCGGCGACGATCGATCCAACCCCAACACCAACAAGTCCTCCAGCCACCACCACGATTGTCAACCATCGCCGCAACCGACGCACATCGCTGCCTTTCCCACCCGGTGGCCCTTTCTTTGACACCATTTTCCGCGCAACTGCTGCCGGCATGGCTGGCCGTTGAGCCTGAGATGGCACCCGCGACGATGCTCCCTCTTCTGTTGGCCAAGCAGCCACAAGATCCTTCGTTGTCGTCGCAAGCATTGCCGCTGCTGCATTTTTCGACTCTCGCGGCAATTCCGATCCCCGGATCTCTTGCAACGGCTGCGCTGGAACCGATCTTTTGCCACCGCGAGGCAACACGTTCGTTGTCCCGTCATCCGCAGGATCGACCTCGACAACCCTAGTGAGAGCCTCTCCCAACCCCTTTTCCCGGGTTGTAGCCGGCTGAGAGACGTCATGGCCAGTGGTGCGATTGTCTGAGAGCACGTTTTCGGCGCTGATATCGGTAGCTGGCAACACCGATGCCAAACGCGGCATGGCCATAAAGTGCTCACGCCAAACCGTCCGGCCTCCTGGCGTCGAGAAGCGCAGCAGTTCCTGCCCAAGCTGATGCAGGGACTCAAATCGTTCCGCCCGATCCACGGCCATCGCCTTCAAAATGATCCGCTCCAGCTCCTTCGGGATCTCGGGCCTCCACTTCCGGGGGCCTGGATACTCCCCTTTTAGAACCGCTCGCACCAACTCGGCTTCGCCCAGCTTTCCATACGGCGATACTCGGGTCAGGGCGACGTAAAGCAACATCCCGACCCCATACTGGTCGGTCTTCTCGTCGACGATCGGCTCTGCCCGCAGCTGTTCCGGCGCCATGTAGCGAGGCGTTCCCACCACCAAGCCCACTTGCGTGATCTCTTCGCTCTGCGCTACTCGCGCGATTCCAAAATCCAAAACTTTCACCACCCGGCCGTAGACCTCGGACTCCGCAAGAAACACGTTCCTGGGCTTCAGATCTCGATGAATGACACCTCGCCGGTGACACGCGAATACCCCGGAGCAAACCGCCAGCATCACATCGACAACCTCAGCCACCTCCATGGGGCCCTCATGCAGTCGGGCAGCCAGATCTTTGCCCTCCAAGTACTCCATGACAATGTAGGGACGCCCACCTTCAACACGGAAATCCAAGATCGCCACGACGTTGTTGTGCGACAGCTGACTGATAGCCTCAGCTTCCCGTCGGAACCTCCCCAGGCAGTCCTTCGCCATGCTGCCCAACGCTTTGATCACCACCAGGCGCTTCAACACAGGATCACGCGCGCGATACACCTGCGCTTGCCCTCCTACTCCAAGCAGCTCGCGTATCTCGTAGCGATCTACGTACGCCCCGCGTTTGAAAATTGCTTCTTCCCGCACTTTTGGGACCTCGCGACGGTTGACCTCGCAGTGGTTATCGGCTTTGCCCCTCAAACGGTTCCGCCTTGATCAAACTATTTGCCAAATATCGACATCGACGACGCTACCCACCATGCAAGGGCGGTGGCCATGCCGAGCCATAGGCCCGCCAGACACCACGCCCCTATCGGTGGGCCGGCCCCCAGACGCTTTTGGGACCATGGCGGCCCCCACTTGTCCACCACAATACTGGCGGCTTCCATGAACCGATGACCGAACCATACCACCGGGGGGCGAGGAGCGCCTTCCGTGCTGGAACGCCATATGACCTTACACATGTCCTTTCCAGGAATGCCCAAAAGTCCCATGGCTAACTGGCCCTTCTCTCTTCCGCAGGTGCTCCGGTTTCAGCCCCGGTGGCCCGCAAACTCACCTCGGGCCAGGGTAGCTGCCTCCGTTTCAACGTGGCCCGCAAAGCTGCCGACGGTGCATCTGGGTAGGTCCAGGCTTTCCGGTCCGGATCCCACTGCACCAGTCTCCGAACCCGATACTCCACGGCATTTCCAGTCCCCATTTTTACGCCAGGCCGATCCATTTCCAGAATCTCAGAAACCCGCCGAGCATTGCCCTCCTCGAAATAGCCTTGGTACACGACTAGATCAACGGCCCGCGCAACCATCGCGGCTACCACTGCAGAGGTGAGGCCACCAACATCAGCCATCTGGGCCAGGAGCTGCAGCTGGTAGAGCGCATCCACCCCGTCATTGGCGTGGATGGTACCCAACCCGCCACCATGACCTGTGGACAGAGCCCGCAATAGAAACAAGGCCTCCTCCCCTCGCACTTCCCCCACCACGATGCGATCAGGGGTTTGCCGAAGGGCATTTTTGACCAGATCTCCGATGGTCACACGAGGTCCATCTTGAGTGAATGGTTCAACCGTCTCCATGGCGACCCAATTCGGTTGCTGGATCTGCAGCTCCCGCGAGTCCTCGATCGTCACGATGCGCTCATCTTGTGTGATCACCTGCGACAGCGCGTTGAGGAGCGAGGTTTTGCCTGAACCGGTACCTCCTGCGATCAGCAGGGATTTCCGCGCCGCCACCAGGCTCTCCAGCATCTGACGCAAATTCTTGTCTACTGACCCAAACTTCTCCAACGCATCGAAATTCATCGTCTCCGCAGGGAATAGCCTGATCGTCAAGGCGATCTTCGCGCACGCAGGAGGCACCGCCACGTTGACCCGCTCTCCACCGGGTAGGCGAGCGTTGCATAGCGGGCTGGTTTCGCTCACCGGACGACCGATCACCTCTCCAACGCGGATGCATGCAAGACGGAAATCTTCATGGTTCATCCACCGGGAGGTGGTTTTCTTGTGCCCCCGCCAGCCCGAGCCTTTGACCCAAACTTCATCAAAGGCATTCGCTTCAATTTCTGTTATCCGCTCGTCGGCCAACAGCGGCAAAATCGGCATGAGCGCCGTTCGCAGTCCTGCGTTCCATGAATCAATCCTGCGGCTTGCCACGGTGGCCTCCTTCTATGGTCCGTTGGAAGGTTGGTTAATCTCCTGGGCGAACAGCAGGGCCAGATCCACACTCGCCCCGACGGCTGTTTCTAGCGTTGGCTTTCCAAGGCCGTATCGCCACTTCAGAACTCCGGTTGGACTTTCAACCCGGATCTCCAGCTTCACGCCCGGATTAGGTTGCTGCATGTTGGGCACCGCCACCGCATCTACGCATGCCCCACGCACTCGCATCGGCGCGTTCTTGTCCACCACCAGCCCCTGCTTCTTGGCCACATACGCGAATGCTGCCGACCAGCCCTGCCTGGTCACCATTTGGCAGCTTTTGGCCACCGGGTCGATCCCTTCCCATGCCACCGCCCTGCCCTTCCAAAGGAACTTGCTGTCGTTCCAGTATCCGACGATCGGATTGCCCTTCATGGTGCGGTAGTCCCTCTGAACAAAGAACAGGTTTGTGGAGCGGGCATCGGTCCGTCCTTCCTTTGACGACAGAAACGGCTCCCTCTCCGCCATGCGGGCGACAATCCGTTTCGCCTGGTCAACCGTCAGCCATTGCTTTGGAGCGTCGTCCGCCGCGGCGTCGTCTGCTCCACCAGAGGGCTCGCCAGCAAGCAGACCTAGGAAGACCAGCAGCACGGGGTTCATCGTTCACCTCGCACCCAGACGAGGTCAGCCGTACGCATGTAGGGGCTCATCCTTACGTCGTCGGCCAAGACCACCTTCATTTTGGCCCCTGGCTCCACCGTCACCGTTGGTACCACGTTGCCGTAGCGTTGCAGGATCCCAGATACGACCTGTGACATGTTCATGCTGGTCCGCGCGATCATCAGCTCGCGCACGGTGGGAATGGCGTTTGCCGATGCACCCTCAACCGCCGCTGCCAGCCCATCCAGCATCCCCAACATCACGGCCGAGCCGAATGTCAGCAGGAAGTGCCGGTCCACGTCGCCCTCGATGCCTACGGCGCCGGGCGCATCTACCGCCGGCAGTTTTCTCGTCGGGAAGTAGGCGCTACGCTGATCCGGGAACAATGCCCGATCAAAGCGTATGTAGATCCGAGCCTGCTGCAGGTTCTGTACCCGTCCCGCCATTCCTGCCAACTTGGTTCCTGCCGGCACCAGGACATACCGCCCATCGAGCGATACAAAATCCCGGGATACCATGGCGATAACCGGTGATTCCACCAAGTCCGCACGGACCTGGTTAACCAACACGCAGTCCAGGAACTTCCCCTGCCTCACAATCTGGTCAGGTCCAACATTTCCCCCAATGCGCATGTCCCCAATGCTGCCGGCGCGAAATCCCTGAGGACCTTCTTCCGCCGGCATCAGATCATTGCCCGCCCTCGAAGGTCCACCCGTCCCGCCTCCCAAACTGCCCCCATTTGTCTGTCCTCTGTTTGCACCGGCCACCGTGGCCGCAGCCGCCATCTTCGTGCTCTCTTCCATCACCCGCGCCATGCGGTCCATAGCGGTTTCGTTGGACCCCTGCTCATCCCCCTGCCCTTCTGCCTGTTCCCCCTGTCTCTCCGCCTCCCGCGCCTTCTCGCCCTTCCCTTTCCCCGAATTCTTGTCAGGTCGGCGATTGGCCCAGGTTGCTTCCTTCACCGTTGAGTACCCGAGCATCGACTGCCCAAGCTCTGACCGAGGTGCCTCTTCCTGGCGGGCTGGCGGGTCATCCCGATACTGGGTTTCCCGGGTGCTGGCCAACAATCGTTCGTCATCCGAGATCGGGCGTTCACGGGGTGCGTTGCGGATCCCCCGCGCAATCATTGCCTCAGGGCTAGTTGCATCGGCCAAAAACCGGTTTTGTGGCAGATCATCGGCGCCTTGTCCTCCCGGCACCAGCTCTCCTTGCTCGTCCAGGTGGTAACCAGAGCCAATCTCCTGTTGGCGCAGTTTCTGTGCATCGCGGAGCTTGCGCACCTTGGCCTCGTCGGCTCGCTCAGCTAGCCTCTGCTCGTCTGCGGTAGGCTGTGCGCTCGGAGTGGCCTTTGCTGTCGTGGGCTTGGCCAGTTGCCATGCCATTGTGCCGGCGGTTCCTAGTCCCAGTACCGCTCCGACCGCCAGCATGGCGATTTGGGCCTTGGTCAGCGCTGCCTTTCCCATGGTGCTCATGGCGCCTCCTACTTGAGACCGATCCAGGCCTGCTGCTGGCCGAGCACCAGGCGAAACTTCTCCCCATGGTGCAGCACCTTGTTTTGCAGGACATAGGTTCCATTCTCCAGCTCGTAGTTCACCAGCTCGGCCTTGCCCGATTTGTCCACGAACTGCACCACCGCCCGATCGGAGGCCTCCGGCAACGAGACGAAGGTCTGCACTCGATCGTCAACCACCCGGCTGATCTTGAAGTCCCCGCCCCACTCGTACTCTGTACGCAAGTTGGCCAGCGCGTTTTTTCGCCATGCCTCGAACTCTGAGCGCGCCCGGTCCTGTTCCTTCTTCTTCGCGTACACCAGCTCTTTGTCTGCCATCTGCCGTGCCTGCCTCCGCACGGGATCATTGAGCGCGCTGCCTTCCACGTAGATCTCCAGCGCGGCAGCGACGTCTGCTGCCTCCGTCACCCCCTCTACTCTCAAGGACAGCCGATAGTCGCTCGGCTCGGTCTCCACGTGAATAAATCCGCGCCTCCCAATCACATCCTCCGTGCCCAGCGCTCGCAGAAATACCCGCGATGAGCCCGGCGTAGATTCTGCAGACCACCAACGACTGTCAACCCAGATGTTGCGCGCAGTTTCTCCTGCGGGTAGCTCCAGGGCGAACGGCGCGCCGGGAATGAGTCGCACGTCGTATACCTTGCCCACAGTGTACGGCAGCTTCAGAGACACACTCGCAACGCCTGCCGTGCTCTCTCTCCTGCTCTCTCTGTTGCCTCGCGCCTCTGCCACGCCAGCAACGGCCGTGGTCAGAAGTGCCGCAAAAATCACGATTCCGTGCAGCTTTCTAAATGTTTCCCTCATGGACAGCTCCTTGTGAAGTCCGACCGTTGATTCCAACAGTCGCCACTCCCTTATCGACGGAGCCGCCAAGCTGGTTCGGCAAAATCAGGCGATTTTACAGCTGCTCCGAGATCTCCACGTCCACGACCAGCAAACCGTTCGGGTTCCATGATGAACGTGGTACTTCTTTCAGGTGAGTCCGCACAAACGCATGCCCAGCATCTGTCTTGGTTCCGTCTGGAGCTATGCGATACCCATCGAAAGAGACCATCACCTCCAAGGGGCTGGTTCGTGTGATCACGATCTGAGGTTCCTTGCCCACAGCGGGATCGTCGTAGATACGTCCAGAAACGCCGCGCTCCACCAATGCCCGCCGCTCCGCCAACCGCAACCCCGCTTTCACTACGGCCTGGGCTTTGGCATCCACGAGCCGCAGATGACCCTTCAGCCGATCCTCAACGTCAAGTGGCGTCCAGCTCCAGCCGTCCATAATCCAACCCCGTACGAACCCCTTGATTTCGGCTTCCGTACGCCGATCACCCGCGTGCATAAAGCCCGCTGCATTGGCCTGGATCACGTTGCCCAGGCTGTCGCGCACGAAGACCAGGGTTTCCTTCTGCTCGTTCCGATAGACCAGGTATGCTACCAGCACCAGCAGGGCCACGTTCACTACGGATGACGCCATCAACTGGCGTCCACGGCTGCGAACGGCCTCATTTGAACGGCCCCATGCCAGGATGAAATGGTCCTCACCCCCGAGCTCAGCCAACGGCTCACGCGTGTGAGCTGTCGCAAATTCCGAGGCATCCAGGGTAGCCACCGGGGCCGTCCTCTTTTCGGTCGCCCGGCCATCCACAATTTTTCCGCTGACCTGCACGCTGCCGATCCCCGCTTCTTCCTCCGCCGCAGCGACACCGGCCGGGAAGACATCCAGGATTGTGGCGTCTTCTTGCTTTTTCACCACTTACCTTCCGCGCTTCCAGGCAGGATGCCTGTTTCGTTGGCGGCAACCGTTTCACCCCGCATTTCGGCTGCCATGGGGCCAGAGCTACCCCCACCACTGCTACCAGAGCCCCCACCACTCCCCTCCCCTTTTGCCCCACCAGCCGGAGCCTGCGGCATGTCCGGAGAAGGTGGCGACCCACCGCCGCCCCCACCCCCGCCTTGGGGTCGCATGAGCTGCAACCCTGCAACCCCTGCCGCACCCGCCCCGCCGCTGCCAGAGCCGAGCACCATGCTTAAAAACATGGGAGCAGACTTCACCACGGCCAACGCACACAGTGGCCCAAAAATGACCCACAGATAGTGCACGCAAATATCGGTCCCGTCACCGTAGGCCAGGCCAGAGCCCGCCACGAAGGTCGTCATCTGAGCCATGACGATCCCAGCAAACTGCGCAGCCAATCCCAGCAGAGGCATGTACAGCAAGGCCATGAACACGAAAGCCTTCAGAAAGGACCACGCGTACGACTCCGTCTTCGGGTGTGCCGCGAAAGCGATGCAAACGGGGCCAATTGCCAGCAGGAGCATGTTCAGGCCCAACGCGGTGAACCCTTCCATCAAGATGAACACCGTGATCATAAGACCCACGATTACGGCGAGAAGCCACCCTAGCCCGGTTAGAAGTCCGTCTACGGCGTAGCGTCCGAGCTTCGCGTACCAGGAATCATCATCCTTGCCAGACTTGGTCTGCGACACGTCGGAGTACTTCACATCGCGGTTTTCTGCCTCCGCCTGCTTGAGGTTATCGATGGCATTTGCTTCGGCGTCCCACACGTCATTCCACGTCATGGCGAAATTCGTCATGTATTGAGGCTGCAATTGCGCCACCGTCCCGACCACCACACCCTGGTACCCAGCAAGCAACGCGGCCACCAGAATGATGCGCAGCCACCACTGGCCATGCCAAAGGCGACACGAGCTGGGCGAAACCGCCATTTCCGCAGCGCCCTCGATGATGTGAAAGGCCAGTAGGACCCCAAATATCCCAAGCGCAGGCTTGGTCATCTGCCCCGCCGCAGCGGTTCCCTTTGCCAGGACCGCGCCTACCACGCGATCCATGCCGAATGCTGCTGCCATGAGGTGAACCCTTCCTCAGCGCAGGCCCTTGCCGAAATCTCTTATGCGACTCGAATTCGCTTTTACCCAACCCTGATCCCGTGTCTCCAGATACACGCGCTGCGCGTCCTCGGCTCCAACCATGAACATGAGCGCCTGCTGGTTCTTCAGCATGAGTTCCTGTCCTTTGTATTTTGCTTCGAGCGCTTGCAATTCCGCCTGAAGGCTTGCAACCAGGCCTTGATTCACCGGGCGCTTCTCGCTGTCGGCGGCCTTGTTCTCCGCCTCGATGGCATCGCGAAGCGCCTTCATTTTGGTTATGTCCTTGTTCAATGCAGCGTTCTGGCTCTGCATCTGCCGCATTACAGCCACGCGCGTCGCCCGAGCGCGCTTGGAAGCCTTCGTCATCGAGTCCACCTTGGCGCGAAACCAGGGATCGGTTTTGTACCGGGAACTTTGCGTCCAGTCCGTGTCGAGATTCGACCATAGCTGCGAGAGTTGCCCCCCAGTCATCACGGTCAGGTAGCTCACCTTCCTGATCTCATCAATTCCATCAACCCCATCGAACCATGGTGAATCCACGATCCCGAGCGTGTCCGCCCAGGTTAGGTTCTTCCAGTCCTTCAAACCTTTGTACGCTTTCTGAAAAGCCGCCAGATGCCCTCTCGCCGTGCTGATGATCGAATTCCATTGGATCAGGATCGTCGCCAACTGCGAAATGCGCTGGGCGAAGGCAGGCGCATCGCTAAATTGAGCTTCAGCGCGCTGCGGGCGCCCTAGCATGGCAATCAGTGTGAGCACTACCACGAATACAAAGCGCTTCATCTTTGCTCTCCTTCGGCCTCTCCGAGGCCATTCTTAGCTCCGTAAGTGCGAACCTTTTGCAACCGCAATTCTCCTGCCGCGATCGTGGCCCCCTCGCATGCGCGAACCAGGTGTTCAATGCCTTCTGCCAGACCCCACTTCTGGCAAAAGCGGTTTCTCCAGTACTTGTCGTCCCCGTCTGTCGTTGCGAACCAGTAGAGCGCCGGCGGAATTTCTACCGACAACACCCGGTTCAGCCCCCCACCAGATACGTAGTAGACCTCGCGCCTCTGGTCGTCCTCACGCAAACTTTCGTGCAGCTGCCTCTGGTGTGCGGTCAGATGGAGATCTTGCTCCATGAAAACCGGCTCCGAGAAGCCCCGGTAGAGGAAGACCTCGGCCATCGATTGCAGAAGCTTCCTAGCTGCCCCGTCCTTCAGATCCTTCGGGGATTGTGTCGACAACACGATGAACCCGTTGAATTTGCGGATGGTGCGGAACATATCTTCCACCACCCGAAAGAACGCAGGGTGCGCCAGGAACGACCAAGCCTCGTCCACCAGCACGATCTTCTTTTCGCGGATCAGGCGCGGGTTCTGGATACGCTTCCAGACAGATCCCATCAGGGCAGTTACGAAAGGCACCGCCAGCAAAGGATCGTCCTCCAGCCCAGAAAGCTCGAAGTAGATGTACTTGGCCTGCGCCACGCTATCCGTGCCGCTGTCGAAAAACCTGTCGCGGGGTGCACGCGTCCACAACTCCACCGCTGGCACGAACTCCGGGGCTTCATTCCGCAAGTGTGTCAGCAGGCACGATAGAGGCCGAGGCGGCGGAATGCTCCCAACCCCGCGCAGGTTTTGCCGGCCGGAGAGAAAGCTGCGGCACTGGTTCTCGTAGTCCCGGAAGAAGCCGCCTTGGCCACTTGCGCCTTTTAGCGCCCGATCCAAGCGATTCTTCTGCGTCGGTGTCAGCAGAGCCCCCTGCCCGACCAGCGCGTCTAGCCAAGATTCGAAGAAGGTGCGCGCCTCCTCTACCGGACACCCAACCTGATCCCCTCCCTCTAGGACCATCCGGTAGCTCCCGGCGGCTTCTTGCCGCTCGCGCTCTTCGAGCGCCCACACGAGAGGAAACGGGTTAAACCGAAAGTCACCGCCACGCAGACGCATCACGGCCACCTCTGTGGGCATGTCCGCAGCCAGCAGCTCAAAGACCGGCCCATAGCTGTTGCCCTTGTCCAACACGAAACCCTGAGACGCGAAGTTGGCGTTGCCGAGCAGGAAGCTGTTCATCAGCATCGATTTCCCAGAGCCAGGCAGCCCCAGGACCGCCTTGTTCCAACTCGGCTCCCTGCGCGTGAAAAGGGAATACCCGAACACCCCACCCTTCCGATCGCCGAATAGGATGAAGGGAGTCTTATCGCCAGGCGACAGGCGGTAGACCATCGCCAAATCCCCGATGTTCCGACTCGTCACCACATTGAACCGCAAGCCGAACTGACCATTGCCCGGCAGGGTCGAAAGCTCGGCCAGCATCCGATTGCCGCGCTCCTCTTGCACCTCGCCGCCCTCCAACATTTTTAGCTGGGTTGCGATCTTGGTAGCTCTGTCTTCCAGTTCAGCGCTGGTGGCCCCCTCTACCAGGACGGAGAAATACCAGTTGTAAGGGCATGCGCCTTCACCGCGAACGGAGTGCAGAAAATCTTGCGCTTCACCGTGATATGCGGCGCTGTCGCGATGACGCCCAGCTAGGGCTGCCGCAAAATTCGCCAAGCGCCCGACCCGTCCACCCACTGCTGAGAAGTCGAGTGCCCGGAAGGTCTGGGACACCGTCACCGGGAACCGGATCTGGTTCTGCATGCGCGCCAGCATGTAGGCCGCCGACACCAAGGGTGGCATCTTCCACGTCAATACTTTGGTCGGCCGCCCGTTTATGAGGTAGTGCTCCTTGCTATTGTCCCGCTCCGACACTGCTACTTGCACGCCGAGGGGCAGATCAGGCCTCAAGGGCGGCGGCTCTCCCCAACGACGGTTTATCGTCCGCCATAGCGCACGATACGTGGCCGGTTCAGACAGGGGCCGAAACCCAAACCCCATTTTCGGCCTACGTGTCGCAAACGCTGCCATGTTTTCCGTGACGGTCCGCATGGTCCGCCGAAACATCCGTGCTTGAGCCTGGAGATCTGCCAGCTTTATGACCGCTTCGGCCGTTGAATCCCGCAGCTGCCATACGCGCCAGGTGAGTGGATGCCGCTCCCGAAAGTGCGGGATGTACCGGAACACCCACGAAACCTCATCCTCGAACACCACGCGCGACTGCCAATAGGTATTGGACCCCCTTACCAAATAGCGCAGGGCCTCCGAGTCTCGCGTGGGCGGCGCCAGCATGGGCGCAGAGCCCAGCGCACGGGTCCAGATGTTCTGCACCTCCCACGTCCCCAGCCTCCACACTCCATCCTGATTCATCGGATTGAATACGTCCATCGCCCGACGTATGGCCCGACTCGCCCCTTCCAGCCCATCCTCCCCCATCGGCTCTGGATCGAGACCATCCATGGCGTACACCGCCATCAGTCCGCCATCCCGACACAGAACCAAAGGATTTTGGGGCGAATACTCTTCATCCCGCCGAAAGAAATCGTATAGCAGCAGCTCTTGCTCCAGGCTGGAGTTGTCACCGTTCCACCCGCGATCAAGCGCTGAAACTGTTGGTCGGAACCCCATCATTCCTCCAGGCGCACTCGCAGATACTGCGGGCAGAAGCTCGTTACATGCCTACAAAACCGGTAGCGCAGCTGCAGCAGCAGGACCGGCACGCGCGTCCGATCCTGACCGTACACCAGCGCCAGCACCATCCATGCAGCCCCAACCCCCGCCACCACCAGCAGCCCCACCAATTTGCTCACGATCATCCCGCCCAGCCCGAAAAGCGTTCCAATCCCCATCAAGACCAGCACGTAATGCGCAGGGATCCCTGCCAACATCGGTGCACCGTGAAGCAGGCGATAAATGCGCGCCGTTCTGACGTCTTCCATGGGCAGCTATAGAATTCCTGCCACCACACCGCAGATCAGAGCCGCGGCGATCGTCCCTACCAGATAGTGCAGTGCGTGTGGGTCTCGCTGGGTAAACTTGAATGCACACAACACCAATCCACCGACCACGATCACGATCGATGCCACACCGAACACCGTCTTCAGGATGCTCTTGAACTGCGTGGTGGCGGTCGTTACACCGTCGGAAATGTCTTGCGCCATGGCCAGGTGGCCCGCGTTTAAGAGCATCAGAGCTGCTGGCACCACTGCGAGCGCGATCAGCCACCAGTACGTCGATTTCTGCCGTCTTGAAAGCATCGATTATCCTCCTCAGGTCAAGAACGACCCGACAGGGCCGCTTCGGGGGGCTCGGTGAGTCCCCCTACCCTTTTCGACGAATGCGCCCTACTAGTTCCGAGCTTTCCGTCTAGCCGCCCGAACTACCGCATTCTTTTTGTCGATAACCGGACGTGACCTTCGACGCCCGTATCCGCTGGCAGGGACCAGACCCCACGATTGAGATCGAAACCCGGCATTCAGGCTTTCCTACCCCAGAGGATGCCGCTCTCTTTGCCAACGCCATCCCACCGGGCGCTCCAGCAGTTCTGCAGTTTGAGTCAGAGCACATCGAGATCTATGACGACGCGGGCACTCCTCTGGCCCAAGGCCCGAAGGAAATCACCGTTTGGGTGCTTTCCCAGAGCGTTCAGGACGGTGACGTTGTGGAAGACGCCGATTTTGAACCGTACGATGGCCCGCTGGCCATGCTCCCTCAAACGGCATCAGGGACCTACCAACCCGCGCAATATGGCGTGGCCGACTCTGCCGGCACCCCCGTTGGCGTCTCGATTTCCCTCGATGAAACGGGACTGCTCCGTGTGGTCGTCGAAGAGCCTTGTGATGATCTCGACGACGACGATGACACGGCTTTCCTCTTGGCTTGGCCGGCAGGCTCCTGAACGCACGGTGGATCCGAAGTGCCCGGATTCCCGCCCGATTTCACGGGCTTGGTTTCGGCACAGGACGGGGTCGACTGGTAGGCAACTACGCGCGCCATCCACGCGAGTCGGTCCACCACCAGGTTGACGTCCGCGCTGCAGTGAGTCCGGCTATGTCCCCGCGGCTGCCACAGCCGCCGCATCGACAACCAACATCCCATCAAGTGCCCGCGCTCCGTCTTCGGCTTTGGGCACGAACACGCAGTACACGATCTCTGGAACCTTCGTGAGCACGGGCGGGACTCCCTTTCGGTGGAAGATGGTTTGTAGGAGAAATGCAGACGGACGAGGGGCAAATGGGTATCATCACCTGTCGTGCCAGTCGCTGCCGTCAAGGTCTTCATCTCCTACGCGTGGGAGGATGAAGCGCATAGCACATGGGTCGAGGCGCTTGCGTCGCGCCTTACGACGGAGGAGGGCCTGCACGTCGAGCTTGATCGCTGGAGCAACCAGCCCGGTGACGAACTTCCGCTAGCGATGGAGAAAGGTGTTCGTGACAGCCGGTTCGTACTCCTCATCTGCACGCCTGTCTACAAGGCCCGCTTCGACGAACGCGCGCACGGCGTGGGGTATGAAGCTAGGTTGATCGCGGCGGAGATCTTGGCAGGCGGGCCTGCTGGTAAGTTCGTTCCCGTCCGGCGCGCGGGCGATTGGCCGCGAGCCGCTCCATCCGTCTTTCTAGGTGACACCTACATCGATTTGAGCGGCAATCCATTCGACGGCGTTCAATACCAAAGGCTCGTGGACGTGCTGAAGGGTCGTTCGCGGCTCCCCCCCCTGCCCGGGCGCGCAACTTCACTGTTCGAGGGGCCGGCAGGGCTTCCCATACAACCGGTCCCTCACTTTGTCGGCCGGGAGGACGAGACCAAAGCAGTCTGCGCACGACTTCTCGGCCCTGCCGAAAAGGCAGTGTGCATAGTGGCGTCAGGCGTCGGCGGAATCGGCAAGTCGGCGCTGGCGCAGCAGGTGGTCTTCGTGGCAGCCCCCCGGCTGTTCCCTGACGGCGCCGCTTGGCTCGACGGGGACAGGTTGCCGGAGGAGCTCGCACGCGAGGCGCGGCGCTTTGGCTGGTCGCGCTCGGAGGACCCCAAACCTGAACAGGCGGTGCGTTGGTTGTGCGAGGTTTTGCACGATCGTGCTGTCTTGCTCGTAGTAGACAACTTTGATCCCAGCTTGGTCGACACCGGGTGGCTTCCGTTTCCCGGTGGTCGCTGTCGCACATTGGTCACCTCACGTGCTGCCCTGCTCAGCCAGTCTCTGGCAGTTCCGACTACCACGTTGGCCGTGGATCGTTGGCCCGCCCAGGTCGGCCGTCAGTATCTATGCGATGTCGTTTCACACCTTGCAGTAGAGCCGGACGCCGATGTCGAGGCCCTGAGCGAGTTCGTGGGAGGGCTGCCCCTCGCCCTACGCCTCGTTGCTCGGGCTCTGAACGCGGACCGCGACCTGCGCGCGCGTTCTCTCCTCGCTAACCTGGAACGCGAGCCTCTCGACACGCTCGAGTCGGCCGCAGGGACTGGCGATCGCGGTTTGGTGGCGACGTTCCAGAGCGCTTGGAGAAAGCTCACCGAGACCCAGCAGGGCGCGCTGCAGGCCCTCTCGGTGTGTGCTCAGCGCACACGCGCCGAGGTAGTTGCCGAGGTTGCGCGAATGACCACCGCCGCGTGCCGCGAAGCGCTCAACCGTCTGGCCGATATGTCTCTTGCCGAGCACATCTCAGGGGTCGACGCCCCGTGGGGCCTTCACGATGTGGTCCGCATGTTCACGGCGGTTCGGTCCGACACCGCAGGAATGAGAACCGCGCATTTGTCGTGGGCGGGCGAACAGGCCCGTGCGCTCTCGGATCCCCGTCGCCATGAAGAGCTTGATCGCGTCGTTCCCGAGGTATTGTCGGCGATTGATTACCTGCTCACGCACGCGCGAACGGAGGAAGCAAGCGAGCTATTCTCAACGGTGGTACGGCACTTGATCCGGTGTGGCCATTCAGCAATCGCACTGGAGACCGTTGACCGTCTGGTGAAAGCGCTCGGCTCCGACAGCCCCACGTTCGGGGCACGTCTGTCGGACTTGGCACTCTGCTATCAAGCGCTCGGCGAAATCCAATTGGCAATAGAGACACACACACGTTCGCTGGAAGTGCACCGAGCGAAGGGGGACCTAAAAGCCCAGGCCGCCAACTTCGGAAACTTGGGAATTTGCCATCGAATCGCCGGCGACTTCTTCCTCGCCATCCAGTTCCACGAGCGTTCGCTAGACAGCGAGACGCAGCTTGGGCGCCGCGCGGGACAGGCTACTCAGCTCGGCAATCTCGGGGCCTGTTATCAGAATCTGGGGAACATCGCGCAGGCGCTTGAATTTCACTCTCGAGCCCTGACCATTCATGAGGAAATCGAAGACCTCGAAGGGCAAGCAGTCAACCTATCCAACCTTGGGATTTGCAATGAAATGAGAGGGACCCCCGCGGAGGCCATCATTGTCACCAACCGGGCGCTCGATCTGCACCGAAAAACCGGCTCGCGAAAAGGGGAAGCAAACAACCTCACGTCTCTCGGAAATTCCTACAGGCTGCTTGGTGATCCCCGCCGGGCTCTGGACCATTTTCAGCAAGCGCTCGCTATTGAAAACGACACCGGCAATGCGGAGGGGCAGGCAGGCGCACTGGGGAACATCGGGTTATGCCATAGACTGCTTGGCAGAGTGTCGGAGGCGATCGACTTCCATGAACGGTCGTTGAGGATAAACGAGAAGATTGGACGACCTCTAGGGGAAGCGATATGCCTCGCGAACCTCGCAGCCTGCTACAAGCTGCGAGGGGACTTGGACCTCGCCATCGACTACTTCCAACGAGCGTTGAAGATCAACCAGCGCATTGCCCGACTTGAGGGGATCGCGGCAACGAGCGCCAATCTTGGTTTCATCTATCAGGAGACAGGCCGCCGTGAGGAGGCGCGGGCGCACCTCACGACCGCCATGGAAACTCTCCGGCGGATGGGCGTGGCCGAGTCGCACAGGGGTCTCGCCGACATTCAGGACGCTCTCGCCGAGTTGTGACGCTGGCGAGGAGATCAGATTCACGAAAGCCAGAAAGTAAATCGATGGGGGGGTTGGGGGTCCGTGGCTGAAATAGACGCCCTCTGGGCGTGCCGGGTGTGGAGGCGTCGGGCTCTGCAGACCGCGGCGTGCGGCGGCAGTTGCCCCATGTTCCATCTCCTTGTATTTGCTGGCTGTCCATCGCCAAAACTCCATCCGCGGCCAATGACGTGGCGGTCACGTCGGTCGCGCGCGAGAGGTAGGCGTCTATCGATGTGCTCGTGCAGTTCGGACAGGCCTCGGTCTGCTGATTGCGACTTTCGGTGAGACCCGTGGGCGACCGAGCACGGTGGTGATGTCGTTCTGGTCACGACCCGGGAGGCTCTGCAGGTAAATGCATGAGGCCGAGGACTTCTTTGATCGTCGCCGCAGTCCTGGTCAAGCCCAACGCTTGCCTGGCATGGGCACCGCCACCACATACACATGAACCTTGGCCTGACAATCCTCGGTGTCCCCCGGAGATATCACAAGACGGCTTGGCTTGATCCCAGACGGGTTTTCCGTAGCTCCGGAGGGGGTGCCACTGGGGCTGGTCGCACACCTGGCGGCAATCTGAACGCGTAGGCGACAATTGCCCGAAGAAGGGCTCTATTGATAATCTGGTTGGGAAACTTTGCCGGCCCCGCGGTCTGGCTTTGGAAGTCTATTCCGATCTGGCTGATGGTATAATTAGCGAGCAACCCATTCTACTTCATCGGCGTAATGATAGACCATAGGCCAGGGAATTTCGATTGCCCTTCCAGTTGAATAACTGGGTGCCCCTCAGTCCGTGGTCTCGATAAACGAGAACCCTACTCTTCCAGCCCCAACTCCTTGATCGCGGCTTCGGCTTCTTGCACTTTCTGCTCGGCGCCGGCGCCGGTGGGCGCGACCTCCACCTTCAGGGTCAGGCGCAGGGTGGGATCGTTGGCGAAGCGGGTGAGCACCTTCATGTAGAAGTTCATCCACTTGCCGGGCGTGATGTTGCCGCCCCACGAGAAGCGAGCTGGCGCAGAGGGCTCGGTGCTGACTGGCGGGGGCGTTCCCGGGTCCAGTGGCCCCGTGCTGATGGGTGCTGGCGTGACATCTGCGGGCACTGGGGGGCGTTCGAGGGATTTTCGGTATTCCTCGGCCACCTCGTCCTTGATGATGAACATGTCCTCGGCGAACTCGACGCTGGCGGCATTGAACCCGCCGTCCTTGAAGTGGAACGGGGCATAGCCGCCGCCGGGTTTCTTCCCCACGTAGGCCAGGGTTCCCTCGTGAACGCCACGTGCGATGGTGTCCTTCAAGGCATCGGCCTGGACCAGTCGAACAAGCTGGGGCGACGCGAAGAAGGCGTCGCGCAGGGACTTCGTGCTCCACTCCACGAAAGCGTTGGGCCAGTTGCGCAGCAGGTAGCCGGGCGCGATGGCTTCCAGGAGGTCGCCGTCTGTCTTCAGGTTGCGCAGGATCAGCGCGACCATGCTGCTCTCCTGGCTGGAATTGGGCAGGCCAAGGTCAGTAACCTTGAAGTTGCCCTCCTTGTCCAGCAACAGAACGTGCTTGTAGGTGCGCCACACCGCTTCGACAAGGTCGTGCTTGGCGCGGTCCAAGCTCCGCTTGACCTGCTCTTTCTGTTCCTCTTCCAGTCGCAGCCCAGCGCCCTCACTGAAAATGGCTTGCCAGGCCAGCAACTTCCTGGCCTCTTCACGAAGCGCCTCGGGCTTGTCCGCGACGGCCCAGAAGAGCGCACTCTTGAATGTCCGGTTCGATGCTCCGTGTTCGCGTGTGAAGGCACCGATCGTTTCTAGCGTGGCCTTGTCACCAAGCACCTGTTCCGGGGCCAGCACCACCAGGGTCAGCACGGCGCGATCGGAAATGGCGCTGCTCTTGTCCGGAAATGGCACACGTTCCACGCCCGACCCACCACCGTTGAACACGCTCTTCACCGCCTCCTTCACCGTCTCGTCGATCTCCTTGGGATCGACCCCGGCACGCTTTCCGGCCAGCAGCGCGTTCAGGTTGGGCGACACACTGAAGCGGTATCGGTGGCTCTGCTGGGACAGGTAGTAGCAATTGGTCGACAGGGCATCGAGCACGGTCTCCAGGTTGCCAATGTCCGTCCCAGGCTCCCCGACGGCGAATCTGATCTCGGGTTCCGTGGCCTCGGCTTTGGCCTGGCCGCCGTTGGACTCGAAGAAGATGGTCGTGGCCACCTTGCGGTGCAGCCGCGCCTTCTTGATCGTTTCGGTGGCTTCCGCGTCCATCCGTTCGGCGTGGGCGTCCTGTCGGCCGCAGATGTCGGTGGTGACCGCCCCTTCCAATTTCGCGCCACCGAGTTGCTCAAACACCGCCTGGCGGAAGAAGCTGTCATCCAAGGGTGCGCTGCCGATGCCGATCAGCGGCTCTTTGCACTTCCCGCGTACGGCGTCCTGATAGGCATGCGAAACCCACAGTGCCAGCAGACGCAAGATTCCACGCGTTTGCTGGAAACGCTGCAACTGCTGCCACTTGCGCTCGAACACCGACAGCAACGCTGGATGGAACGGATAGGCTGCCATGAAGGCCTCGGCGGCGTTGTCGACCGGCCCGACAAGCTGGCTGCGATATGTATGCACCCAATCGGCGTAGGCTTTCACTGTCGCCTTCGCATCCTTGGTATGCCCGCCCCAGTCGAACAGGCGGCGCCGGATGATCTCGGCCGTCTCGTTGCCCGCCGACATCATCATCGACTTGCCCAGCCGATTCAGAAGCTTCTCGAACCGGCCGTGGTCGGCTTCGTCCTCCGGGGTCATCTCGTCGAGCACGGACGGCAACGACACCACCAGCACCAGCCGGTCCTGTGCCCGGGCCTCCTCGGACAGGTTTTGCATGAACGAATGCAGTTGGCCGGTCAGCCCCGACTTGCGCTCGCGGTTCATGTAGTTGAGCATCTCGTCCATCAGGATCAGGACAGGCTTCTTGGGCAGGAACTTGCGGATCACCTCGGTCGACGGTGCCTTTCGCTGTTCGTCGTGCGCGGCCACAGCGGCGAAGCCCTCGGCCTTGCCCAGTTGCCAGGCCAGCTCGCCCCAGGGCGTGAACCGGCGCGGGGTCCCGTCGTCGCCACCACGTCCTGTGGTTGAATCGAACTCAGTGCCCACAAACACCCCCACTTCGGCCTTGGGCGCTGCGGTTACCCCAGCGGCATTCAGAATCTTCGATACCTCTCGCCAATCAGCCGCCTTTGCCCCCGCGTTGGCCAGGTGGAACAGCATGGTCAGGGCGTGGGTCTTGCCGCCGCCAAACTGGGTCGTCAGGTTGAACACCGCTGATGTTTCGACCTTGATCCCCGACAGCCGCCGCACCACCTCGGCCCCGAGCATGCGCAGGTTGTCGGTCAGCACAGTGCGGTCGAAGAACCGCTCGGGGTTCACGTAGTCAGCCGGGGCGCGCCCGAGGCGAACGTGGTCCAGGTGAACCGCGAACTCCGACGCATCCAGGGGCTTGCCCTCTTTCAGATCATCGCGCGGCTCGACTTCTTTGTACCAAGGTTTCAATGCCATCTTTGCCTCATCCTCGTCAGATCCTCTGGAACTGCCCTATGTTCGCATCGAACGACCAAGTCTTGAAGAATCCATGGGGAAACGTGTCGTGGGCATCCCGCGAACCGACCACCAGCACGGTTTCGCCACCAAGGGCCAGGCGCTCCGACGCGCCCATCTCCCGCATCACGCCAGCGTGCAGCCGTTCGACCAGTTCCACGCCGGCGAAAAAGTCGCGGCGATAGCAGAAGACGACGCGCAGCCCGGTCCGCACGCACATCGTCTTCCACATCGCGTAGGCGACCAGGTCGTCGTCCCGGCTGTTCTCCAGCTCGAAGACGGCCGCTGGGAAACGCCAGCGCCGGTCGCCAGAATCCCCGAAGGCAACCACGTCCAGGGCCAGGTATTCTTGGCGCGGCACCGGCAGAATCGTGGATCTGTGCCCCTTGGCCGCGCCTGTCCAGCCCATCGTGGGCAAGGTGGAGACCACCACGTCGGTCAGGGCTCGCGTCCAGGTGCCGAGTTGGCCTGCGATCGCGGCCTCGCGCAGCCGGACGGCGGCTTCATGGTGGCGCAAGGCGGTCAGGAACGTGTCCAGCCACCCGCGACCGACCGCTGGCATCAGAGGCCAAGTCCCTTCTTGCGGGCCATGACCCCCTCGATGAAGCGGCGCTCGTCGGTGCCGGTTGGGTACAGGGCGGCCAGGGCCTGACCGAGACGCCAGAAGCGGTCGTCCTTGCCTGCGCCATCGTCAACCAGGAACCGACGGAGGGCTTCCCCACGGCCAGCGCCGAACAGGATCATGGCCTGGTGAACGCGATCGAGCACCGTCGTCCCTGGCTTCGCTTGGAGCTTGCCGTCCAGGCCGGAACTGGCCTTGGCATCTGCCTCACCATCGGCGACGAAGCCCAGGGTGAGCTGCTTGCGCTTCTTCTTTGCACCTGGTGCGGTGGCAGGCGTCTCGGGCTGACCGAAGAGGGACGTTGCCCGCTCTGCCACAGGCAACAGGCGTGCCGTCGAACCCTTGACTGCAACCAGCGTCGTCAGATCTTCAAGGTGCGCACCCAGCCCCTGCGCGATCTTGCGGGCAGCATCGTATTCCAGCTCGAAACCAGCCTTCGCGCTGCTCCCACCAGTGTCGGCATCATCGTCGCCTATCTCCGCGTCTTCCCCACCCGCTTCTGCACCCTCGGCCGCCCCGCCGTTCAAGGTCCAGAGCCACATGGCTGTCAGCCGCGCGTCCTCCTCGAACGCAGCGGTGTCAGCCCCCGAGAAGATGACGGCCAGAGCCTCCTTGGCCACAGCAGCCCAGACATGCTCCAGGTATTCCTTGAGCGTGACGACCTCGCCGGATGCTTTCTCGACCTTCGAGTAGCGGGAGAAGATCTCCAACGCCGGCCCGAGGCACGCAAAGATGGCATCTGCACCCACGATCCCTTCGTCGCGCAGTCGCGGCATCCACTCGTGGATGCGTTTCGGGAGCGCGGCCAGAACGTCCCGCCAGTCGCCGATCTCGTCGGTGCGCAGCGAACCGTCGGGATTCTCGCGTGGGCGACAAACTATGTGAATTGAAGAAGCGAGTCTCGCCTGACCTTGAGCTGCCAGTCGATTCTCAAGCTCCGTGTCTATGGGCCAAGATCCGCTGATGACAAAACCGGAGTCCACGATTGCGCCAAGAATCGCCTCCCAGCTTGCAGTCGTCTTGCTCGCGAATACGACGACTGCCACGCCGAGAGGTCGGAGCACCTCCCGCCCTTTTGAAAACGCCTTGGTCAGCTCTGCTTCGTAGAACTCGATCGTCTTCTGGGACGTGCTTTTCTCATGTGGTCGGTCGACAACGATCTCAGCTGCCTTGGGAATTTCCGAGTCGCCCAGAAGAGCGGCATGTGCGCCTCTGAGGCTCCGACGCAACCACACATAGAAGAAGTCGGACAAATGAGCATAGGGAACCGCGTCGTAGTAGGGAGGATCGGTGACCAGCGCGTCCGCTGTATCATCAGGAAGCGGGTGTTTGGTCGCCGAGATACAGGAGACATGGCCCGGCTGCATGCCTCCGGCAGATACTTGGTCGATGATACGAATGACGCCATCGAGCGCTACGCCGAAGTCACCGGACGCCTCCGCGAATGGAGAGGGCTCTACGAAGTCCCAAACCATGCCAAGGGCCTGCCGGACGAATGTGTGTCCGACGCGCCCCCCTGCTGACGACAGGTCCCATTGGCACAGCGATGACCCTCTGTCGGCTTGTTTGTCCACCACGAGCGCAAGGCACGTGGCGGTTGCCTCAGCAAGACCGGGATCACCACGCTCTTCAAGCATGCGTTTCCGCGCCCGTTCGACCAGCTCCGAGAATGTGGTCAGCGCCACAAGCTGTCGAGGCGTAAACAAATCGCGCCAATTCTCCATGCCATACAAGGGCAGACTGATTCGCCGCAACTCGTTGGTCGAAATGGGTTCGCTTGGCACCGCAGAACAACCATCGGCCGGACGGCTCTTTTCGAGGCGTCGAAGAAGCTCTGTCGCGCGTGCCACACCACCAATATCGTTCTCGTTGGGCAAGCGATACGACTTGCCGGTCTGTCCTGGATGCCCGACAACGACAGCAAGGAGACGGGCATCGTGGCTGCCTCCGCGCCGGCCCCGAAGCTGTTCACGCGCCCGGGCCAACGGTGTCGTGTAGGAGCAGATCGGGCACGTTGCGGAGCCTTTGCGGACTGTGCCAGCGTCACGCGCCGAGCTTTCTACAAGATCAATCTTGATCTTCTTTCCTTGCGAGCGCTCCTTTCGAAACGCCAACGCAAAGGCCTGATCGCCTCGCTTGCCAAGGCGTAGAGACCGAACAAGTGGGACTTCCGCCCCGCAACCCGGCCCTTCGCACTTGATCGTTCGCGCCCACAGGTAGGCGATGGGCATCGCTCCGTCTGGGTCCTTTGGGTACAACGCCACCAGGTCCTTCTCGGCCTCATGCTTTACCCAGTCGCCCCACTTGCGAACCTCGTCGGCAAGGCGCTGGCCGTATTTGGGGATGTACTCCAGCACCACCTTGTTCAGCAGCACGGCGACGGGGTTCACGTCTGATGCGAAGGCGTCCGCGCCCACACGCAGGGCTTCGAGCGGAATCGCGCCACCACCCGCGAACGGATCCACAACCAGCGGCCGTGTTCCCGGTGCGCCGCCCAGGCTCTCGTGGGCGCACTGGACCAGTGCCCGGCTGGTTTCGAGGAAGTCCTTGTCATTGGAATTGTCCCAGTTGGAGAAGTCCGCGATGAAGTCGAGCAGGGCCTGCCGAACCTCCTTGGGATCGTTGAGGTCCCGTGGTGTCCCCCCGCGCAGGTCCCGCCACGCACGCATGCGTTCTGCCGCCTCTTTGCGGAACCGCTCGGGACAAAGCGGATCGGCCGGATCTGGCCAGAGTGCTGCCAGTACGACGGCCCGGCAAGCTGCCAACGGCCGCCGCGCCCACCAGATGTGCAACGTCGAGATATGTCCTTGCCGGATCGATTTCTCCCGCCGCGCATGCGCCGAGATCCGCTTGATGGGAAGGTCAACCTCGATGAGTCGCTTGGGGTACGCGGGGGTGGTCACTTACTTCCAGCTTCCTTCTCGGCGTCGAGCACTGCTGCGGCGCCGACGTGATAGTGCGCCACCTGCTGTACCGGGGTCCAGCCCAGCCGCGCCGGATCTTGGATGGGGTGCATCTCAGCGCCTGACGCGCAGTTGAAGACGACGTACAGCCAGTAGTCGCGTTTGAGCCGCTCGGCGGTCTTGTATTCGTTGGACGACAAGGCCACCTCGCCCACCCCTGCGCGGCCCTTCACCTCGATGAAGCGGACGTCGGTGAAGGTCTTGTCGTCGTGCGGGTGCGGCTTGCGCGAGATCAGATCGAAGCCCCGGTTGTCCTTCTGCACGTCTTCGATCACCCAACCACGGACCTGCTCATGCTCGATGGCCTTGGCCACGGCGATGAGTTCAATCTCCTCATCGCGCACCATTCCCGCGAATGTGGGCGCGGTCCGCTGTGGGTGCGGCAGGACCCATGCGCGGCCCATGTGCTCGATGTCACCGATGGCGAGTTGCTTCTCCATGGCCAGCTCTTCGCGCCGGTTCTCAAGCCGCGCGTTCAAGTCGTCCAGGTGCGCCTCGGCTTGCGCGATGTTCCCCTCTAGCCCGGGCACGTTCTCGCCCTGGATGCGACGGTGCTCAAGTTGGGCGAGGGTCATGTTGGCGCGGTCGATGAGATCGGCCAGCGAGATCTCCAGGTGGCGGCTGACCGTCTCGACCTCGCGCATCCGTCCCTCGGCCTCTTCAGCCAGGAAGGGCTTGAGCGCTTTGTCGACAAGGAACTCCTCGGCCTGTGCGCGAGTCGGAAGGCTGGCGTCATCGGGAACGCCGGTTCCCGATGGTGACACCGCAAGCTCGGCGAAGTAGGTCGGCTGCCGGATGGTCAAGGCCCCGTGCGAGTCGCAGTGGACCAGGAACAAACGACGACTGACGGTGTTTCCCCGGCCGTCCTTGACCGAAGCGGCGAACACGTCCACGCGGCCTGGCTCGGTCGACTGTAGATCGAAGAACACGGCGCCACGGGCGAGATCGTCGCGCACCTTCTCGATCGCGTCCTCGCGCACCGCCTCGAAAAGTGGGTGGCCAGGCGTGACCCATTCCAGCGTCGCGTCTGTGGTCAGTAGGCCCTTGTCGAACACCACGCGCTGGTACTCGCGACCGAGGCGACCGCAACGTGGCTCCAATCTTTCGCCGATCGGGAGAAGCGTGCGAGGCAGTCGCCCGATCCGGTAGACATGGGCAGCGCCCGGGACGAGCTTGGGGGTCACGCTGGCGATCGGCCCAGCGACCATGAAGAAGTCCTCAATGACTTCCGGGACCAGCCTGCGTTCGCGTGCTTCAGCCGACCGCCCGACCAGGGCGTTGAGATTCAGACTGCGCTTGGCCAGGCCCTCCAGGGTGGACGAAGTGATCTTGCGAAAACGGTTCACGTCTACGTCGCGGACAATGCGAGCCTCGATGTCAGGAAGGTTGGTACGCCGGGCGTAGAGTTCACGGAACAGCTTCTCAAGCTGATTCGAGGGAAAGACCTCGCCGACCACGTCGAAGACCTGGTCCGTGCCCAGCTCACTGCGGATCTCCAGCAGGCGTTCGAGCAACTTGGACAGAACGCGGCCCTCGCGGGTGTTGGTCGCGACAAAGTTGAAGATCAGGCAGTCGTGCTCCTGGCCGTATCGGTGGATGCGGCCCATGCGCTGTTCAAGGCGCACGGGATTCCACGGGATGTCGTAGTTGATCATCAACCAGCAGAATTGGAGGTTGATGCCCTCACCGGCGGCCTCGGTCGCGACAAGGACCTGGGCGTCTTCCCGAAACTCGCGTTCGGCGTAGATTCGGGTGCCGACCGTGTCCCGGTCGCCGATGTTCATTCCGCCGTGGATCTGGGTGACCTTCAGGCCCCATTCCCGCAGCTTGCCCAGGGGGCGGTCGTCGCGGCCGTCGCCAGCCAGGTAATCGAGCGTGTCCTTGTGCTCGGTGAAGATGAGCAGCTTCATCTTCGGGTCCTCGAAGATGCGGTTCTCGGACAGAACCTTCTTCAGCTTGGTCATCTTCGATTCGACCTCGCGCTTTTCTAGGGCACGGGCCTGCTGGATCAGCCGCGTGAGACAGGCGATGTCGTCGCGCAACGCCTCGGGGTCGATGTTGGCGACCACGGCCTCCAACTCGGCCTCGATCTCCATCCGTTCGTCTTCGGGCAGTTCGTCGAAATCCTCGGGCATGCGGCGCTCGATCTGCTCTTTCCTGTATGCCTCGGGGTCGGCGAGGATCTTCTGGCGCTTGTCGCGCATGCGCTCAAGGCTGCGGCGGACGGCGTAGATGCTCGATGCGAAGCGCCGCTGGAGCATGGCCATGGTGAAAGTCAGCGCCCGGCTCTTGGCCGTGTCCTCCTCGGCGGCCTTGCTGGACTGGTCCTCGACGTAGTGGGTGAGGGCCTCGTAGAACTCAGCCTCGGGGCCGTCGAGGTTGAAGGACGACGTGCGCACGTCCCGATTAGTGAAGAGGCGGTGCGAGTTGCCATCGGCGTCGGGGAACGAAACCAGCGCCTCCTTGGTGCGGCGAAGGTAGAACGGGGCCTCGTTCCGCCGCATGGCCTCTTCCAGGCTTTTCACGCTGCCGTAGATGTCGCGGTCGAGCAGTTCGAGGAAGAGACAGAAGTTCTCGGGATCGCCCTTGTGGGGCGTGGCCGTCATCAGCAGGTAGTGGTCGGTCATGCGCGACAGCGATTCGCCCAGGCGGTAGGCGAGCGTCTTCTTGTCGGCGCTGTAGGCCGCCATCTTGTGGGCCTCGTCCACGATCACGAGATCCCAGCGGCTGCGCAGCAGGCTTTCCTTGGCGTCGTCGATGCGCGAAACCCAGGAGATAGACGTGATGACCTGGTTCTTGTCCTGCCAGGGGTTCTGGCCGTAGTTGGCACGTAGCACGTCGCTGCGGATGACCTCGAACGACTCGCGAAAGCGGTCGCGCATTTCGCGCTGCCACTGGAAGCACAGGTTGGCGGGCGCCACGATGAGAGTGCGCTTGGCCAGCCCACGGATCTTCAACTCCTTGATGAGCAGGCCAGCCATGATGGTCTTGCCGGCGCCGGGGTCGTCGGCCAGCAAGAACCGGATGCGCGGCATTTTCAGGAAGTAGTCGTAGACCGCCTCAAGTTGGTGGGGCAGCGGGTCCACACGGGCGATGGACAGCGCGAAGTAGGGATCGTACTCGTAGGCCAGCCCCAGCCGGGCCGCCTCGACGCCGATGCGGAACCGGGCGGGATCGCCGTCGAACGGCTCCTTCTCGGGCGCCGCTTCCAGGTCAGCGATCTGGCTGGGCGGCAAGACCCGCTGGTGAACCTGCCCCGTCCGCTTCCCCGCGCCCACGATCTTGACCATGTCGCCAAAGATCGACACAACCAGCACCTCGATGGGCTCCGGCAGCGCCGGCCCACGAACGACGACACCCTGCTTGAGCTGTGACAAGTCCATGCGCGAACAGCGTAGCCCAAAGGGGTGACATGGGATAGGGGGCAGGCGCCGAGTGCGATCCGTCGCCGTCGTCTTCGCAGAAAGGAAGAACCTACCAATATAACGCGGCGAACTTGCCTTGCTCCTCTATCAGCTCTCAGCGCTCGAAACCAGCAGACTCCGACGTCTGGCTACTTTTCGCCGGACGGGTAGCTTCCTCCGCCCTTGCGTTTCTTCCCAGAACTAAGCTGCCTTCTTACTGGAATTTCGAGCTGCTCACAGACACTCTGCCTCAACGCAAAGTCCTCTTCGTAAACGTAGAAGTGCAGCCACACCAGCCTCTGAAGCACAGCCTTCGCGAACAAATTCTTCCTTACTCTCTTTCCCACTTCGAGCGCCTCGCTCCTTGGAAAGCTCCCCTGACTGTCCAACTTGACGGAAAGATCAATCAGGCGATACGCTGGACAGTCGTTCCGCCGCAGAATCTCTGCATAGGTTTGGGATAGCTTCTCGGAGCCGACCGAATCAGACACGTGCCTCACCACGGAACATGCGAAGAACTCCATCAGACCATAGACGAATCTGTTGGCCCAGTGCTCCCTCTCCTTTTCTGTCATCTCCTCTCTACGCGCATTTAGGAGATCTGCCATTATTCCACAAATTTCCCCTCTGTTCTCGGCTATCAGATCGAGAAAGAACGACAGCACACGCAGACCGAGCGAATAGCACTCAGAGGCTATCGAAAACTTGACCTCGCCCTTCAGCGATCCCGGAAAATTGCGCAAGACTTGCCCCAGTATCTGAACCGTCTTGTACGCCGCGTTTGCTTGAAGAGCCTCATTAAGAAGCTCCATATCCCCCCTCGCATCACCGCCCTGCGCTAACGCCACCTGCCTCTTCTCGATCTGGTCCCTCGCCGTTGCAAGACGCCTCCGATTCTCCTCCGGCACGCACGGTTCCTCAAGAATCACCTCTCCCCCCTTGAGGTCGATGTTGCCAAGAAACTCCACATCGGCTTCCAGTGTGGCGCTCTTCCGCCCGGAAAACAAGCCTCTCGCGGTATCCAGCATTTCCCCTATGATGAAGGGGTCGCGCGACAAATACGTCAAGAGCACAAGGATATTCGCAGCATCATCCGAGTGTAAGTGCTTCGCCAACTCACTCACGCGTTCTCGAATAGCCAATTCATTGATGTGCTTGGCGAAATATAGAGCCACGAAGTAGTAGAAGTTATGCCGGTATCGAAACACCCACTCTCCAGACCGCTGGTCAAGCAGCGATGCCGCCTTGAGGTGTTCCAATAATGACGTCCGGTCCAAGCGCAGCTTGTATGCCGCGCAGTAATTGTCATGCCACTCGGACATCCCATCCTCGGAAAGGCCAGAAGTCTGGTTGGCAAACAGATGAAATGCCAACTCCGCAAGGTAGTTTAGCCGCGTGTCCAGATCAGCGCCAAGGTAGCGTACGCTCTCTAGACTCAGCGTTATCAGAACCTGGCAGAAGTAGCCGAACGAACCCGATGCTGTTTCAACCTTTCGCCCCACCTCCAGTTGCTGCAACAGTATCAGGACGAAGAGTGGGTACGACGGAATGAGGTCACGACCGAGTATTCCTGCAACAACGCGGCTAGCACGATGGATGGCATTGCCATTCGGCCCTCTGTCGCTCCCCAAGGTGTGCCATTTGTGAACCATTTCTGCGCGACGAACATGTCCCAGTTCCAAGATTTCACAGTGTTTGAATTCAAGGAGAGCGTTGCCGTCGGCCTGAGCCGACGCAATTGCGTTGAGGCGGACGTCCGGAGAGCCCAGAAGTACAACCGTTCCGAAGAAGTCGTTCAGAGACTCCAGGAGCTTGCTGCGGTTCTCTGCACTGAGGGCCAGTCGATGATAGTCGTCTAGAATGAGAAATCTACGCGCTGCCGGGAGCTGTCTGTATTGCTCAAATTTCTGTCTGTACGTGCGATTGAAGGCCGTCTCAATCGTCTTCAGAATGCCCGACTCGGTTGCACTATCACAGTGGGCACCACAAATGAGCAGAGGCACAGGGTCGTCGTGGCGGCCAAACTCCTCCACGAGGATCTTCGCGAGTGCGGTCTTGCCCGCCTTTTCTGCACCCGCGATGAAAAGTTTGCGGTGCTTTCGAATATGGTCGAGTATCCGGTGTCCGGGAATGACGGCCTCCGCCTCACTGCGGTTGCGAAGATCGTTTTCCTGAAAGTCGGGAAAGACGAAAAGATCCCGAAGGCAGAGCGGATGACGGCGCGGATGAGTGAAGGCAGCACCGGGGTCGTGGAGATCTTGGGTGAACTCATCCCGAAAGTCGAAGCCGTTCGCGCTGCTCAGTGGCTTCAACGGAGTGGAGTTGCCCTCCTCTCTCGTGTAGATTTGGGTCTTCGGATCCCAGCGGCACTGTGTGACAGAATAGGAGGCGGCGGTTGTGTCGACTAGAAGGAGGTTGAATTCGCTCAAGTTCGCGTCTTTGGGGGACTGTAGGACTCCACCTTCTACGAATGCGACAGCCTCTCCGGCCCGATTGGTCTTGTGATAGTCGTCTAAGTCGTGCTCGTGACCAGTGAGGACGAGATGGCAGATATGCCCCAATCTCGCCGCCAACTCATGGGCGTTCTCTGCTTCGAGCCATCCGAAGGGGTGATGCATGGCCGCGATGACGAGGGCTCCAGGCGGCAGGTCTGTGGGCAGATGCTTCAGCGGAAACCGAAGTGTGCCCTGCCTCTCGTGCTTCTGAGACAGCCAAGCAGTATTCATTGCAAGGATCTGAACTGGAGACGGAGAAGCACCGAGTTCGAAACGTTGATAAACCCGGGAGTCGGCAGTTGGGTTGGGCTCGACCTGCGCAGCGAGTTCGCGGAATGCAGATTGTACCTCGGTCAAAGCTCCAAGAACTGACACATCTGGGTCGGCAGGTGGATTCTCGACGAGAGCCCGGCGGATTCCGTTCTCCCGGTCAAAATCGCAGTCGTGGTTGCCGGGTAGAAGAATTGTGTCGCAAGCGAGCCTGGGCCGCTCTCTTGAAATGAACGCTCTCAGCCGAGACAGAAAGGTCCTGGCAATCTCATACTCCTCGGGCCTGCCAGAGAATGCGATATCCCCTGTCAAGATGAGCAGCAGATGTTCCGTCTTCTCGGGAAGCTGGCAACAGCAGGCGGCGAGCTTCTCGACCCGTTCCACCAGTGGGTTCTTCCCAGCGTCCGCGACGAGATGAAGGTCGCTCAGGTGCGCAATCGCAAAGTTCACGGGGTGACGTTGCCACAGAAGCCGTGTGGTTTCAACAGGATAGCCGCCGTAGGCACAATAGCCACATTCCGGACTGCAGCGTCAGAGACCCAGTCCGATGAGCCTAGCTCGCCCAATCATGCGCGGCATGACAGCATTCTTACCAAGGCGCTGGAATCTCACCGCTATTGTCGTTGGAGGGCGGCCGAGAAGTCACCCGAGAAACATTTCGTGCGGCTGTCGCTTCGTCTTCATCAGCCCGGCTGGCATCGGTGAAGATGGGAAGCCCGAAGGGTGCCCGGAGTGCCACAATGCTGGCAACGTCCGCGTCTATTCAGCTTGGACGTGATGGGTGGTCTCGATGTCCCCTGACCTCGAACGTCCATCGCCATCGACACGGCGGCATCGCCGTTTTGCTGACTGCGCCGCAGGCTAGCCAGCACCGACAAGCCGAAGGGTACGCTTGACGTAGCCGTGGAGTTCCTCACAGCAGATCGGCTCGGAATCTGCATTGGCATTCTGCTGGTGGTGGTACCTCTTTGAGTAGCCATTTATCGCGTCGAGTTCGCCGAGGTCGGCCTTGGCATGTTGGAGACCACTCGACTCCTCGGCGGCGCGAATCTTGCCCAAAAAGTCACCGAGCCACTCCCCTGGCAGGAAGTGCCCTGGGAAATGACTCCGTAGCAAGCCTTCGAGGAAGGGTCTGATCGTCCGGGCGACAGCGCGTAGCTCACCCTTCCTATCTGCACAAAACCCGAGAAGAGCAGCGTAGTCTTTCATGTAGCCGCTCTGAGCCTCGCTCTCCGCATCCCACACGCCGAGAACGGTCGTGTCTCCGCACCTATTCAATTGGAGGGTCTTGATGTCGGCCGTTCCGGAAAACCACTCGTCGAATAGGAGTTTGAGGAAGAGAGGGTCATGCGACAGAACGATGACCTGTTCCGCGAGTCCCGCCAGTTCCTGAATCATCTGCTGGGTGCATGTTCGACGGAATCGGTCCAGGCTGGTGAACGGATCGTCCAGCACGACCACCCGCCTCGCAATGTCCACGTCCTGTTTCAGCATGGCGAGGAAGAACGCCACCGCCAGGGCGCTTCGGTCTCCGGAACTGAGAGTCGTCTTGAAACTGGGGGTTCCTGGCGGAGTCCGCGCATCACCGAGGTCAACGGCCGTGCTGTTGATCTCAATTTGGTAATGCGAACTTGGGGTACCCCCGGTGTAGAGATGACGGGTGTTCACCACCCGAAACCCGGCGTTGAACCGATCCAGATGCTGATTGATGGACTGCTCGTACCTTCCAAGGAGGTCACGGCAGATCTGGTCGAGCTGTCTCCGCAGATCTGCCTTCTGTTCCTCAAGCACCGCCTTGCTACGCACGGCGGTCTCGTACGACGCGCAGTCGCCGATGGCTTCGGGCTCGAACCGGGCTTTCTTCGCCCCCAACACCCCCAACTCGCGTTCGAGCGCGATGAGGTCGTCCTGCTGGTGACTCGCGCTCTTCAGCTCTTGCACGCGCAGATTCGCGGCTTCGACGGCTTCGTTGTAGGCGGCGACTGTGCTCTTGATGCCCTGAAGGTCGGCGAGAGCTGCGGAGAATGTAGGCCCCGGAACAATCCTCTCGGTGGGGCGGTCCTGCTTCTGCTGTGCCAGAATCATGCACTGCTCTCGGACCGCTGCGTATCTTCGCTCCACATCCGCGAATACCACCGGTGGCAGGCCAACATCAATGAACTGCTTCCAGAACTCGCCCAGTGTCTCATTGCTGGCAATCGTGGCCTGAACCGATTGGAGCGAAGCTTCGCCGATGGCGGCGCGGACGTGTTGCCCCATATCGGTCACGTCCTGTTTGAGCCTGCGATATGAGAGGCTAAAATGTGACCGGTAGGCCGCAATCAGCTCGGTTTCCCGAATGCCGTGCCCGCAGAACGGACACCGTTCATCCCGGATGTGCTTTGTTCCCTGCGACAACCAGGTTTCGCCCAGCCTCCCCATGTCGAATTCGGCGATATGCTGTCGAACCCGCGATTCCGCGTCCCCGACGAGGTCGGTCAGTTCCTTCGCCAAGACCACAGTGAAATCGTGGGGCAGGGATGGTAGTCCGACCTTCGCGAACAAACCCTTCGCCTTGATCTCGTCCGATCTTACGACGGCGAGCCGCCGGCTGGCGAGTTCCTCGGCCTTCTTCTTGATCTGTCCATCAACATCAGGCAGGGGTTCCCAACGCAGATAGTCCTCGACTGTAGTGTCGTCGGGCGCATGACGTGCCACCGCTTCCCTTTTCAGCCGCATGTCCCCGCTTGTCGCACGGATCTTCCCGTCGAGTTCCTCTATCTTCTTTGCTAGTTGTACGCCTTCGGCGCCAACCACAGCGCGATAGAGATTCTTCCTGTGTTCATGCTCGACGTACTCCCCGGAGTAGACGTTCTCGTTCACAAACGCCGAGTCAAAGATGACCAGATCCGGGAAGGTTGTGTTCCACTCGCCATTGACGAAATGGAAACTCCCATCGCCGATGCGAAGGTGGACGATGGGCGGCTGAGCGGCGTTCAGCGTCTTGCGTTCGGAGAGCAAAGCCGACTGGCCAGTCTGCAAAGAACGCAGGATTGCACATAGGGTTGTTTTGCCGCGACCATTCTCCGCGTAGATGAGGCTCAGCCTTCGGAGAGCCGCGTCCCCTTTGGGATTGCAGCTTCGAAAGCGGCCGACGTTTTCTATCTTGACGATCTTCTCAAGCATGTTCATCTCCGAGCGTCGCTGGAGTTTGGACCCTTGTGGCCGGCGGAGGAAGGCGATACGGACTGGGGCCTGTCGTCACAGCGCCTGCCGCCCACGGTGCCCGAAACGTGAGATTGCCAGCTCCTGTCACACGAGGTGCTCGCGGCGACGCGGCGTCTACCCCCGGCCACGTGTCCGCTGAGCTTTTCTGGCAATGAGGTTGAGCACGGACATCGCGCAGCCAAATGCGAAGTAGGCATCTTCTTTCCTGGCCGTCAATTCCGGAAGGAGCGTCTTCTTGTCCTTGGCGAGCGCATGGTCGAACTTGGATGCGAGGTCAAAGAAGCCGTTGAGTCCTTTGCAGAGCGACGTCGTCGCTTCCTCCGAATACCCGTCTTTCGACAGTGTGTCCTTGACGAACTGGTCGTCCCTCAAGATCTCCCAAACCTTCCGCAGATCATGGCAGACGTCCTCCCAGTCCCCGGCCTGGAGAGACTGCCTGGCCTTCTTCGCGGCCTCCATGGCTTTCTTCACGTGATCGCCCAGCTTGTCGTCGGCGACCCAGTCATCGGGGATCTCAAACACCGCGAAGCTGCCAATCCCAAGCTTGGGCGCGTAGTCATGCACCCAATCTGTTGCCGCGAACCGATAGGGAAGGTCGACTGTCGTCGTCTCCAATTGAAGAATTTCGCCTGCCGATCCTTCGACAAGTACCCTCGGCGGAGCCGATGGGGCCGTGGATGCGCCAAGGCCAGGCTTGGACGGGCGATCCAGCTCTTCGACCCTAATCGGTCGCGCCACCGCCTTGGGGAGAAGAGAACGCAACGCGAGCTTGACCGAAAAATGCACGTCCTTCTTCCGATCCCTGTCGCGTACATTCTCAATGTGGTCAAGCTCCCGACGCCCGAGCCGGACACCGACGTTCAGCCAGGCTGTTGTCCGCCGGGCCTGGTCGCTGTAGGTATACGACCGGAGTGGCAACTGGCCTCGATCCTGATCCGACCACTCGAACACCGGCGCGACAAAGGTGTCCGAAGGACAGAAAAGACCACCTGACGCGCTGATGGGAACTTCCTGGCCGTCGGTGAACTTGAGTTGAACGCGGAAGCGCAGCGTGGTCTCAACCGTCTTCGGTACGACTTCGATGTGTGTGATCTCTGCTTCAAACACGAATCACCTCTCCCGTTCCGCGCAGCCAATCGCGGCGCTGTGGTCTTTCGCCATAGGTTACTCCCGAGCGACAAGGGTTGGAAGTCACGGCCCGGGCACTGCCCGGGCACGTCGGACACTGAAGTGGACGCCAGTCGGCGGGGGTGGGACGGGCCAACGCCCGCGAGGTCGAACTGGTCGCCGACCTGACCCAGACGCAGGAAGCCGTAGCGGGATCGGCTGGCATGCGCCACCGTGCAGCAGCCACGAGACAGTAGGTGAGCGAGCCGATCGCCGCTCCCCGATGTGTTTCCAACGGCATGGGCGGCGGATGCGCATTCCAGCGCCGGTGCAGCAGTACCTGATCCAATGATGGAGGCGTTCGGGCCTCCGGGTTCGAGCTGCGCTGGCGGCTTGAATTTTAGTCCCCAAAATTTTTCATCCGCCGACATTCCCACCCCTGGTGCATGGACGACCGTGGGTACGCAATTCGGGACGGAAGGAAGAGTGCCCGCAGTCCGGGGCGAGACCGACCCACCCGACCGCCGACGGGTGCCATCATCGCAAGCCGTGACTTGCTCGTGGACGACATACTCCCATGATGCCTATCCACCGGAGCGCGAGGAGCGCGAGCGTAAATTCCCAAGTCGGCAGTCTGAAAATCGTTGACAGGTTCCGGGACGCCATGCTCCCATGAATTCTAGCCGTCTTGGCACGGAAGAAAACCATAGTGTAATTGTGTAGTTTCAACTCGGAGGGGACAGTTGATGAGAACCCACAAGCTAGCTCTTGCCATTCTTTGCGCCTTCGCCCTGTTTTTGAGCGTGCATCAAACGGCGACATTCGGGGCGGAAGCGCCTGTGGATTTCCAACAACTTGGCCTGAAGATCGTCAAGGCCGCCCGGGTCCCGAAGATATCGGTATCGGATCCGCAGACGAGACTTACGCCAAAGGCGGGGTTCCAACTTGTAGTGGTTGACATCCAAGGCAAAGTCGACAAATCGACCAAGATCAAGCTGAAGCCAAGCGACTTCATCGCAGCGACCTCCGCCACCAAGACTCGTGCGAAGGCGGTGGCTTTTAGGGGGACATGGTATGGGTCCCTTAGCAGCCCGTGGTTTTAGTCCGTGTGAGCAGCAGACGCGCTTGGGCGCGTCTGCTGCGTGCCGGATGACCTGAACACCTGATCAAGATCGACGGCAGATCTCCGGTGGTGTACGAAGACGGTAT
>Ga0265330_10000064_pt1 | contig 93262 bp, 70 predicted proteins | sample 41919metaG_FD_202083 | JGI IMG/M metagenome (GOLD analysis project Ga0265330, IMG submission 202083) | Rhizosphere microbial communities from Carex aquatilis grown in University of Washington, Seatle, WA, United States - 4-19-19 metaG | ecosystem: Host-associated > Plants > Roots > Rhizosphere...
CCCGCCCACCCGGCGCGTGCGGATGGTGATGTGTCCGCGCCGGTCGGTGCCCGCGAAGCGCTCCGCGATGGCATGGGCGGCATTGACGATGACGTTGAGGATGGCCTGATTGACCTCCCCGGGCAGACAGCGGACGAGGGGCAGATCGCCGAGCTGCGTCTCGACGTCGGCCACGTACTTGTATTCGCTGCGCGCAATGGTGAGGGTGGTGGTCACGGCCCGGTTCAGATCGGTGAGCGACTGCTCGGCGGAGGGAGGATGGGCGAACTCCTTGATGGAGCGGACGATGGTGGCGATGCGCTCGAGGCCCTCGAGCGCACGGTCGATGGACGGACCGATGTTCTCGAGCAGGTAGGGCAGATCGCTCCGAGCCTCGAGCGCGAGGGTCTCTCGCACGGCCGCCGCCAGCTCCTCGGGCAGGGTCTCGAGCTGGGGCCAGGCCAGGTCACGCGCCCGATGGTGGCTGGCGAGCACCGACTGCAGGTCCAAGAAGGCGTCCTTGAGGAAGTTCACGCTGTCGCTGACGAACTGGACCGGGGTGTTGATCTCGTGGGCGATCCCGGCGGCCAGCTGGCCTATCGACTCGAGGCGCTGGGTCTGCTGAAGCTGCGCCTCGAGGCTGCGGCGCCGGGTGACGTCGCGCAGGATACAGACGATCTCCCCGTCGGCTCCGCGCACCACGTGCGCCTCGTAGGCGCGGGGCGGGCTCAGCGTGGAGCGGAGCTCGGCCGTCTCCGACCTTCCTGTGGCGCGCACCCGCACCACGAGCGGGAGCAGGACCTCCGCCAGCCCCGCGGAGGTCGCCCAGGCGTCGAGGCTGGTCCCGAAGCTCGGATCGGGCCCGGCGAGCGGGGTCGGCGGGATCTTGGCGTCGAGGATCAGGTTGTCCTTGGTCACGCGCAGGAGCATGTCGGGGACCGCGGCCACCAGCGCCTCGAGGCGCCGCTCGGCCAGGACCCGGTGGGAGATGTCGCTGAACACGATGAAGACCCGCTCGATGTCCCCGGTGTCCTCGGAGCGCTGGGTCACCGCCCGCGCGAGGAGCCAGCGGTAGCCGCCGTTCTTGTGGGCGAAGCGCCAGGTGTGGACGAAGGGCCACGAGCCCTCGAGGTGCTCGATGAACTTCTGGTCGGCCGCCACCCGATCGTCCGGGTGCGAGAGCTCGAGCCACAGGGCCGCCGAGTCCTCGAGCTCGTCCGCCTCGTACCCGAGCAGGGCCTTCCAGCGCGCGCTGTAGTGCACCTGGCCGGTCCTGAAATTCCAGTCGAGGACCCCGTCGCCGGCGGCCTCCAGCACCTGTTGCAGCAGCTTCATGGTTCAGGCTCTCCCTGGCGCGAGCTTGAGGATCACCCGCAGCGGCTCCTTGACGGTTCCGGGAGGAAGGTTGCGCACCCGCTCGAGGAAGCTCGGGGTCACCTCGAAGCCGCGCGCCACCAGCAAGGTCCCCGTGCGGCTCTTCACGTCGTCGACGAACACCATGCCCGCGCAGAGCACGGACAGGTAGATCTCGCGAATCCCGGCCCGCGGGCCCTGCCCCCCGCGCAGCTCGGCCAGGGCGTCGAGGACCGCGGGCCCGTAGCGGGTGGCCCGCCCGCGCATGGTCTCGACCGAGGTCGAGGCCGGGCTGCCCTGGGTGTCGAGGGCGTCGAAGTCCACCGCCGCGCGAAGCACCTGCGCCTCGAGGTCGACGCGGGCCAGCCCGGGATTGCCCTCCACCAGATCGCGGCGAGCCCGGGAGCGGCTCTCCGCCGCCAGGATCTCGGCGACCCGCTCGAGGCGGGGAATGTTGCGGAGGAGCTGGTCCGTGACGACGGGCGCCCGCTCCACCATCTTGTGTTCTTCCGGGGTGAGGGGTTGGCCGAAGTGCAGCTTCTCGATGGTGTCGGGTGGCAGGGTGATGGTCCACAGCTGCGACAGCATCGCTGCCACCTCGAGCTGCCAGCGCGGCGTGAGGGCCAGCTTCTCGGCCAGGCTCGACACCAGCTCCTTGATGCGGGTGGCGCGGCCGAACGAGATGGGGTTGGAGAGGGCCAGCACGTCGGTGAGAGCCCGGATGGCGCCGTGGAGGGTCTGCTCGAGCAACACCCGCTCGGCGGTCACCAGGCGATGCTGCTCGACGGCGGCCTCCACCGCCCTCACGAGGGTGGCCGGCGGACAGGGCTTGGTCAGGAACCGAAAGATCTGGCCCTCGTTGACCGCCTTGGCCGCCGACTCGGTGTCGGTCATCCCGGTGAGGAGCAGGCGAATGGCGTCGGGGGCGACGGTCCGCGACTCGGCCAGGAAGGCGGCGCCGTCCATGCCCGGCATGCGCATGTCCGAAACGATCACCGCCACGTCCGGATCGCGCCGGAGGGCGACGAGGGCCTCTGCCCCGCTCTCCGCGGTCGTGACCTCATAGCGACGACGCAGGTGCAGCGTCAGCCCCTCGCGGACCAGCCTCTCGTCGTCGACGCACAGGATCTTGGGGCGTGGGGGAGTCTCCAAGGGCGGCTACCTCGCGGAGGGCTCCCTCGCCGCCGGCGCTCGCGCCGATGCGGACGACCCCGGCCGGGGCGGGGGCGGCCCACCGGCGCGCGCTGCCTGCTCCGCTTCGCGACGCCATCTCGGCAACTCCGTCCATAGGCCGGCCCGCTCAAGGAAATCCTGGTCGAGGTCGGTGCCAGGCGCCGTTGGCTCCACTCCCGCGATGGCAGCCTCCGCCACCGCCGCCGCCAGATGTACCGCCGCCAGGACCGTCACGTCTCCCCCCTCGACAGATCCAGGGGAATCGTGAAATGCCACCACCTCGGCCAGATCGTAGGGAAGCCCCCACACCCCGAGCAGGTAGGCGCCGGCCACCCCGTGGGTGGTGCCGATCACCTCGTGCTCGACATCGCGCAGCCTCCTGTGCGTCTGCCGCCGATCGGCCAGCACCTCGCCATAGCGGCAGTCGGGAGCCCGCCAGAGCACCACCTGACCGATGTCGTGGACCAATCCGGCGGTGAAGGCGGCGTCCCGGTGGGCCGGATTCCCGACGATCCGGCGGGCGAGGTTGGCGGTCAGCAATGCTTCCCGGCGAAGCGCGCCGAGGTCGAGCGCGTCGGCCGGCGCGCCGGCGCCACCAGCCTCGGGCTCGGGGCCGAACACGTGGGCCGCGAGCACCAGGCCCTTCAGGTTGTCGAGCCCGAGATAGGCCACCGCCTTCGGGATCGAGTCGGTCCGCTGCGACATCCCGAAGTAGGCGGAGTTCACCAGCTGCAGGACCTTGAGGCTCATGGCGGGATCGCCCTCGACGATCGCGGCGATGTCCGCGATGCTGCTCTCCGGTCGAGCGATCGCGGCGGCGAGCAGCCAGTAGTGGCTAGACAGCGCCGGCAGCTGGTCGATGGTGCCCACCACGCGCTGCAGGTAGGCGTTGGCGAGCAACGTCTGCAGTCCGCAGGCCCGCTCGATCACCGCCCGCACCGCGTCGGCCTCGGCGGGCTTGCTCAGGAACTGGTGCGCCACTGCGACCACGCTGGCGACGGCCAGGCGGTCGGCGTACCCCGACAGCACGATGCGCACGGTGCTGGGGTACCGGGCCTTCACCTGCCGAAGCAAGGTGCCACCGTCCATCCCTGGCATCCGCATGTCGGTGACGATCACGTCGAACGGCGCCTTCTCCATCTCCGCCAGCGCCTCGACGCCGCCGCCCGAGAAGAGCATCTCCCAGCGATCGCGCTGCTTTCGCAGCAGGTTTCGAAGACCCGCGAGGACGTTCTGGTCGTCGTCCACGAAGAGGATTCGCCGCCGGTTCATTGTGTCCCCCTTGCGGCCCGCTCGGGCCGGTCCCGCCCAACTGGACCCATCGGCCGAGCGGGGCCGAACCTTGAGGGTCCTGTCGCGACGGAGGGGTCGGGGCGCGGGGGTCGGGGCGCGGGCGCCGGGTCGCCTGGATTTCGCTAAATTCTCGTAGACTAGACGGTTGTCTCTTTTTGTTTGTACAGGACCGGCCGGTCCTGCTATGAGTGGGGCTGTGGAAATTCCCAGGGCACCAAGGGAGGTTGCGTGAGTCTCGGCAGCGCACCGGACCCCGGTCCGGCGCCGGGATCTAGGACGAGGCCGCGGCGCAAGCTGCAACAGTCGACCAGCCGCGACTCCGCCCCCACCCCCGCGCAGGCCGCCGCCCCCGCGCCCGCGGAGGATCCGACCGACCTCGCCCCCATGGTGGGCGCCAACCTGCGCCGCCTGCGGATCCGCAGGGGCCTGTCCCTCGATCGTCTGGCGCGCCGCTCGGGCGTCAGCCGCGCGATGCTCGGCCAGATCGAGCTCGGCCGGAGCGCCCCCACCATCAACATCATGTGGAAGATCGCCCGCGCCCTCGAGATCACCTTCTCGGCCCTGATCAGCCACCCCGGCCACCAGGGGGCCCGCATCCTGTCTGCGGCCAGCGCCAAGCGTCTCACCAGCGGGGACGGGACCTTCCTGTCGCGCGCGCTCTTCCCGTTCGGTGAGCCGAGACGCGTCGAGTTCTACGAGTTGCGCCTCGCGCCGGGGGGCCTCGAGGAAGCCGTCGCCCATCCGCCGGGCACCTCCGAGAACCTGGTGGTCACCACCGGCGCGGTCGACATCGGGGTCGCCAGCAGCCTGCACCACCTGGGTCAGGGGGACGCGATCCTCTTCGAGGCCGATGTCCCGCACAGCTACCACAATCCGGGGAAGACCGAGGCCCTCATGTACCTGGTGATGACCTACGCCGACAGCGTCGGCTGACCCGAGCGCGCCGCCGCCCGTTGGCTGGCGAGCCATGAGAACCCGTGATCGCAGCCTTGGCCACGGCTGAGATCACGGGTGTTGATGGCGCTCAGGACGGCGTTCGGGCGCGGGTCGCGCGGCCGGCGGCGGTGGCCTGGGGGACCTCCACCAGGCGGCCGCGCTCGACCTCGTAGATGTATCCGTAGATGGGAATCTCGCCCGGGACGAGCGGGTGACTTCGGATGCGCTCGACGTCCGTGACCACGCTCTGCGCCTGATCCCGAATGGTCAGCCAATCGATGAACTCGCCGTGCCGGGAGCCGGGGCCCGTGCCGGAGTCCTTCCAGGTCTTGCCGTCGTAGCTGGCGGTGACCAGGCTCGACGCGAGCAAGTCGCGGATGATGGTGTCGGTGAAAAGCTCCATCCCGCAGTTCGAATGGTGGATCACGAACCATTCTCGGGTGCCGAGCAGCTTGTAGGAGATGATCAACGAGCGGATCGCGTCGTCGCTGGCTCGTCCGCCCGCGTTGCGGATCACGTGGGCGTCCCCCTCGCGCAGTCCGGCCAGCTTGGCCGGATCGATGCGAGCATCCATGCAGGTGAGGATCGCGAACCGCCGGGCAGGCGGCAGGGCCAGCTTGCCCTTGTCACCAAAGTCGCCCGCGTACGCTTCATTGGCCTTCAGAACTTCTTGCAGCACTTGACTCATCGGCGTCCTCCTCGTTCCATGTTGGTGTGTCGGTGCGCGTCCGCTGGTCCCGCGTCCCGGCGTCGGCCAGCCGCGTGAGCCAGCGCGCGAAGAAGCCGGTGCGGTGTGAACGCCAGGTGTCGACGGGCGCGGCCAGATCGAGGTTGAGCGGAAGGCCCACGTCCGTGCGTCCGAGACTCGCGTCCCGGCGCCACTCCTCGAGCAGCCGAGCTGGCTCGTATTCTGGATGCCCGAGGTGGGCGACGTACCGGCCGTCCGGGGTCTCGAAGATGCTGTACCCCGTGTCGTCCCCGTGGGCGAGGAGTCGAACGTCACCCGCGTCGCGGGCCCACTCGAGCGTCTCGTCGGCCAGGCCCGAGTGTCGGCTCTGGGCGCACCAGAAGCGCTCCTCGTCGCCGGCGAGCAGTCCGCCCGCTCGCTCCAGCGCACGATTCGCGAACACCCCGAACAGCTTGTGCGGCAGCGGCCGCTTCTCGATCCCCAGCAGCTTGCCGAGCGCCATTCCCCCCCAGCACAGCCCGAGGGTGCTCGTGATCCCGCCACGCGCCTCCACCAGGATCTCCTTCAGCTCTGGCCAGTAGGTCACCGCCTCGTAGGCCAGCTCTTCGACCGGGGCCCCCGTCAGGATCAATCCGTCCAGCGGTGCTCCCGCGATGACCTGCCCGAAGGTTCGATAGGCCCGGGCGATGTGCCGCTGATCGCTGCTGGAGTAGGTATGGCTCTCGAGGCGAATCCAGATCAGCTCCACCGCGCCGGGCCAGCGCGAGAGCGGACGGGTCAGGTACCCCTCGTAGCTCTCGGCCTTGGGCATGATGTTGATGATCCCGACGCGCAGCGGGCCGGGAGGATGCCGCGTCGCCACGTGCTTGGTTCACCTCCTTCGGTCGGTCGTCAGATCTTGTTCAGGGCCTGTTCGATGTCGGCGAGGATGTCGTCGGAGTGCTCGAGGCCCACCGACAGCCGGACGTAGTCGGGGGTCACTCCCGTGGCCCGCTGCTCCTCCGGCGAGAGCTGCTGGTGCGTGGTCGTGGCGGGGTGAATGGCCAGCGTCTTGGCGTCGCCCACGTTGGCGAGGTGCGAGATCAGCTGGAGACCATCGATGAACTTGCGCCCCGCCAAGAGGCCAGCACCGACCCCGCCCGCGAGCCCGAAGCCGACGATCGCGCCCGCTCCGCGGGGGAGATACTTCTTGGCACGCGCGTGCTCGGAGCTCGACTCGAGGCCCGGGTAGTTGGTCCAGGCCACCTTCGGATGGCGCTCGAGAAACCTGGCCACGGTCAGCGCATTCTCGGAGTGGCGGACCAGGCGCAAGGGAAGCGTCTCGAGCCCCTGGAGGAAGAGGAACGAGTTGAAGGGCGACAGCGCCGGCCCGAGGTCGCGCAAGAGGGTCACCCGCGCCTTGATGATGTACGAGAGGTTGCCGAGCGGCTTCAGGGCCGCGATGAAGTCGAGGCCGTGGTAGCTGGGATCCGGATCCGAGATGAGCGGGAACTTCCCGCTGCTCCAGTCGAAGCGGCCGCTGTCGACGATCACCCCACCGATCGAGGTCCCGTGGCCCCCGATGAACTTGGTGGCCGAATAGACCGCCACGTCCACCCCATGGTCGAACGGGCGGAGCAGGTAGGGCGAGACGGTGTTGTCGAGGATCAGGGGAACGCCCCGGTCGTGGGCCAGTCGCGACAGGCCATCGAGATCGGCCACGTTCAGCTTGGGATTGCCGATCGACTCGGCGTAGACCGCCTTGACCTTGGGACCGATGGCCCGCGCGATGGCCTCGAGATCGTCAGACGGCGCGAAGTGCACCTTGATCCCGAGCCGCGGGAAGGTGTAGCGGAACAGGTTGTAGGTCCCACCATACAGGTTGTCGGCCGACACGATCTCGTCGCCCGCGCGGGCGATGTTGAGCAGCGCGAGGGTGGTGGCGGCCTGGCCGCTCGAGACCGCCAGCGCACCCACTCCACCGTCGAGCTCCGCGATGCGCTTCTCGAAGACATCGGTGGTCGGGTTCATGAGGCGGGTGTAGATGTTCCCGAACTCCCGCAGGGAGAACAGCTTGGCCGCATGATCGGTGTCGCGAAACTGGTAGGACGTGGTCTGGTAGATCGGGACCGCCCGCGCTCCGGTCGTGGGGTCGGGGACCTGACCTCCATGCAGCGCGATGGTTTCGGGATGTCGCTTCGAACTCGGCATGATCTCTCCTCCCTGGAAACCGGCGGCCCCGACGGGTGAAGTCCGGCTAGATGGACACCGATCTACTTTACAAGACTTCCGAAGGCAAGAGGAATTCTGGCGGTCCCGAGGTGCTGACGGAGCAACAGCCCGCCAGCACCCGCTGCTGGCCCACCAGCAAGCTATGGACCACGGTTGCCCGGGGTCGGCGGGGTTGCCGGCGAAAGCCGGGGCATTCGCCTTGCAGCCGCGCATGACCTCATTTCGATCTCGACCCTCAATCCGACCAGGAGCTGCATCGCATGTCCATCCCAACCATCTCCAAGAGCCCTTCCCCCGAAGCCAAGGCCGATCCCGGGCGCCCGACCGGTGCCCCGCCGGCCGTGTTCGACAAGGTCCTGCAGGCGGCAGACCGGGTCGCGGCCGAGCTGCGCGGCACCGCCTCCAGGCGCGACCGCGCGAATGAAACCCCGCGCGCGGAGGTCGAGCTTCTGCGCCAGAACGATCTGTTGCAGGTCCAGGAGCCACCCGCCTACGGCGGCTCGGGGCTGAACTACGCGCAGGCGTCGATCGTCACCCGGCGGATCGCGCGGGGCGACACGTCGATCGCCCACCTCATCGGATACCACTACGCGCAGACCCGGATCGCCCACCTCTTCGGCACGGCGGAGCAGGCGGACGCTCAGTCGCGACGGAATGGCAAGGAGCGCCTCTTCTGGGGCGGGGTCCAGAACCCGCGCGGCGGCTCGGCGCTCGAGCTCAGTCCGGACAGTGATGGCCGGGGATTCCTGGTGAATGGACAGCGGACCTTCGCCAGCGGCGCGAGCCTCGGCGATCAGCTGTCCGTGACCACCCTGTACCAGGGCCGCCTGCAGCTGGTGTCCATCCCGGGCAACCGCGCTGGCTTCACGCCCCTCCACAACTGGGACAACATCGGCCAGCGCTTGACCGACTCGGGCGGGGTGGAGTTTCGCAACGTGCGGGTCGAGCGGAGCGAGGTGCTCGGCGATCCGGCGGTCGGACACGCCTTCACGCCTTATCAGACCCTGGTGACCCCGCACTGGCAGCTGGCCTTCGTGAACTTCTACATCGGGACGGCCGAGGGTGCCCTGGACGAGGCCATCGCATGGACCCAGAAGCACGGGGTCCCCTGGGAGAGCTCGGGCGTGACCCGCGCCACCGACGATCCCTTCATCCAGCAAACGGTGGGCGAGATCGTGAGCGAGGTCCGCGCGGCCGCGTTGCTGGCCGACCGGGCCGGCCAGGCCCTGCAAGAGGCTCTCGACATCGGCCCGCGCCTGACCGGCGAGGAGCGCGCCAGGGCCGCGGTGGCCGTCTACGAGGCCAAGGTCCTCACGACCAAGGTGGCCCTCGCGGCCACCAGCCGTCTGTTCGAGATCCAGGGTGCGCGCGCCACCACCACCGAGTACGGGTTCGATCGCCACTGGCGCAACGTCCGCACCCACACGGTCCACGACCCCGTCGCCTACAAGGCCAAGGAGGTCGGCGACTTCCTCCTCAACGGCCGCGCCCCGGAGTTCTCGCTGTACAGGTAACGGACGCGCCTTCGGCGCTCGCGGGGAGGGTAGGACCCCTCCCCGCGGGCCCCTCCCGCGGACGACGAGAAGCGCACCCGGATCTGCTTCGCCGATGTCTTCTCCGGTTGGCAAAGCCAACCTCCGATACTCCGCATGGACCGAGCGACCTGCATGCCGGATCTGGTTCACGAAAACCCTCACGCCTTCCGAACACGAACACGCTGGCCACCCTCGAACTCGGACTCGGACTCGAACTCGGACTCGTCGAACTCGGACGCGCTGACCCCTTCCGCGTAGCCAGATCAGCCTTCATCCCTCGTCCACGAACGGGCGACTTCCAGGCTTGTGAATCGGTGTCTTATCTAGTAGACATTCGCCAATGCCGGTCTTGACCTTGCCCAACTCGGACGCGCAGCCACTCACGGTGCGTGCCAAGGCGCTGGTGTTCGAGGACCCAGCCTCGCGCGCCCTGCTGGCGCACATCCGCCAGATTGCGCCCAGCGATGCGACCGTCCTCGTGACCGGTGAGACCGGGACTGGCAAGGAGATCGTCGCACGGCACCTGCATGACCTCAGCGCGCGCCGCCTGAAGCCGTTCGTGGCGGTGAACTGCGGGGCCTTCTCGGAGTCGCTGGTCGAGAGCGAGCTGTTCGGACACGAGCGGGGCGCCTTCACCGGAGCCCACCTGGCCAAGGCCGGGTGGTTCGAGGCGGCGGAGGGCGGCACGCTCTTCCTCGACGAGATCGGGGATCTGCCGCTCGCGCTGCAGGTCAAGCTCTTGCGCGTGCTCCAGGAGCGGGAGGTGGTCCGGGTGGGCTCGCGTCAACCGATCCCGATCGACGTGCGCCTGGTGGCCGCCACCAACATCGACCTGCTCGATGCCGTGCAGGCCGAGAAGTTTCGGGAGGATCTCTACTACCGGCTGAACGTCGCCCCCTTGAGCATCCCCCCCTTGCGGGCGCGGGTGGGCGACATCCCGCCCCTCGCCCATCACTTCATCCGGGTGTATGGACAGCGCCTCGGGACCGGGGACGTGACCCTCTCGCCGGCGGCCATCGACCGACTGCTCGCGCACCCGTGGCCCGGCAACATCCGCGAGCTCGAGAACGTGATCCACCGGGCCCTGCTGGTGTGCCGCGACGGCAGCATCTCCGACGCCGATCTGCGCCTGCCCGAGGTCCGGGGGACAATCCCCAGGGTCACCGTGGCCCGGACCGCCCCTACCTCCGCAAACCATCCGGTCAGCCCACCAGAGGTCGTTGTCTCGGGCTCGGGCTCGGGCCCCGACACCTCCGAGACCGCGCTCGAGAGCGCCCTCCTCACCCTGTTCGAACAGGGCCGTGCGAACCTGCACGCCCACGTGGAGGAGACCCTGGTTCGGGCCGCCTACCGGTTCTGCCACCGCAATCAACTGCAGACCGCCAGGTTGCTCGGCATCAGCCGCAACGTGGTTCGGGCGCGGCTGATCCAGATTGGCGAGCTGGCGGGCGCCGTGCGCTCACCGGCCACGATCCGGATCGGATACCAGCAATTCGGGCTGCTCGAGCTGGTCAAGGCCATCGGTGCCCTCGAGCGGGCCTTCTCTCGGCGGTCCATTCGCATCGCCTGGACGGCCTTTCCGAGCGGGACCGAGCTCTGCGCCGCGGTGCACGCCGGTGAGATCGATCTCGGGGTGGTCGGCGAGGGCCCGCCGTTGCTGGCCCACTCGGCCTCGGGTCCGCTGGTCTACCTGGCCGCCGAGCCTCCCGCTCCCCAGGCGGAGGCGATCGTCGTGCACACCGACGCCCCGATCTCCGACGTGCGCGGGCTCCGCGGTCGCCGGGTGGTGCTTCAGCGGGGCGCCAACGTCCACTACTTCCTGGCGCGCGCCCTCGATGAAGCCGGCGTCCGGATGGACGAGGTGGCGGTGGTGTTCGCGGTTCCGAGCGAGGCCGCGGGCCTGTTCGGTCGCGGTGAGGTCGATGCCTGGGTGATCTGGGATCCGCTGCTGGCCGCCGTCGAGCACGCCGGCGGGGCTCGCATCCTGCGCGACGCGACGGGGCTCTGCGCCAATCGCGCCTACTACGTCGGGGCCCGGACCTTCGCGGATGGCCATCCCGAGCTGGTCGAGCTGTTTCTCGAGGAGGTCCGGGCCTTCGGCGAGTCCGCCAACAAGAACGCGGAGGCCATCGCGGAGCTGCTGGCCCCGGCGGTGGGTGCCAGCCGGGGTGCGCTCGCCCGCTCGCTGCGGCGCAACCGCTTCGGGCTGCGCGCCTTCGACGCCGAGATCGAGACCCACCAGCAAACGGTGGCGGACGAGTCCCTCAAGCTGAACCTCATCCCGCGTCCCATCACCATCGCCGAGGCGCGCTGGAGCCCACCGGAGACGCCCATCCCGCCTCCGGCCGGCAAGGGCTCGGGCGTCGTCGTCCGTTCCGAGAGCGGTCGCCCTGCCCCGCCGCCCGGATGAAGCTTCAGCGCTGCGCCCGCTTCGGCGCATATTCGTTGGCCAGCATCTCCCCGAATGGCCCGGTGAGGTTGGTCTCGGCGGGCGCCCGGCGGCTCGCCTCGACTGGCAGCAGCGGGAAGAGCAGCTCGGCCGCCCTGTAGGCCTCTTCGAGGTGCGGATACCCCGACAGGATGAAGGTGTCGATCCCGAGTGCCGCGTACTCCCGCAGACGCGCCGCCACCGTCTCGGCGTCGCCGACCAGGGCCGTGCCCGCGCCTCCCCGCACGAGCCCGACCCCCGCCCACAGGTTCGGGCTCACCTCCAGCTTGTCGCGGTGGCCGCCATGCAGACGAGACATGCGCCGCTGCCCTTCGGAGTCGAAGCGCGCGAAGGCCTTCTGCGCGAGCGCGATCGAATCGTCGTCGAGGAAGCGGATGAGCTCGCTCGCGGCTGCCCAGGCCTTCTCGCTGGTCTCGCGCACGATGACGTGCAGGCGAATGCCGAAGCGCAGGGTCCGGCCATGCTCGGCCGCGCGCCGCCGCATGTCCGCGATCTTCTGTCCGACCGCCTCGGGGGGCTCGCCCCAGGTCAGGTACAGATCCATCTGCCGGGCGGCGAGCGCGTGGGCGGCCTCCGACGAGCCTCCGAAGTAGAGCGGCGGGTGCGGCTTCTGGACCGGCGGATACAGGACCTTGGCGCCCTTGACCCGCAGGTGGCGGCCCTCGAAGTCGACCACCTCGCCGCCGAGGACCCGGCGCCAGACGGTCAGGAACTCGTCGGTGGCGACGTAGCGCTCGTCGTGCGAGAGAAAGACGCCGTCCCCCTGGGCCTCGTCGGGATCGCCCCCGGTGACGACGTTGATGAGCACCCGCCCCTCGGAGAGGCGATCGAGGGTGGCCGTGATGCGCGCGGCCGCCGTCGGGGAGACGATCCCGGGTCGAATCGCCACCAGAAAGCGGAGGCGGCGGGTGAGGGGAATCAGCGACGCCGCCACGATCCAGGCGTCCTCGCAGGAGCGTCCGGTGGGCAACAGCACCCCGCCGTAGCCGAGCTCGTCGGCCGCCCGCGCGATCTGCGACAGGTACGGGTGGGTGACCGCGCGGGCCCCGTGCGCGGTCCCGAGGTAGTGGCCATCCCCATGCGTGGGCAAGAACCAGAAGATCTCCATGAGGCAGCCGCCCAAGCACGTCGCGTGCCGCAAACCCGGTCCGTCCAGCAGGACCAGGCCATCCCCCGGGACTCGACCGAGGTGGCCGGACCCAGGGACGCTGCTGCTGCCCAGGCAGCACCCCCTGCGCAACCTTGCTGTCGGCGCAACAGGACCTGGCCCATCGACCCCCGATCGCGCCTGGCACGGACCGTGCTGCGAGCCCGGGCGGACAGCCCGCCATGACGACCCCTCCTCCCCACCATCAGCTTGCACCTGCAGCTCGACCTGTTCCTGTTCCTGCACCCGCACCTGGGCAGGGGCTCGGCTCCGCCTCGTTCGACGCGATCGCGGTCGCCGACGAGCTGGCGCGCACCTTCGCCACCACCGCCATCGAGCGCGACAAGCTGGGGGGCACCGCCAAGGCAGAGCGCGATCGGCTCCGCGAGAGCGGCCTCCTCGCCCTCAGCGTCCCCACCTCTCTCGGGGGGCACGGCGGGTCCTGGACGCTCGTCATGGAGGTGGTCCGCCGCCTCGGCCGCGTCGACGGCTCGCTGGCCCACCTCTTCGGGTTCCACCACCTGCTCCTCGGGACCGCGCGCCTCTTCGGTCCCGAGGCGCAATGGGCGCCCTGGCTCCGCAGCACCGTGGAGCGCACCTGGTTCTGGGGCAACGCCCTCAATCCGCTCGACACGCGCACCACCATCGTGGCGCGCGGCGGCCTCACCCACCCGCAAACCCATCTCATCGACGGGCAGAAGAGCTTCTGCTCGGGGGCCAGCGACTCCGATCGCCTGGTGGTCTCCGCCCTCGACCCGGACAAGCGCCTGGTGGTCGCGGTGATCCCCACCAGCCGCCCGGGCATTCACATCCTCGACGACTGGGACAACATGGGCCAGCGCCAGACCGACAGCGGCCAGGTGCGCTTCGAGCAGGTGGTGGTCGACGAGAGCGAGATCCTCCGACAACCTGGCCCCCTCGGCAGCGTGTTCGCCTCGCTCCGCCCGTGCATCGCGCAGCTCGTGCTGACCAACGTCTACCTCGGCCTCGGCGAAGGGGCCCTCGACGAAGGCGTGCGCTGGACCCGCGGGAGCGGCCGCCCCTGGGTCACCGCCGGCGTGGAGCGGCCGAGCGATGACCCCTACGTGCTTCACCACGCCGGCGAATTCTGGGTGGCCCTGGCGGGCGCGCGGGCGCTCGCCGACGGGGCCGCCCGCCAGCTCGACGACGCCTGGGCGCGCGGCGACGCCCTGACCACGGCCGAGCGCGCCGCCACCGCGCTCGCCATCGGCACCGCCAAGGTCGCGGCCACCCGGGCCGGCCTCGCGGTCGCGAACGGCATCTTCGAGATCACCGGGGCGCGGGCCACCGCCGCGCGCGCCGGGCTCGACCGCTTCTGGCGCAACCTGCGCACGCACACCCTGCACGATCCCGTCGACTACCGCCTGCGCGAGCTCGGGCGCTGGGTGCTCACCGGCGAGCTCCCCCATCCGAGCTTCTACTCCTGACGAAAGCGATCCCACATGCCCCTTGGCCAGCTCGAGAATGAAGATTCCATCCCGGATGCCCTGGCCGCGATCGCGCGCGGGGAGATGGTGGTGGTGGTGGACGACGCCAGCCGCGAGAACGAGGGCGACCTGATCCTGGCGGCCGAGAAGGCCACGCCCGAGAACCTGGCCTTCCTCATCCGCCACACGAGTGGCGTGGTGTGCGTGAGCCTCGATCCCACCCGGGCCGACGCGCTCCAGCTGCCCCTGATGGTCGCCGAGAACCACGAATCGCAGCGGACGGCCTTCACGGTGACGGTCGACTACCGGGTGGGCACCACCACGGGGATCTCGGCGGCCGATCGCGCCGCCACCCTGCGCGCGCTCGCCGACCCCGGCTCCTCGGCGGGTGACTTCGTGCGGCCGGGACACATCTTCCCGCTGCGCGCGCGGCCTGGCGGCGTGCTCGAGCGGCGCGGCCACACCGAGGCGGCCGTGGATCTCGCGCGCCTGGCGGGCCTCGCGCCGTGCGGCGTGCTCTGCGAGGTCGTCAACGACGACGGGACCATGGCGCGTCCACCGGAGCTCGTCGCCTTCGCGCGCCGCCATGGCCTGCGGATCATCAGCGTGGCCAGCCTGATCGCCTACCGTCGGCGCACCGAGAGCATCGTCCACGCGGTGGCCGAGGCCCGCTTGCCCACCCGGCACGGGATCTGGTCGGCCCGGGTCTACCGCGCGGCCGACGGGACCGAGCACACCGCGCTCGTGATGGGGGACGTGCGCGAGACCCCGGACGTGCTGGTGCGGGTTCACTCGGAGTGCCTGACCGGCGACGTGTTCGGCTCGGTCCGCTGCGACTGCGGCGCGCAGCTCGACACCGCCATGCGCCTCATCGCCGCCGAGGGACGCGGGGTGGTGGTCTACCTGCGCGGACACGAAGGACGCGGCATCGGCCTCGCGCGCAAGCTGCACGCTTATCGGTTGCAGGACCTCGGGCGCGATACGGTGGAGGCCAACCTCGAGCTCGGCCTGCCGGTGGATGCGCGCAGCTACGACGTCGGCGCCCAGATCCTGAGCGATCTCGGGGTGACAACGTTGCGGCTGATGAGCAATAACCCCGCCAAGTTCGTCGAGCTCGAGGGCTATCGCCTGCGGATCGTGGGTCGCGTGCCGCTGGTGACGGTGCCCACCGCCGAGAACGCGACGTATCTGCGGACCAAGCAAGCCAAGCTCGGTCATCAGCTCGACTTCGCGTGAGACGGGACCGGGCGAGGTGAGCCCGCCGCCCGACGGCCGGCGGCTGTTGCCGGAGCAACACCCCGGCAGCAGGAGGCTGTTTCCTGTCCCACACCGTCGCAGGTCGTCTCCGGGAAACCCACGGCGGGCCGAGGCCGGCCATCTGGCACACCCGCTGCATTGCCGCCGGGAGGGTCGCGACCCCCAGCTCGCCACGACCCCGACCACGACCCCGACGACGACGACGACAACAAGGAGCGATCGATGAGCCATCCGGGAACCACCACAGATTCACACGCGCAACCCGTGAAGTTCGCGTACTGGGTACCGAACGTCAGCGGGGGGCTGGTGGTCAGCAAGATCCCGCAGCGCACCAGCTGGGAGTACGACTACAACCGGCAGCTCGCGATCCTCGCGGAGAGCTCGGGCTTCGAATACGCCCTGAGCCAGGTGCGCTACATGGCGAGCTATGGCGCCGAGTTTCAGCACGAGTCGACCAGCTTCAGCCTGGCCCTGCTGCTCGCCACCCAGCGCCTCAAGGTGATCGCGGCCGTCCACCCGGGTCTGTGGCACCCGGGCGTGCTGGCCAAGCTGACCGCCACCGCCGACCACCTGTCGAACGGGCGCGTGGCCGTCAACGTGGTGAGCGGCTGGTTCAAGGGTGAATTCACCGCCCTCGGTGAGCCATGGCTCGAGCACGACGAGCGCTATCGCCGCTCGGAGGAGTTCATCCGTGCCCTGCGCGGGATCTGGACCGAGGACCACTACGACCAGGCCGGCGACTTCTATCGCATCCACGACTTCAGCCTCAAGCCCAAGCCTGTCCAGTCCCCGCACCCGGAGATCTTCCAGGGTGGCAACTCGAAGGCCGCCCGGGCCATGGCGGCGCGCGTGTCGGACTGGTACTTCATGAACGGAAACTCGCTCGAGGGCGTTCGGGCGCAGGTCGAGGAGATCCGCACGGCGGCCGCCAAGCTCGGTCGGACCGTCCGGTTCGGCCTCAACGCCTTCATCATCGCCCGCGACAGCGAGGCCGAGGCGCGGCAGGTCCTGCGCGACATCATCGCCCACGCCGACACCGAAGCCGTGCACGGTTTTGGCGAGGCGGTCAAGCAGGCCGGGCAGGCCGCGCCCGAGCGCGAGGGGATGTGGGCCGCCTCGAACTTCGAGGATCTCGTTCAGTACAACGACGGCTTCAAGACCGGCCTCGTGGGAACCCCCGAGCAGATCGCCGAGCGCATCGTGGCCTACCGCGCGGTGGGGGTGAACCTGATCCTGGGCGGCTTCCTGCACTACCTCGAGGAGGTGGAGTACTTCGGCAAGCGGGTGCTGCCGCTGGTGCGAGAGCTCGAAGCCAAGCAGTCCGCCCGGCAGGCGGCCTGACGAGCCAGCAAACCAGAGAGCGAGCGAGCCAGCAAACATGACCACCACCGCCGAGCCGCAAATGCAACTCGACCGGCCGCCGCCGCTGCCGCCGCACGCGGCTGAGCGTCAGCACCGGCTCCCTGGGCGCCCGGACGTCATCGTCCGCGCCGTCGGGGACGGGGCGGACTCATTGCCGGCGCTCCTCGGCTGGCACGCCAGCACCCGATGCGCCGCGCCCGCGCTCCGGCACAAGACGCGCGGCGCCTGGGCCACCTGGTCGTGGGGCGATCTCGCGCACGAGGTGGCGTGCCTCGCGCACGGCCTCGGCGGCCTCGGATTCGGCCCCGGCGACGTGCTGATTCTCCTCGGCCAGACCTCTCCTCGACAGCTCGCGCTGGCGCTCGCCGCGCAGGCGCGCGGCGGCGCGGTCTTGCCAGTCGGCGACGCCTTCGAGCCCGCGGCGGTCGGGGCCGTGGCGCGGGCCAGCGAGGCGCGCCACGCGTATGCCTTCGCCAGTGACGAGCGGCAGATCGATCGACTGCTGCTCGATCGTCTCCAGCTCGGCACGGTCCCTCTGGCGGCCATGGTCCTCGACGATCGCCGCGGCCGTGGCGACCGTGGCGCGGGGCACTCCGACCTCCCGCTCCACGCCTACGAGGCCCTGCGCTCGGCGGCCGGGCGGGATTCGGCGGGTCGCGCCGTGGATGTCCGCGAGCCGATCGCGCCGGGCCATCTCCCCCACATCCTCGCTTGCCATTCCGAGCTTCGAGCCCTCGGCGTCTGGGACCCCGCCACCGGCGGCCGCGACCTCGAGTCCGTCGACGCCTTGGAGCCCCACGGAGGGCCGTGCGCATGGCTCACCCACCGACAGCTCCTGCTGGCGGCGGCCTCGCCGGCCGTCTTGCCCGCGGGCCCCACCGCCGGGGTGGCGGGCGTCGGCGGGCCCGCGGTCGCCGGACCTGAAGACGAAGCGTTGCTCCTCGACCCCCTCTGCACGAGATCCGGAGCCGCGGTGCTTGCGCACTGGCTGCTCTCGGGCTTCTGCCTGAGCTGCCCGGAGGCCGATGGCTCGGCCGAGGAGGATCGCCGTGAGGTCGCGCCGACCTACCTGCTGGCCTCGACCGCCTGGTACACGCGGCTCCGACGCGACACCGAGGCGCGTCTGCCCCCACCCGGGAGCTGGCGACGCAAGCTCATCGCGGCGGCCCTCGGGCGGCGCGCCCGCCGGGATGCACCACCCACCTCCGCGGCGCGCGCCGGGCTCGTCGGTCGGCAGCTCGACCACCTGGCCTCGGCGCTGGTTGCCCGTCCGCTGTCGCGCGCGCTCGGGCTCGCGCGCGCGCGCGTGGCCGTGGCCGTCGGCGAGCCGATCGGCGCCGAGGACAGCGACTTCCTCGCGGCCATCGGCCTCGCCACCCTGCACCTGCCCTCCTGAGCCTCCCACGTGACCACCCTCGTCTCCATACCCTCGCCTGGCCTCGCTGGCCTCCCCGGCCCGCTCCTGCGGCTCGAGCACATCGACCTGTCGTTCGCCGGGGTGAAGGCCATCAACGACATCAGCTTCGAGGTCGCGCGGGGGGAGATCTGCGCGATCATCGGCCCGAACGGCGCGGGGAAGAGCTCGATGCTCAACGTCATCAACGGCGTCTACCACCCCCAGCGCGGGACGGTGGTGTTCGACGGCGAGCGTCGCCATCAGATGCAGCCCCACCACTCGGCCCGCCGCGGGATCGCCCGCACCTTCCAGAACATCGCGCTCTTTCGCGGCATGACCGTGCTCGAGAACGTCATGACCGGCCGGAACCTTTCGCGGCGGGCTGGCTTCCTGTCGCAGGCGCTGCGCCTGCCCAAGGCCCGGCGCGAGGACCACGAGGTCCGCGCCCACGCCGAGTCGATCCTCGAATTCCTTCGCATCCAGGCCCACCGCAACACCCCGGTCGGTCGACTGCCCTATGGCCTCCAGAAGCGCGTGGAGCTGGGGCGGGCCCTCGCCGCCGAGCCGAAGCTCTTGCTCCTCGACGAGCCGATGGCGGGGATGACCTTCGATGAGAAGGAGGAGATGTGCCGATTCATTCTCGACGCCAACCACACCCTCGGGACCACGGTCGTGCTGATCGAACATGACATGGGGGTGGTCATGGATCTCTCCGACCACGTGGTGGTCCTCGACTACGGCCGCAAGATCGGTGATGGCCCCCCCGACGCGGTCCGCGCCAATCAGGACGTCATCGACGCCTACCTCGGCGTGGTCCACGCCGAGGCCTGAGAGCCGTCCCGACCCGCGCCGCGGGCCGCCCCAGCCCCGTCGAGCTTCGTCGCGCACGCAGCCCACCTCCACCGCGCCTCCCTCCCCACACCCAACCCAAGAGATTCGAGGACCGTCATCGTGTCGTCCCTGACTTCGTGGTTCGCCAATTCATCTTTCTTCTGGGAGGTCCTGGTGGGCGGGCTCCTCGCCGGGGTCATGTACTCCATGGTCGCCATCGGGTTCGTGCTCATCTACAAGGCGTCCGGGGTCTTCAACTTCGCCCAAGGATCCATGGTGCTCTTCGCGGCGCTCACCTTCGTCAGCATCCTCGAGCGCGGGGTCCCCTTCGTGCTGGCCCTCGGGATCACCCTCGGCGCCATGTTGCTGCTGGCCGGGCTCATCGAGCGGGTGGTGCTGCGGCCCCTGGTCAACCGCCCACCCATCGTGCTCTTCATGGCCACGCTCGGGCTCAGCTTCGTCATCGAGGGGCTGGCCCAGACCCTCTGGGGCTCGCAGGTGCACGGGCTCGAGCTCGGCATCGAGGACCGGCCCTTCGAGCTTCACGGGATCATGGTCAGCCAGTTCGATCTCTTCGCGGCCGGAACGGCCGGGGCGCTGGTGCTGGTCCTCGGCCTGCTCTTCAACAAGACCCGGTTCGGCCTCGCGCTGCGGGCGGTGGCCGACGATCAGCTCGCCGCCCTGGCGGTGGGCATCGACCTGCGGCGCGTGTGGGGGATGGTGTGGGCGGCGGCCGGGCTGGTGGCCCTGGTGGCGGGGCTGCTCTGGGGTGCACGGGTGGGCGTTCAATTCTCGCTGTCGCTGATCGTCCTCAAGGCCCTTCCGGTCCTCATCATCGGCGGCTTCTCGTCGATCGCCGGCACCATCGTGGGCGGCCTGCTGGTCGGCGCGACCGAGAAGCTGGCCGAGGTCTACATCGGCCCGCGCTTCGATGGGGGGATCGAGAACTGGTTCCCCTACGTGCTGGCCCTGCTCTTCCTGCTGGTCCGACCGACCGGGCTCTTCGGCGAGCCCCAGGTGGAGCGGGCATGAGAGCGGGCATGAGAGCGGGCATGAGCGCCACGGTGCATGAGCTCGCGGCCGGTGGACGCCGGCCCACCGAGGCTCTGCCGCCGGCGGCGGCGGCCAGGCCCGACCGCCCCGGCCGACCGAGCTCGGCCCTGGCCCACCGCGGCCTCCGCCCTTCCGGCCGCGCCCCGGCGACCGGAACGCGGCGCGGGTTCGGCCCGGGTGTCGGTCTCGGGCTCCGGCTCGGGTTCCTGCTCCTCGCCTTCGGGGTGGTCCCGGCCCTCGGCAACGACTACTGGTTCAGCGCGATCCTGATCCCCTTCCTGGTGCTGTCGCTCGGCGCCGTGGGGCTGAACATCCTGACCGGCTACGCCGGCCAGCTGTCGCTCGGCTCGGCCGCCTTCATGGCGGTGGGCGCCTTCGCCTCCTACAACTTCCTCCTGCGGGTTCCCCACATGCCGCTCTTGGTCAGCTTCCTGCTCGGGGGGCTGACGGCGGCGGCGGTCGGGGTCCTCTTCGGCCTGCCGAGCCTGCGGATCAAGGGCTTCTACCTGATCGTCTCGACGCTGGCCGCCCAGTTCTTCGTCGAGTGGGCCCTGACCAAGTTCGGCTGGTTCTCCAACTTCAACGCCTCGGGCGTCATCACGGCGCCACCGCTCGTCGTGCTCGGACACGACTTCAGCTCGCCGCGCGGGCGGTACCTCCTGTCGCTCGGGGTGGTGCTCGGCCTCACGGTCCTCGCCCGCAACCTTGTGCGCGGCGAGCTCGGCCGCAGCTGGATGGCGGTGCGGGACATGGACACCGCCGCCGCCGTCATCGGGATCCCGATCCTAGAGACCAAGCTCCTGGCCTTCGCGACGAGCTCCTTCTATTGCGGGGTCGCGGGGGCCCTGTGGGCCTTCGCGTACCTCGGGACCGTCGAGCCCCACGGGTTCGATCTCGGGCGCTCGTTCCAGATCCTGTTCATCATCATCGTGGGTGGGCTGGGGAGCATCTCCGGCGCCTTCCTCGGCTCCGCCTTCATCGTGCTCTTGCCCATCCTGATGGATAACCTCGCCACCGCGTATTTCTCCGGGATCATCGACGCCGGGCACATCGAGAACCTTCAGAAGGTGATCTTTGGCGCCCTGATCATCGTCTTCCTCATCAAGGAGCCGGCCGGGCTGGCGCGGCTGGTGGAGAACCTCCGAGAGAAGGTGCGGCGATGGCCCCTCGTCGGATGAAGCGGGCACCAGGTCGGCCCTGGTCGATCCCCGGGGCCGGGGCGTCGGACGCCTGTCGCTGGCTCGCGCGCCCCTGAGCGCGCGAGCCACGACCACGCCCCGTCGGTTCCACCCACAGCACATGTCACGAAGGAAGGAACGTCAATGAAAGCGAGAGTCGGTCTGGGTTTCTCCGCCACCATCACCATGGTCACGTCCATCGCGCTCGGAGGCGCGGCCGGGCCGGTCCGCGCCGCCGGGAACGAACAGTACTTCCCCCTGCAGAGCTATCGGGTCGGACCCTACGCCGCCGGCGGCTCGGGGTTCTTCGGGGGCTTCATCGACTACCTGAAGCTCGTCAACAGCCAGGGCGGAGTCAACGGCGTCAAGCTGACCTGGTCCGAGTGCGAGACCGAGTACGTGGTCGAGCGCGGGGTGGAGTGCTACGAGCGCCTCAAGAAGGGGCTCGACGGCGCGCCCCCCGCCGCCTTCAACCCACTGTCGGTGGGCATCGCCTACGCGCTCATCGATCGCGCGACGGCCGACAAGAACCCCATCATCACCATCAACCACGGGCGCACCGACTCCACCGACGGCAGCGTCTTCCCGTACATCTTCCCGCTGCAGCTCAACCCCTACAGCGAGATCGCGGCGATCATCACCTGGATCGGACAGAAGTCGGGCGGCCCCGAGCAGCTGAAGGGCAAGAAGATCGTCACCCTCTACCATGGCTCGCCTTACGGCAAGGAGACCATCCCGATCCTGGACCTCTATGCCAAGAAGTATGGCTTCGAGATCACCCACATCGAGGTGCCTCACCCGGGCAACGAGCAGCAGTCGCAGTGGCTGAACATCCGGCGCATCAAGCCGGACTGGGTGATCCTGCGTGGCTGGGGGGTGATGAACCCGGTGGCCATCAAGACCGCCTCCAAGACCGGCTTCCCGGTCGATCACATCATCGGGAACATCTGGAGCAACGCCGAGGAGGACGTTCGCCCGGCCGGCCCGGTCGGCAAGGGCTACGTCGCCATCACCACCGGACCTTCCGGCACGAACTTCCCGGTCCTGCAGGACATCGATCGGGTGGTGATCAAGGCCGGCAAGGGTGATCTCAAGGATCCCAAGCGCTTCGGGACCATCTACTACAACCTGGGGGTGGAGAACGGGATCCTCAACGTCGAGGCGGTCCGCACCGCGCAGGCCAAGTTCGGCAAGCGACCGCTCACGGGCGAGGAGGTCCGCTGGGGCTTCGAGAACCTCGACATCGGCGACAAGCGCCTGAAGGAACTGGGAGCGTTCGGCCTGCTCCAGCGCATCAAGCTGTCGTGCTCGGACCACGAGGGTGGCGGGGCCGTGCGCTTCCAGCAATGGGACGGCGACAAGTGGGTGGTGATCAGCGACTGGGTGCACCCCGATCGCTCGCTCTTGCGCCCGATCATCGAGGCCTCGGCCGCCAAGTACGCCAAGGAGAAGGGGATCAAGCCCCGCGACTGCGCCAGCGAGGCCCACGCCTCACGGTAGTCGTCGAGGCCGCCGGACGTCGGTGACCGACGGCCGAGCCCATCGTGAGGACGCCATGACTCCCAAGCCAGAGAATGCCGCGATTCCCCGGACGCCGGAGGCGACCCCCATCCTGGAGCTGAAGGCCGTGGAGGCGGCCTATGACGACATCATCATCGCGCTGCGGGGGGTGTCTCTTGTGGTGCCCGAGGGGTCGATGGTGGCGCTGCTCGGGGCCAACGGGGCCGGGAAGTCGACCACGCTCAAGGCAGCCTCCGGCCTGCTCGGTGCGGTGCACGGGGCCATCACCCGCGGCGAGATCCTGTTCCGGGGACAGTCGCTGAAGGGGCGCTCGCCGCGGGAGCTGGTGCGGGAGGGGCTGGTGCAGGTGCTGGAAGGGCGGCACTGCTTCCCGCATCTCACGGTGGAGGAGAACCTCCGCTCGGGGGCGCTCGCCCACCGCATCGGACGGTCGGGCGTGCGCAGCGAGCTCGACCGCATCTACACCTACTTCCCGCGTCTGACCCAGATCCGCCGCGCCCTGGCCGGGTACACCTCGGGCGGGGAGCAGCAGATGGTGGCCATCGGGCGGGCGCTGATGGCGCGCCCGCGCCTGGTCCTGCTCGACGAGCCGTCGATGGGGCTCGCGCCCCTCATCGTCGAGGAGATCTTCCGCATCCTGCGCAGCTTGAACCGCGAGCAGGGGGTGACCTTCCTGCTGGCCGAGCAAAATGCGCGGGTGGCGCTGCGCTTCGCGGATCTCGGCTCGATCCTCGAGAACGGTCGGGTGGTGGCGAGCGGACGCGCCGAGGAGCTGGAACGACGCTCCGACGTTCAAGCCTTCTACCTCGGGGTGGGGGCCAAGGACGGGGCCCCTGGTCGCCACCACCCACGGCTCGGGCACCGCCACCCGGCCACGACCGCGGATCGCCCGGGGTAAGCGTCGCCGCCCGGCCTCCTGTCGTCTCGAGTCCTCGTCGGTCGGCGGCGCATGGGTGCGCAGGCGTCGGGTGGAGGCCCGGCGCGGCGCGGATCATCTGGCGTGACGGCTCGGTCGCGGGGTTCGGCCAGGCGGAGCCATGCCCATCGCCCGACACCTCCCGACGTCCTCCCGGCGTCCGCACGCGCACCATCCACAGCTTCCACGCCTCCGGCACCTTCCCCATCCAGACCCAGCCCCAACCATCCAACACCTTCACCCCTCGAAGAAAGACAGACCCTTCATGAGACGACCGCGCCCGCTGCCCTCGATTCCTACCCCTTCCTCTTCCCTTGCCATCCTCGTCCATTCCTCGTCCATCGCGGCGCACGCCCGACGATCCACCCAGGGCACGGCCCTCCGCCTCACCGTCGGCGGGGCGGCGCCCGTGCTCGTGCTCCTGTTCCTCGCGCCCGGTGTCCGGGCCGAAACGGTCGCCGCGCCCCCGGTCGCCGAAGCCACCGCGGGTCAGCCCGGCGCAGAGGCGCCGGCAGCCGCCGATCCGCGCGGAGCGCCACCCGCCGGGGGAGCACCGGCGGTGGCGGCCACGCCAACCCCCATCTCGCTGCCGAGCACTCCATCCGCCCCGCCCCAGGCTGCGGACCTCCCAGCCAACCCCGCCCCGGGGCCTGCCGCCGCGGTCCTCTCCGTGCCCGAATGGACCCGCAGCCTCACCATCGGTGGAGGGACGATCTTGTGGTACTACCAGCCCTTCCTCCCGGGGGCGAAGAACACCGTCGATCTGTTCTTCGTGAACCTGCTCTTCGACGGACACGTGGGGGACTTCGGGCTGCATGTCGAGCCGCGCTTCCGCGACACCAAGCTGCGCCCGCACTTCGCCGGCATGAACGGCGGGACCGCCTGGGTCCAGGAGGTCTATGCGAGCTGGAAGCTCCCGGGCGCCACCCTCAAGATCGGAAAGGCCTACAGCCACCTCGGACTCTTCTGGGACAATTCCTTCTACGGCAACGTGCAGGTCTACGACGGTCTCAAGCTCGACCCGGACTACGGGCTCTCCCTCGAGGGCGCGGTGTCCGAAGGCAACCCGATCGGCGCCCACTACTGGGCGCAGTTCTTCCTGGTCGACGGGCAGACCAACGTCGCGATCGACGGGCGCGAGACCTTCATGATCCCGGGGGCCCGCCGCCGCAACCAGGCCATCCTGCGGATCGAGCCGTTCTTCGACCTGCCCATCGGCCTTCCGATCGGCGTCCGGGGCGCCGCACCCACCCTCAAGGTCAAGGTCGGCTTGTCCGGCGAGTTCTTGCAGGCCGATCTCCCGGCCCCGGTGGGCAAGAAGGACGTCTACCGCGGCGCCGCCGACCTGACGATCACCGCCGGACCGTTCAGCCTCTGGAGCGAGGTCATTCGCCAGAATGGACAGACCGTCACGGATTTCCCCATCGCCGGGATCCCCGCCACGGCCACCACCCCCGCCACCCCGGGCCAGGCCTCCACGCACACCAACTACTTCCTGGTCGGGGCCGAACTGGCGCTGGGCAAGGTCTCTGCCCGCTACAATGTGAGCTACGGGGGCTACCGCGATCTGTCGATCTCGGAGTGGATGAACGTCCCGGCCATCGGGGTGGCGGTCAGCCCCAACGTGACCTTCCTCGGCGAGTACGTCTACTGGAAGCGCTACGCTCCGGCGGGGGATCTGCTGGTGGACAAGAGCTTCAACCTCACCCTGCAAGCCCACTTCTGAGCCAGAATCACCCTTCGTTCCCGAGCACCATCAAGGAGATCCGATGTCACTCATCGTCAATATCGTTGGAAGCCCTTCCGCCGACTCGCGCACCCTCGCGCTCTCCCACTCCGTGGCGGCCAAGCTGTCCGGCCAGGGCTTCGAGGTCGAGACCATCAACGTGCGGGATCTGCCGGCGCAGGATCTCCTCTGGGGCCGGACCGACTCCCCCGCGCTGCGCGACGCGTTCGCCCTGGTGGAGCGGGCGCGTGGCGTGGTGGTGGCGACGCCGATCTACAAGGCGGCCTACACCGGCGTGCTGAAGTCCTTCCTCGATCTGCTGCCGCAGTTCGGCCTGAAGGGAAAGATCGTGCTGCCGCTCGCCACCGGTGGAACCATCGCGCATGTCCTGGCCCTCGATTACGCGCTCCGACCGGTGCTCTCCTCCCTCGGGCCGACCCACGTGGTGGCGGGCCTCTTCATCCTGGACAAGCTCCTGCAGCGCCACCCCGACGGGCGCGGGGTGGACATCGACCCCGAGATCGCTGGCCGCCTCGATCTCGTGGTGGCCGACTTCGTGGCCAGCCTCCGCTCGAACGTCGGAGGCTGAGGACCCGGCCTCGAGCCCGGGCGAGGAGTCGAGGCTCGTCGCCCGGGCCTTTGCATTGGGCGATGACGCGCGCTCAGATCCCCGAGCCGTCCTCGAAGACGGCGCTTTGCGCCTGGGCCTGGGTGATGCGGCTGCGGGCAGGCACGCTGCGGGTCAACCAGACGTTGCCGCCCACGCTGGACCCTCTTCCGATGGTGATGCGCCCGAGGATGGTCGCGCCCGCGTAGATCACCACGTCGTCCTCCACGATGGGATGCCGGGAGGCCCCCTTGAGCAACCACCCGCGCTCGTCCACCTCGAAGCTCTTGGCCCCGAGGGTCACCCCCTGATAGATGCGCACGCGCTCGCCGATCAGGCAGGTCTCGCCGATCACCACGCCGGTACCGTGGTCGATGAAGAACTTGCCGCCGATCTCGGCCCCGGGGTGAATGTCGATTCCGGTCGCGCCGTGAGAGATCTCCGAGACGATCCGTGGGATCAGGGGCACCCCGAGGACGTGCAGCTGATGCGCCAGCCGATGGTGGGTGATGGCCGCGATGCCCGGGTAACAGAACACGGCCTCGTCGAGGCTGCTGGCGGCGGGATCACCCTCGTAGGCCGCATGCACGTCGCTCTCGAGGAGAGCCCGGATGGCCGGGAGCGCGTCGCTGAACGCCCCGATCACCTCGATGGCCCTCCGGTCGCACCGCTCGCAGTCATCCCCCTCCGCCGCGCACGCGAAGTGCAAGCCGCGGCGCACCTGCTCCTGCAGGGCCTGCAGGGCGGTGTCGAGGGTGCGCCCGACGAAGTAATCCATTCCCTCGTTCGTCAGATCCGACCCGCCAAAGTGGGCGGGAAACAGCGCCGCGCGGAGATCATTGGTGATGGCGACCAGGGCATCGCGCGACGGCAGGGCGTGGCGCCCGAGCGCCCCCGCCGACGAGGCGGCCACCGCTCGGCCGACCGAGACGGGCTCCCCCGCCGATCCGCCGGTGCGCACCCGGCGCAACCGCTCCACGAGATCCGCCACCGCCCAGGGTCGGGCGCGCGGCGTCGGGGTGGGGGCCCGCGGCGGCAACCCCGGCGCGACCGCCACGCCGGCGGGGGGCGCCGACACCGGGCGAGCCCCCTCCACGCTCACGACACCGACCTTCCGGTTCGTCCTCCACCACTCGCACCACCTGCGCCCGGCGAGATGGCCGGGGCCACCGTCCCACCCGCGGCCTGGACCACGCTGTCGAACAGAGGGGTGCTGAGGTAGCGCTCCCCCGAATCGGGGAGCACGACCACGATGGTCTTCCCCTCGTTCTCGCGTCGCTTGGCGAGGCGCACCGCCACCGCCGTGGCGGCGCCACACGAGATCCCGGCCAGGATGCCCTCCTCCCGAGCCAGCCGGCGGGCGTAGTCGAAGGCCTCCTCGTTCGTGACCTGCTCGATGAGGTCGACCACCGAGAGATCGAGCACGTCGGGAACGAACCCGGCCCCGATGCCTTGAATCTTGTGCGGCCCGGGCTTGAGCGGCTGTCCGGCGCGCCGCTGCGTCAGCACCGGGCTCGCGGCGGGCTCGACCGCCACCGACAGGATGGCCTTGCCCCGGGTCCCCTTGATGTACCGCGACACCCCGGTGATGGTCCCGCCGGTGCCCACGCCCGACACCAGGATGTCGATCGCACCCGCGGTGTCGTCCCATATTTCGGGCCCGGTCGTCTGCTCGTGAATGGCGGCATTGGCCGGGTTCTTGAACTGCTGCAAGAGGACGAAGCGCCCGGGATCCGAGGCGGCGATCTCCTCGGCCTTGGCCACCGCTCCGCTCATGCCCTTGGCGCCGTCGGTCAGCACCAGCTTGGCGCCGTAGGCCGCCAGCAGCATGCGCCGCTCGATGCTCATGGTGTCCGGCATGGTGAGGGTGAGCGGGTAACCCCGAGCCGCGGCCACGAACGCCAGCGCGATTCCGGTGTTGCCGCTCGTCGGCTCGATGATCTCCTTGCCGGGGCCGAGCAGGCTTCGCTTCTCGGCGTCCCAGACCATGGCCGCGCCCAACCGGCACTTCACCGAATAGCCGGGGTTGCGTCCTTCGATCTTGGCCAGCACGGTGGCGGATGCCCGGTCGATGACGCGGTTGAGGCGCACGAGAGGCGTCCGGCCGATGGACAGGGCATTGTCCGAATACCATCTTGCCGCGGGCGGCGCTGCCTCGTCCGACATGGGATCATCTCCTTCAAGAGCTCGAGACCTGTCTCGTATACCAGATAGCCAGATAGAACCGGTAACAGGGGGCCGGGCCGGCCCGGGCCGCCTCAGTCCTGGACCAGCGGCAACCCCGCGCTGACCCAGCCGCGGGTTCCACCGCTGAGGTTGTAGAGGTTCGTGCGGCCGGTCGCCTCGGCGAGCTTGGCGGCGGTCTGGCTGCGCACCCCGACGGCGCAGACGAAGAGCACCCGCTCCTCGGGCACATCGGACAGCTCGGCGGCCGGGCTGGCCTTGATCCGGTCGAGCGGGACCAGGCGTGCCCCCGGCAGGTGCCCGGTCGACCACTCCCGGGGCTCGCGAACGTCGATGATGGACAGCTCACCGCGGACGATGAGCGCATGGGCCTCTCGCGCATCCAGTGATTGAATCATTGAGTCCATTATAATGGACCCGGCTCTCTCCGCAACCCCTTTTCGATTTCGCATGGCACGCCGCCGCGGCTCGCGCGCACATCGGACCACCGCGCCGGTGTCGCGAGGCGAGGACCTCGACGACCGCCAAGGCGATCGCGGCCGCCGCCGCCGCCCGGATTCGGCCGCGGCCCTCCCGCTCCTCGAAAATTTGTTGTGCCCCGACCTGTTCCGGTCGAAGATCTTCGGCATGAAGGGTCTCCTCGTCAACCTGGGCCGCGCTCTCGCGCCGCTGCTCCTTCTCGCGGGGTGCGGCAGCTCCTCGGGCGGGACCTGCGCCAGCTCCGCGGCCTGCGGCGGCAACATCGTCGGCACCTGGACGATCGGCTCTTCCTGCGTGACCGCGAACGCGAGCATGTTCGACAGCCAGTGCCCGAGCGCCACCGTCAGCTCCTCCAATGTACAGCTGAGCGGGACCTTCACCTTCAACGGCGACATGACGTACACGTCGAACGTCACGTCGAGCGGCTCGGTGGTCGTGACGCTCCCCGCGTCGTGCCTCACGATGCAGGGCGTGACCGTGACCTGCGACCAGATCACTCAGGTGTTCCAGGCCAACCCGACGCCGGGCGTGACCTTCACCTGCACGGGCTCGTCGAGCTGCACCTGCAACGAGACCGTCGCGAACGCGACCTCGGCGATGTCGGGCACCTACACCACGACGGCCGCGGGCCTCCTGACCGAGACGGCTTCCGATGGCACGGTGAGCGAGGGCGACTACTGCGTGAAGGGCACGACCCTCACCGAGTCGACGCACGCCGACTCCGCGATGATGGGCCAGTCGGTGTCGGGCACGCTCACGCTGACCAAGAACTGACTGCCCGACGCTCCCGGGCTCAGCCGACCCGCGGGCGGCCAGACTGGATGCGGAGGAGGGCCGCCACCAGCGCGTCGATGTCCTCGCAGGTGTTGTAGGGGGCGAGAGATGCCCGCACGGTGCTCTCGAGACCGTACCGGCGCAGGATCGGCTGGGCGCAGTGGTGCCCGGAGCGCACGGCAATCCCCTCCTGGTCGAGCATCCCGCCGACGTCCTCGGTCCGGACCCCGTCGAGCACGAACGACAGGACACCGGCCTTGTGGGGAGCCGTCCCGATGAGGCGCAGGCCGGGCACCCGCGCGAGCTCGGCGGTCGCGTAGACGAGCAACTCATGCTCGTATCGGCTGATGTTCTCGAGCCCGAGCGCCGAGACATAATCGAGGGCCGCGCCGAGGCCGACCGCGTCCGCGATGTTGCCGGTGCCCGCCTCGAAGCGCCAGGGTGGCGGCTGGTAGACGGTCTTCTCGAAGGTGACGTCGGCGATCATGTTGCCGCCCCCCTGCCACGGCGGCATGTGCGCCAGGATCTCGGGCTTGCCATAGAGCACCCCGATCCCGGTGGGGGCGAAGATCTTGTGACCGGAGAAGCAGTAGAAGTCGCAGTCCAGGGCCTGGACGTCCACCCGCAGGTGCGACACCGCCTGCGCGCCGTCGACCAGCACCCGAGCGCCGTACCGGTGGGCGGTCGCGATCATCTCCTCGACCGGAACGATGGTCCCGAGCGCGTTCGACACCTGCGAGATGGACACCAGCCGGGTCCGTGGGCCGAGCAGCTTCTCGTACTCCTCGAGCACCACCTGCCCCCGGTCGTCGACCGGGATCACCCGCAGGCGGGCCCCCTTCTCGGAGGCGAGCTGCTGCCACGGCACGATGTTGGCGTGGTGCTCGAGCCACGAGATGACGATCTCGTCGCCCGGCTGGAGGTTGCGATGGCCCCAGCTCTTGGCCACCAGGTTGATGGCCTCGGTCGCCCCCCGCACGAACACGATGTCCTTCGGCGAGGGGGCGTTCAGGAAGCGGCGGACCTTGTCCCGCGCCGATTCATAAGCGTCGGTGGCCCGCGCCGCCAGGGTGTGCGCGGCCCGGTGCACGTTGGAGTTCTCGTGCTCGTAGAAGGACATGAGGCGATCGATCACCGCCCGCGGCTTCTGGGTCGTCGCGGCGTTGTCCAGCCACACCAGCCGCCGTCCGTTCACCCGCTCGCCGAGGATGGGAAAGTCTCGCTTGATGGTGTACGGGTCGAAGATGCGGGTGGAGAAGCCGAGGTCCGGGGTGAGCCCTCGCGGCGCGAGGCCGAGGCCCGTCCCGAGGAAGCCCGCCCCGCTATCGACCTCGAACCCATGCAGGAGGTCGACCTCCTCCGCCGGGGCGGGGCGCCGGTCGGCCTCGCCCCCCGGGGCTGCGGAGCGCGCGGCGTCGGCCGGGGCCGAGTCGAGCGCAGGCTGTGCCTGTGGCGCCGCAGCGTGAGCCGGGTAAGGCGGCGTCGCCGCGCCGGTCGGCGAGGCCAGCCCCGGCGCGCCGGTCCCGGGTATGGGCGGGGCCCCGCCCGCCGCGGCGCCGGGATGCCCCGCGATGTCGAGGAAGTAAAGCGGGCTGCCGGCCCCCGATGCCGGCTGCTCGGTGAGCAGCCCGAGCGACAGGGCGCCGGGGACGGGTGCCCCGGCCGCAACCGTGGTCGGGATTCCCCGCAGGTCGCTCTCCTTGGGAAAGGGCGCCGAGAGCGTCGGGATCTGGTGGGGCACCGCCGGGGCGCTGGTGGGCGGCGCCAGTCCAAAGCTCCCGGGCGTGGGAAGCTGGCCCGGCTGTGACGGGAACGACGAGGAGGACGGGGATGACGGGGATGACGGGGATGACGGGGATGACGGCGACGACGACAGCTGCGTGAACAGCTGATTCGCCAGGCGCGCAATCTCCGCCCCGAGGCCCGCATCGAGGAGCCCGAGACCCTCACCCACACCCGTACCGGCCTCGGGTCCCGCGGTCACCGGCGCGCCCCCGCCGAGCGCAATCGCCGAGGGACCACCCACCCCCGGATCACTTGTATTCATGGTAGTCGCCGACCGACACGTTCTCGAGCACGCCGAGCGCGTCCTCGGTCAAGACCGCGGCGGAGCAGTAGAGCGACACCAGGTACGAGGCCGCCCCCCGCGCGTTGATGCCCATCAGCCGCACCGACAAGCTCGGGCTGATCTCACCGGGAATCCCCGGCTGAAACAGCCCCACCACGCCGCGCTTCTTCTCTCCGGTCCGCAACAGCAAGATGCTGGTCTTCCCGCTGTCGCCGATGCGAACCTTGTCGCTCGGGATGAGCGGGATCCCGCGCCAGGTGAGGAACGGGGACCCGAACAGCGAGATGGTGGGAGGCGGCACTCCGCGCCAGGTGCACTCCCGCCCGAAGGCCGCGATGGCCCGGGGGTGGGCCAGGAAGAAGGCCGGCTCCTTCCAGACCCGCGCGATGAGCTCGTCCAGATCGTCCGGCGTTGGAGCGCCAACCCGCGCGGCGATGCGCATGGACGGCGCCACGTTGTTCAGCAGCCCGTAGTTGGCGTTGTTCAGCAGCTCCGTCTCCTGGCGCTCCTTCATCATCTCGATGAGGACCCCGAGCTGCTCGCGCACCTGATCCATCGGGCTGCGGTAGAGATCCGAGATGCGCGTCTGCACCTCGATGGTGGTGGTCACCGTGCTGAGCGTGTACTCGCGCGGCGTGTCCTCGTAGTTCACGAACGCCGACGGGATCTCCTCGCCGTCCGAGGGGCTGCACTCGATGGCGATCTGCGCCTCGTTGCCCTCCTTGACCTTGTTCACCCGGTAGGTCCCCGCCTCGACGGGGGTCCAGGGCAGAAGGTTCACCAGCCAGCGCGGGGTGACCCCCACCCACTGGGGGGGCGTCTTGGTGGTGTTCGCGAGGTTGCGTGCTGCGCTCGCCCCGAGGGTGCGATGGGCTGCGGTGGAATCGGCCATGGTCTGCTTCTCCGTTCTCGACTGGTGACGATGACGATGCGCGGTCTCGGTCTCTCCTAGCCCCACTGGCGCATCCGTCGCAATGCGGAAGGCACCCAACGGACCACGACCGTGCGTTTCCCTCCGCGACCGCGGACGGGCATCCGCCATGTTGGAGTGTAAAGTGCGACATGCCCCGGTCGGCGCTTCTGATCTGGCTCGGCGTCATCGCGTCCGCGTGTGCCACGCCGCACGCGGTGCCGGGCGACGCGCGGGGGACTCCTGCGACCGGAGCGAGCCTGGCCGAGCTCGGTCCACCGGCCGCGGGGTACACCACCGATCCTGGACCCGATCCTGGACCCGATCCGGCAAGCGGGCTTACCGCGGGAGCGCGCGCGCGCGCCCTGCCTGGGCAACTGGTCCTCGCCGATCGGCTCGCCTCGGCGCTCGCGACCCGAGGAACGCGCGCCGCCCCCGACCAGGCCCTCACCACCATGGCGAGGGTGTTTCTCGACAGCGCCGCGCGCACCGGGAGCATCGACGCCGTCGACGTCGAGCGGGTGGCCCGGCACCTGGGGTTTCCGGGGACCATCCTGGCCGCTTGCGTGTTTCCGCTCGCGCCACCTCCGCCGGCCGGCGCGGACGACACCTGGCGGCAGTCCCTGGCCGATCTCGCGCCCAACCTGGCCGTCACCCGCTACGGGCTCGCCGTCTCGGAGAGCCTCGGCATGGCCGCGGTGGTGTTCGGGGACATGTCGGTGGCGCTCGAGTCCCCAGTGCCCCGCCACCTTCCGCGGACCGGCAACCTCCGCCTGCGCGGGGCGCTCGGCCCGCGCTTCGGCTACGGCCACCTCTACGTGACCGCCCCGGACGGCCGCGTGAGCGAAACGCTCATCGCAAAACGCGACTTCGATCTCCCCGTGGCGTTTCCGGCGGCCGGGCTCTACCGGGTCGAGCTCATGGGGGACGGACCGACCGGGCCCACCGTGGTGATGAACGTCCCGATCGCGGTGGGCGTGGACCCCGAAGCCGGGGAGGCCCTCCCCTCCTCTGGACCGACGGCGGGCGTCGCGCGCGACGGTGCCCGGACCCACGGCACCACCACCACCAGCACCGGCCCACCGCTCTCGGTGCCGGCGTTCGAGGCCCGCATGCTCGACCTGCTGAATGGCGCGCGCGCCCGCGCGGGCCTCCGCCCGCTGCTGTCCGACCCGCAGCTCGGCGCGGTGGCGCTGGCGCACGCCGAGGACATGGAGCGCGCGCACTTCTTCGGCCATGTCTCGCCGACCACCGGCTCCGCCGCCGACCGGCTGGCCCGGGCGGGGATCGAGGTCTCGACCTCGGGAGAGAACCTCTCCCAGGCCAGCACCCCCGAGGAGTCGCACGAGGGCCTGATGCAGAGCCCCGGCCACCGCGCCAACATGCTCGGGGCTCGCTTCACGCATGTGGGGATCGGGGTGGTGCGGACGCCGGAGATTCCCCCGCGCTACCTCGCGGCGTTGCTGTTCGCGCGCCGGCCTCCCGCGGGGTACGCCTGGACCGCGACCGATGCGATAACCGCCATCGCGGCCCTGCGCGCCCACCACGGCGTGCCACCTGCCGCGGTCGATCCGGGCTTGCGCACCGCCGCCGAGTCCGGCATGGCGGCCTTCCTCGCAACCGGCACGACCGCCGCCGCGGCGGCCGCATCCAACGCCGCCTTCGTGGCCGAGGCCGCCCGCGACGCCGCCCGGCGGAAGACCCCGGCCACCGCTTCCCGCTCGGCCTGCACGCACTTCTTCGAGATCGTCGATCCAGAGCAGCTCGAATCCCTGGCGGTGCTGGTGGACCCGCGCCTCGCCCGGATGGGCGTGGCGGTCGGTGCGCGTGGCGACCGTGGCGCCCCGCGCTTCGCGGTCATCGTGGTGTCCGAGGGTCTGCCCTGTGCCGGACAGTGACCCCGCCCGACGCCTGACGTATGGTTGCCGCGCAGGGGACACCGGACAGCGGAATTGCGAGATGACCTCCGAGACGACCTCAGAGACGACCTGGACCGCGAGCGAGACCGATTCCGAGACCGACCGCGCCGTGGCGGAGCACGACGCCCGGTTGAGCGCGCTCGGCCTCGAGATCTGGCTCGGCAACGAGCCCACCTTCACGGATCGCTACTCGCATGCCACCGAGTGGTTGACCGGGGCGGTCGGGGACGACAAGCGGCGCCGCGCGGAGGCCCTGGTCGCGGCCCTCGCGCGCGCGAACGCGGGCAGCGCGGTCCTGCGCAGCATCGGCCGACAGTACCCGGGCGAGTCGGAGCCCCGCAGCAGCATCGGCCTGTATGCCCGGCGCGATGGACGCCCCGCCTGGACCGGCCCGCCGGATCCCCTGCTGGTGGCCGACGCGGGGCAAGTCGCCGAGATGGGCGTGCTTCAGCCGGGCGCGTTCCAGCTGGACGGGTTCTTGCTGGACGGGTTCCTGGCCTGCGTCTCGGCGGCGCTCGCCGCCCGGAGCCTCGCGTGCACCACGTTCCTCGGTCCGGACGATCATCGCCTGCTCTTCTCACTGTCGGCGCCGGCCGATGCCTCGGGTCTCCCGGATCCAGCGGTCGATCCGCGGCTCCTGCGCCCCTCGATTCACGCCCGGGCTCTCCCGCCGCAGGGACTGCGGGACGAGCTCGCGGACGAAGGGCTGTTCCTGATCGTCCTCGGGACCGACGTGCTGCCCGATGGCCAGACGGTGGCGTGCCTGGACTTGCCGGCCGTCGGCGAGGTCGAGGTCTTCCTCGCGCTCCTCGCGGACGTCGCCGCCGCCGCCAGCCGCAGCCGGCTCCCCGCCCTGGTCCTGCGCGGGTTTCCGCCCCCGGTGGACGCCTCGGTCCTGTGGTCGACCGTGACGCCGGACCCGGCGGTGGTCGAGGTCAACGCCGCACCCTGCGCGAGCGTGGCGGAGTTTCTGCGGGCCAACCGCCGCTGTTACGCGGCCGCGGCGGCGCTCGGCCTTTCCCCTTATCGGCTCTACTACAACGGGGCGGTCGCCGACTCGGGCGGGGGCGGTCAGATCACCTTCGGGGGTCCATCTCCCGCGCGGAGTCCCTTCTTCGTGGCGCCCCACCTCCTGCCGCGGCTGGTGCGCTACGTGGCGCGCCACCCGGCGTTCTCCTATCTCTTCGCCCACGACTATGTCGGCCCCTGCGGTCAGTCCGTGCGCCCGGACGAGCTCGGCCCCGCGGTGCTCGGGGAGCTGCGCCTCGCGCTCGCGCTGCTCGAACGCGTGTCGGATCCCGCCCCGGCCACCCTCTGGCAAGCGCTCGCCCCGTTCCTGACCGATGCCACCGGCAACAGCCACCGCGCCGATCTGAACATCGAGAAGCTGTGGAACCCGGGGCAGCCCGGCCGCGGCCTGCTCGGGCTGGTGGAGCTGCGGGCTTTCCGGATGCAGCACACCCCCGAGCGGGCGGCCGCGCTCGGGGCGCTGGTGCGCGCGGTGCTGGCGCGCCTGATGACCGGTGGCGAGGCGCTGGACCGGCTGTCGCTCCTCGATCGCGAGGTGGAGCTGCACGATCGGTTCGCCCTGCCCTTCTACCTCGAGGCGGACCTGCGGGAGGTGCTGGAGGATCTGCGCGGCGCCGGGCTGGGCCTCGCCCCGGTGCTCGTCCGCGAGCTCGAGCGGGACGACTGGCGTCACCTCGCCACCTTCGAGCTCGGCGACTGCACCCTCGAGATCCGGCGGGCCCTCGAGTTCTGGTTGCTCCTCGGCGATGCCAGCCAGCAGCAGGGAACCTCGCGGCTGGTCGACGCCAGCACCAGCCGGATCGAGCTCGCGCTGCGCCCGTCCCGCCCCGATGCGGACGGCGCCCGCCTCGCCGCCTGGCGCGTGCAGGCCAACGGCGTCGAGCTCCCCCTGCGGAGCGAGTCCGAGCCGCGGGGGCCCGTGCGCGTGTTCGGCGTTCGCTACCGCAGCTTCATGCCTCGACAGGGCCTGCACCCGACCCTGGGGGTCCAGGCGCCGCTGCGCCTGGTGGTCGGCAGGGACGCCGGTCCCCGGGCCGCGCCGGCGTTGCGAACGACGCATGAGATCACCCTGCTCGAGTGGGCTCCGGACGGCCGCGACTACGCCGACCTGCCCGCGGATCTGGCCGAGGCGCGTGCACGTCGAACCGCCCGCTGTGTCCTGCGCGATCCTTCGGACAATCCCTCCTCCGATCCTTCGTGTGCGCCGGCCCCGACCCCGACTACGACTCCGGCCCCGACCGCGCGCACCCTGCCACCCGCGGCCTTCACGCCGTACTCGGTCGACCTGCGCTTCCTCGAGGTGCGCTGATCCGGCTCGGTCTCGAGGACCGATCCGGGCGAGAGGTTCGTGCGCAGGCTCTGGCACGCCGGATGCTTCGAGTTTCTCTGGAGGTTTGATCATGAAGGCATCGGAAGTCATGAACAGGGATGTTGCGACCTGCCTGAGCACGGATACCCTCAACCGCGCCGCCCAGCTCATGTGGGACCAGCGCCGCGGGTGCGTCCCGGTGCTCGACGAGCGCCGACACGTCGTCGGGATGCTCAGCGACCGCGACGTCGGGATGGCGGCGTATACACAGGGCCGACCGCTCACGGAGATCCCGGTCACCATCGCCATGTCACGCTCGGTCTGGGGGTGCTGGCCATCGGCCTCGATCGAGGAGGTGGAGGACATCATGATGACCCACGGGGTTCATCGCGTGGTGGTCCTCTCCGAGGTGGACGGCAGCTTCGAGGGTCTGGTCTCGCTCGACGAGCTCGCGCGGATCGCCACCGGATGGGAGGGCCGGGCCGAGCTCGACATCGAGCGCATCGCCCTCACGCTCGGCGAGATCGCGCTCGGGCACGGTCCGGTGAGCTCGGAGGCCGAGGCCGAGGAGATCGCTGGGGAAGATCTGGAGACCGTGGCGCAGAGCACGCTGGACGCGCTCGAGACGCTGCGGGACGAGATCCGCGTCGATCTCAACCTGGCCGGGAAAGAAGTGCGAGACCGCTGGCGCAAGGTCGAGGCGCGCCTGCACGCCGCCGAGAACAGGGTCCGCCATGCCGGACACGAGGGGATCCGGGAACTGGCGAACCTGGTGGACAGTGCGCAAAGGTTGCGCGAGCGACTACGCGTCGACCGCCGGGACGACGCCCAACCACGGCCCTAGGAGCCTGGTGTTAAACGAGCCGCGAGCCTTGGGCGGCCAGGCCGGAACGACGGCGAGGCGTGAGGAGGGCGAACACCCGAAGGTATTCAACCGACGAGCAACGAAGCCAGCGTGCCGGATCGGCCGCCCAGGCGAAGTGGGGCGTTCAACACCAGGCTCCAAGGAGGGCACGCACCTTGCTTGAACCCGCGCAGGAGGTACTCCAATGCCGAAGGTTCCAGGATCGACGAGGGGATGGCTGGCTGGTCTGACCGCGGGGCTCCTTGCGGGGTGTGTCGGCCAGAGCCAAGTGGTTCGTCCAGACGACATGAGCGCCGATGCACACCGACAGGAGGCCGCCAAGCTCGCGGCCGCGGCGCAAGCCGAGAAAGCCAAGTCGGATTCACCGGCCCTGCAGCCCAATCTCGGGGTGAGCCCCAACTCCAACCCGGAGGGTTACTACTATCCGACCGATCTGTACGACCCCCGGAAGGACGCGCTGCTGCGCGCGCAGCAGCTCAGCCGGCACGCGCGCCAGCACGAGGCCGCGGCGGCGCGCCTCGAGGCCTTCGAGGAGGCCGAGTGCCGGCAATTCCCGCCCGCCACCCGGGCCGCTTGCCCGCTCCTCTCGCCGGTGCAAGAGATCTCCGACGTCGAGGGCGGGGTGCGGGTTCACTTCAAGGCGGGGGCGCGGGTCGACGCTCTCCTCGCCCACATGCAGTGCCACCTGGCGTACGCCAAGGCGCGGGGATTCGACGATAGTGTCAGCTGTCCGCTCTATGTCCCGGGCATCGCCATCCGGCGCACCGAGGATCCGCTGGCTCTCGAGATCGTGGGCAACAACTCCAAGACCGCGAGCGAGATTCGAAACCACAGCCGGGCCGAGGCCGTGGTGGTCCACGACCCGGCTCACTGAGACGAGACGGGGTTTCGCCCGTGCGCACGAATTCGTGACACCCTCGTGCGCGGAGGGCGTGGACGTATCCGGGTTGGCAAGGGCCGCGGGTTGAACTACGGTCCGGGGATGGACGCGCTCCAGCCGACAGCCCCACGCTCCACGCCCCACGCCGCGCTCGACCGACGAGACTGGATGCGGTGGTTCGCCGCGACCACCGGCGGGCTGGCGGCCGGTGCGGCCGACGCTCCGGCGCACGGGGCGCCGGCCGGCGGCGGGAGCGGCGACGCCCACGCCGCGGGGGGCCCGGGTGGAGGCTCGCCGCCAGCCCCCCTGTCGTTCCCGCGGGATTTTCTCTGGGGGGCGGCCACGGCAGCCTATCAGGTCGAGGGAGCCGCCGCCGAGGATGGACGCGGCCCGTGCGTCTGGGACATGTTCTGCCGCCGCCCCGGCAAGGTTTGGCACGATCAGTGCGCCGACACCTCGGCGGACCACTACCACCGGATGCGGGAAGACGTGGCCCTCATGAAGGACATGGGGCTGCCGGCCTATCGCTTCAGCATCTCGTGGTCGCGGGTCTTGCCCGAGGGCGCCGGCACCCCCAACCCGAAGGGCCTGGATTTCTACGACCGGCTGGTGGATGCGCTGCTCGGGGCAGGGATCGCGCCGTGGGCGACGCTCTACCACTGGGACTTGCCGCTCGCCCTCTACCACCGGGGCGGCTTCATGAACCGCGACGTGGCCGACTGGTTCGGAGACTACACCGCGCTGGTGGCACACCGCCTGTCCGACCGGGTGCGCTCCTGGATGCCGCTCAACGAGCCGCAGGTGTTCATCGGCTCCGGGTTGCAGCTCGGGCGCCATGCCCCAGGCGATCAGCTCGGGTTCACCGAGGTCATGCTGGCCGCGCACAACACCTTGCGCTGCCACGGCCGCGCGGTGCAGGCCCTGCGCGCGAGGGCACGGCGGCCGCTCGAGATCGGGACGGCGCAGGCCGGGGTGAACCGCGTTCCGGCCACCCCGCGGCCCGAGGACGTTGAGGCGGCGCGCGAGCGGGCCCTCGCCACCGATCCCGAGACCATGTACAGCAACACCCTGTGGCTCGACCCGATGGTGCTCGGGCGCTATCCGCAAGACTATCTCGATGGGAACCGCAATCACCTGCCGCCGCTGTTCGGGACCTCGGCCCTCGGCGACGACCTGAAGGTGATCTCGGCCCCGCTCGACTTCCTCGGCGTGAACCAGTACCAGGCCGACCGGGTCCGACGGACCCGCGATGGCAAGATCGAGACCGTGCCCTACCCCGACGGCTTCCCCATCACCGCGAGCTTCGAGTGGGCGGTGGCGCCCGAGACCATGTACTACATGCCGAAGTTCCTCTACGAGCGGTACCGCAAGCCGATCTACATCACGGAGAACGGCATCTCGGTGCGCGACTGGGTGGGGGTCGACGGGCAGTGCCACGATCCCACGCGCATCGACTTCACCATTCGCTACCTGCGCGCGCTCGCCCGCGCGCTCGCCGACGGCGTGCCGGTGCGCGGCTACTTCCACTGGTCCCTGCTCGACAACTTCGAGTGGGCCGAGGGTTTCAAGCACCGCTTCGGCCTGGTCCACGTCGACTACGCCACCGGCAAGCGCACACCCAAGGACTCGGCCCGCTTCTACCGCGACGTCATCGCATCGCACGGGGCGCGCATCTTCACGGATTGAGCCAGGAACAGTCTCGACTACCGCAGCAGCGATACCGCCGCGCCCGCGACGACGCAGGCGGCGAGCGTGCGCGGCACCCCCCAGCCGAGCCGGAGCAGCACGACGGCCGCCGCCCCCGCCAGCAAGGTGGCCTGCGCATCGAAGGTGCGCCAGACCGGGCTCGGCATCCGGAGGGGACCGAGCACCTCCACCCGGACCTCGCGAAACGCCACGTGGGCCGCGAACCAGACCGAGAGGTTCAGGATCACGCCGACCACGGCCGCCGTGATCGCCGAGAGGGCGGCGCCGAGTGGACGGTACCCGCGCAGCGCCTCGATGTACGGGGCGCCGACGAAGATCCACAGGAAGCACGGGACGAAGGTGACCCACACGGTGACGGTCGAGCCGAGCAGCCCGGCCGCGAGCGGCGACAGGCCACCCGGATGGCGAAAGGCCCCCATGAACCCGACGAACTGGAGCACCATGATGAGGGGGCCAGGGGTGGTCTCCGCCATCCCGAGGCCATCCAGCATCTCTCCGGGACGGAGCCACCCGTAGGATTCGACCGCGCGCTGGGCCACGTAGGCCAGCACCGAATAGGCCCCGCCGAAGGTGACCGCCGCCGCCTTCGAGAAGAAGATGCCCTCGGTGACGAAGACCGAGCTCCGCCCGAACCTGGCGGCGAGGACCACCACCGGCAGGGCCCACAGGGCGGCGCAGGTGACCACGTACGTGACGGTCCGGCGCAGCGAGGGGACCGTGTGGGCGAGCCCCCCGGACGCGGCCAGGGCCTCGACCACCGTCGGCGCACCCGGGCCGTGTCGTTCGACGGCGGGGACCGCGCCCCCGCCCGGGGTGTGGCTCCCGCCCCGGCGGCGCGACGACGAGGTGGCGAGCCAGCCCGGCCAGAATCGATGGCCGACCAGGCCGACCAGGCCGGCCCCGAGGACCACCGCCGGAAAGGGCACGGCGAAGCAGAAGATCGCCACGAAGGCCAGCGCGGCGAGCACGAGCAGGCCGCGGCTCACGAGGGTGCGCTTCCCCAGCTTCCAGACCGCCTCGGCCACGATCGCCACCACCGCCGACTTGAGGCCGAAGAAGAGGGCGGCCACCAGGGGGAGGGTCTGGAACCGCGCGTAGAGCACGCTCAGGGCCGCGATGGCGAGGAAGCCGGGCAGGACGAAGAGGCCGCCGGCGACCACGCCCCCCGCCGTCCGGTGCATCAGCCAGCCGATGTACGTGGCGAGCTGCTGCGCCTCGGGCCCCGGCAGCAGCATGCAGTAGTTGAGCGCGTGCAGAAAGCGGGCCTCGTCGATCCACCGACGCCGCTCGACGAGCTCGGTGTGCATGAGGGCAATCTGCCCGGCCGGCCCCCCAAAACCGAGGAGCCCGATCTTGGCCCACACCCGGGCCGCTTGCCGCAGGGACACCGGCCGGGCCGATGCTGGGTCTGGCGCCGCGTCGGGCATGTCGTCCTCGCCTCGCCGGATCCTTCAGGCACTTTGGACCGGAGCGTGACGGCGCTGGCGCGCCACCTCGTACAGGGCGATGGCGCCGGCGACCGAGGCGTTGAGGCTGGAGACCACCCCCGCCTGCGGGATGTGGAAGACTCCGTCGCAGCGGCGCACCACCGCCTCGCGCATGCCCTGCCCCTCGGCGCCGATGACCAGGGCCACCGCGCCCCGGAGATCGAGCGCGTCCACGGCGGGAGCGCGCCGGGCGCCGGCTCGGGCTTCGACCCCGGCCTCGGGGGCCGCCGGAGCCGCCGCGCCGAGCACCATGACCTCCCGCGCGCGCAGGGCATCGATGGTGCGCAAGAGGTTCGAGACGCGCGCGATGCGCATGCGCTCGGTGGCCCCGGCCGACGCCTTGACGACCGTGCCGTTGACGGGAGCCGCGTGCCGCTCGGCGATGACCAGGCCGTGGGCGCCCAGCACCTCCGCGCTGCGCACCAACGCCCCGAAGTTGTGGGGGTCGGTGATCCCGTCCAGGACGAGCACGAGGGGAGCCTCGCGCCGCGCCACCGCCAGCACGAGGATGTCGTCGAGCGACACGTAGCGGTAGGCCCCGGCGATCGCCACCAGCCCCTGGTGGGCGACCGATCGGCCGGGCTTGGCCCCCGCCAGGTCGGCCACCAGCTGGCGCGCACGAAACTCGAGCGGGACGGCGCGATCGCGGGCCAGCCGCACCACCCGATCGATGTCCGCGGAGCGGGTCCCCTCGGCGACGAACAGCACGGACAGATCCCGGTGGCGCGCGCGGAGCGCCTCCTCGACCGGATGCACGCCGAAGATCACCCGGGCCTCGTCCGAGACCGGGTCCGGGTCCATCTCGCGCTCGGGCTCGTTCTCGCGCTCGGCCTCGAGCTCGTTCTCGGGCTCGGCGTCGGCGTCGGTCTCAGGCTCGGACGGCGAACCGGAGGCGGGGCCGGAGGCGCCGCTCACGCGACTGGCTTTGCTGCCGCGTCGACCTCGTCAACCAGATCCGCGAAGGCGCGCGCCGGCTGCCCGGCGTCGCGGATGGGACGGCCGACGACGATGTAGTCCGCGCCGTGGAAGATGGCCTGGCTCGCGGTGGCCACCCGCTTCTGGTCGCCGTACGCCGAGCCCTCTCCTCCGGACGGGCGAATGCCCGGGACCACCAGCAGCAGATCGCGCGACGCCTCGCGCGCGGCGTCGATCTCCTGCGGCGAGCACACGAGCCCGGAGATCCCGGCGCGCGCCGCCACCCGCGCCCGCGCGCGCACCGTCTCGGCGACCGACAGCTCGATGCCGTCCGCCCGCAGATCCTCCTCGAGCAAGCTGGTCAGCACCGTGACCCCCAGGATCTTGGGCCGCCCGGCGGCGGCCTCGGCCGCTCGCCGCATCATCTCGAACCCGCCCGAGGTGTGCACGGTGAGGAAGTCCGCCTCGATGCGGGCGGCCGCGGTCACCGCGCGCGCCACCGTCTCCGGGATATCGTGCAGCTTGAGGTCGAGGAACAGGCGCCCGCCGCGCGTGCGCACGAGCTCGACGGCGCGCTCGCCCTCGGCCACGAACAGCTCGAGCCCGACCTTGTAGAAGGCCGGCTGCCCTTCCAGGCGATCGAGGAGCTCGCGCAGGCGCGCCAGATCCGGGACGTCGAGGGCCACGATGACGCGTTCACGGGCCGGGATACGGTGGGCGGGGGTGGTCATCGACGTTCCTCCTCAATGCGAGCGGCGACGAACGCGACAGCGTCCGCCAGTTTGATCTTCTGAACCTCGGTTCCCCGTCGAGCCTTGACCTCGACGATCCCTTCGGCGAGCCCCTTCTTCCCCACCGCGAGGCGCCACGGCAACCCGACCAGATCGGCGTCCTTGAACTTGACCCCGGGGCGCTCCTCGCGGTCGTCGTAGAGGACCTCGATCCCGGCCGCCTGCAGGTCGGCGTAGAGCTGGTCGCACACCGCCCTGAGCGCGGGGTCGTCGCCCTGGAGGGACAGCAGCGCCAGCTCGTAGGGCGCGATGGGCGTGGGCCAGACGATGCCGTCCTTGTCGTGGTTCTGCTCGATGGCGGCGGCGGCGATGCGCGTGACACCGATGCCGTAGCACCCCATGGTCATCGGCTTCTCGCGGCCGTCCGAGTCGAGGAAGTTGGCCTTCATGGGCTCGGAGTACCGGGTCCCGAGGAAGAACACGTGGCCGACCTCGATCCCGCGGTACCCCTTGAACCGGCCCACCGCGCAGCGCGGGCACCGGTCGCCCGGCGCGGACTGCCGGTAGTCTCCGGTGGCGGTGGGGGTGAAGTCGCGACCGGGGTTGGCGCCCGTGTAGTGCAGGTCGACCCGGTTGGCGCCCACGACCACGTCGTGGAGGCTCGCCACCTCGCGATCGCAGTAGATCGGAATGGACAGGCCCACGGGGCCCGCGAAACCCACCGGCGCGCCGGTCACCTCGCGCACCGCGGCCTCGCCCGCCAGCACCAGCTCGGCGGCGCCGGTGGCGCGCTTGAGCTTGATCTCGTTGACCACCCGATCGCCGCGCACCAGCGCCGCGAGCGGCTTTCCGTCGGCGAGGTAGACCAGGGTCTTCACGAACCGGGTCGGGGGAAGCCCGAGGAGCGCCGAGACGTCCTCGATGCTCCCCTTGCCCGGGGTGCGCACCGGCGTGAGCGGGGCGAGGGCGCGCGGCGCGGCGGCCTCGGCGGCGCTCGCCCCGTCACCTGGCCCCTCGGGCAAGCTCTCGGCCTGCTCGACGTTGGCGGCGTAGTCGCAGGTGTCGCAGGCGACGAGCGCGTCCTCGCCGGTCTCGGCCAGCACCTGGAACTCGTGCGACATCGAGCCGCCGATCGCCCCGGTGTCCGCTTCCACGGCCCGGAACGCGAGCCCGCAGCGCTGGAAGATGCGCGTGTAGGCGTCGTACATGTTGCGGTACTCGCGCCTGGCGTCCTCGTCGCTGGCGTGGAACGAGTACGCGTCCTTCATGATGAACTCGCGCCCGCGCATGAGCCCGGCCCGCGGGCGCAGCTCGTCGCGGAACTTGGTCTGGATCTGGTAGAGGTTGAGCGGGAGCTGCCTGTAGCTGCGGACGTCGCCGCGCACCAGGTCCACGATCACTTCCTCGTGGGTGGGGCCAATCACGAAGTCCCCGCCCTTGCGATCCTTGAAGCGCAGGAGCTGCGCGCCGTACTTGTCCCAGCGCCCGGATTCTTGCCACAGCTCGGCGGGGATCACCGCCGGCAGGAACACCTCGGAGGCCCCCGCCCGGTTCATCTCCTCGCGGACGATGCGGGAGATCTTCTGCACCACGCGCCAGCCGAGTGGGAGGAACGAGTACACACCGGCCGCCACCTTGCGCAGGTACCCGCCGCGGACCATGAAGATGTGCGACGGGACCTCGGCCTCGGCGGGGGCTTCCTTGAGCGTGGGCACCAGCGTCTTCGACAAGCGCATCACTCGCCGTCTTATCACCTTGTTGGGCCGCCGGTCGAGCACGGCGGGGCGATCCTCTGCTAGAACACGGAAACATGACCGACGGTTTGAAACCCGATGGACCCGCGTCGATCCCGCCCGTGAAGAAGGCGGCCGAGGAGAATTTTGCCAGCCTGTTTGCGGCTTCGGAGCAGGGCAAGGGGACCAAGCGTGGCCGGGGCCCTCGGTATGCAGTGGGGGACCGGGTCGAGGGGCGCGTGGTGTCGCTCGGTCAGCAGGTGGCGGTGGTCGAGCTGCCGGATGGCGCGGAAGGCACGCTCGACATGGTCGAGCTGCGCGATCCCTCGGGGCAGGTCACCCTGCGGGTCGGGGACACCGTGGACGCGCGGGTCGCCGAGGTGGGCGAGAAGGCGGGCAGCGTCACGCTTCGCCGCGCGCCCATGCGGGGGACCGACGCCCGACATGGCCTGACCGAGGCGGCGGCCGCCGGGCTGCCGGTGGATGGCCTGGTCACCGCCGTCAACAAGGGCGGGCTCGAGGTCACGGTGGCGGGCGCGCGCGCGTTCTGCCCGACCTCGCAGATCGATCTGCGGCCGGTCGCCGATCCCGCGGCCCTGGTCGGGCAGCGGCTCTCCTTCCGGATCACCAAGCTCGAGGAGGACCGCCGCGGGACCAACATCGTCCTGTCGCGCCGGGTCTTGCTCGAGGACGAGCAGCGGGCCCGCGCCGCGGTCACCCGCGACAAGCTGGTCGTAGGCGCGGTGTTGCCCGGCGTGGTGACCGGGCTCAAGGACTTCGGGGCGTTCGTGGACCTCGGCGGCATCGACGGGCTGCTCCCGGCCTCCGAGATCGGTTATCAGCGCGGGACGCGCCCCGCCGACGTGCTCTCCATCGGCCAAGCGGTGACGGTCCAGATCCTGCGTATCGAGAAGCGCGCACAAGATCCGAGACCCGATCCCGCCAGGCTCCCGAGCCGGGCCGACCACCGGCAGCGGCCGAGCGAGCAGATCACCCTGTCGCTGAAATCGCTCGAGCGCGACCCCTGGGTGGACGCCGCCCAGACCCTCGCGCCCGGAGCCGCGATGCGCGGCAAGATCACGCGGGTCGAGCCTTTCGGGGCCTTCGTCGAGCTTCTGCCGGGGGTCGAGGGGCTGATCCACATCAGCGAGCTCGGCGCCGGGCGTCACCTGCAACATGCGCGGGACGTGGCCAAGCCGGGCGCCGAGCTCGAGGTCATGGTCCTGTCGATCGATCTCGAGAAGCGCCGCATCTCGCTCGGGCTCGCGAACGGCGAGGACCGCGTCGACGACGAAGGCCGCGCCGCGGTGATCCGGGCCGCCGCCCCGACCAAGGGCATGGGCACCCTCGGCGACCTCCTCAAGAGCAAGCTCGGCCCCCCGCGATAGGTCCGAGAGCGGACGTCCGTCAGTTCGAGGGCCTAGTGCACCGCCGTCGGAATAGCATCATATTCGGCCGACGATCCGAGCCGGTCGCTTCGTTGCTCCTCCTCACAATACCTACGGGTATTCCTCGTCGTCGCGCCTCGCGGCCGGCTCGGCTTGCCGGCCTCGGTATTGACGCTATTTCGACGGCGGTGCACTAGTCCCCTGGAACAGTGAATTCTTGAAGACCCTTCACTGTTCCAGGGGACTAGCGCTCAGGGCCAGAGGCGTTTGAGGGCGCCGAGCTCGAGGTGGGTCGCCCAGTGGCGGGCGGCCTTGGCCATGATCTTGGCCTTGTCGCGCTTCTTGATGCTGATGCGCCGGGTGAAGACGTCGTAGTCGGCGTCCTCGATCTTGTCGAGGATGGTCGTGCCCACCAGCCAGATGAGCGCGAGCTCGAGCTTGAGATCGTTGTCGAGCTTGCCGATCAGCGGCCGGCCCCGCTCGTAGAGCGCCCGCGTGCGGGCCACCTCGTAGCGCATCAGATCGCGGATGGCCTTGGTCGGCTCGAGCTTCTTGAGCTCGGCCTCGGTGACCCCGAAGAAGTGCAGATCCTCCGACGGAATGTAGATGTGGTCACGGGCGGCGTCGACCGCCACGTCTTGCCAGAAGTTGGTGAGCTGCAGCGCCGTCGAGATCTCGTCGGCGAAGCGCACCAGCTCGGGTTGCCGGTACCCGAAGAGCGCGAGCAGCAAGCGCCCCACCGGCTCGGCCGAGCGCGCCGTGTAGCCGCGCAGCGCGCCGAAGGTGGCGTAGCGCCGGACCTCCATGTCCATGCGGAAGGCGGTGAGGAGATCCTCGAGGGGAGGCACCGGCAGATCCCGCCGCTCGATGGTGTCCCCGAGCGCCACGAACACCGGGTGCTCGGCCTCGCCGTGGGCCGCCATCTGCAGCTCGTCGCGCCAGCGCGCCAGCGCCTCGATGCGGCGGCCCTCGTACTGCGGCTCGTCCGCGAAGTCGTCGGCGCTCCGGGCGAAGGCGTACACCGCCATCAGGTAGGGACGCATCGCCGCCGGGACCAGGTGCGACGCGACCGGGTAGCTCTCGTGGTGGGCCCGCACGAACTCCTCGCAGTATCCGTAGGCCCGCTCGACCGTCCAGGGTCCGGGCGGCGGATCCAGCCAGGGGACGGCCCGCCGCAAGCTCCCGCCCTCCGGGCCGGCGGCGCCGGCCTCTCCGGCCCCGGCCGCGGGCCCCGCGCCCGCCTCCACGAACCTCCGCCCACCGCGCATGATTTGCCGGATCACGCCGAGCCTCCGGGCGCCGTCACGCCCGCGGAGGCGGAGGCGCTCGCCTGGCCGCTCGCGCCCCCGGGTGCCCTGCCCTCGCAGCCGAGCAGGCGCTCCTCCTGCTCGCGCACGAGCTCGACCGAGCGCCGGTGCAGCGCCATGTGCCCGCGCTGGATGCCGTCGGTGGCCAGCGCCCGCAGGGCCGCCAGGTTCGAGGCCAGCCCCGCGCTCCCGATGATCATGGCCAGCCCTCCCGACGAGGCCCCGGCGGTCCCGAGGATCCGTTGCGCCAGGCGCGCGCCCGCGTGGCTCTTCAGCGTCCCGCCCACCGTCCCGACCGGCATCGGCATCTCGAGACAACCGACCAGGAAGCCGTCCTCCAAGCTTTCTTCCAAGCTTTCTTCCAAGCCCTCTGCCAAGCCCTCCTCCGACCCCGGTTGGCAGCCCTGTCCCATGCGGTTCTCCGAGCCGTTTTCGGCCCGCCACACCGCGAGCGGCCGGTAGCGCCCCGAGACCGCCGCGTAGGCATGCGCGCCGGCCTCCACGCCCCGCCAGTCGTTCCCGGTGGCGATGACCACCGCGTCGACGCCGTTCATGATGCCCTTGTTGTGGGTGGCGGCGCGATAGGGATCGTCCTCGGCGAAGCGCGAAGCGGCCACGATTCCGTCGCGCACGGCCGCGCCGTCCTGCCCGTCGGTGGCCAGGGCCTTGACCGGGATGCGGGCCCGCACCCGCACCAGTCGTCGGTCCGCCAGGTTGGTGAGGATCCGCAACCCGGAGCGCCCCCCCGCCAGCGACGCCAGGCGCTCGGCCAGGGCCTCGGCGATGGTGTTCACCATGTTCGCGCCCATGGCGTCCCGGCAGTCGATGTGGACATGCACGATGATGCGCGCCGGGTGATCCCCGGTGCGCACCTCGAGCGCCCGCGGACCGCCCCCCCGCGCCACCAGCCTCGGCAGCGTGGCGCCGGCCATGCCCATGAGCTCGGCCGCCGCAGCCTCGATGCGCGCGCGCGCCGCGCCCACGTCGGCCACGCCGAGGAGCTCGATCTGCGCGGTCATCACCGGGGGATCGGCGTCGGCGACGAAGCCTCCCCCCTCCCGCACCATGCGCGCGGCGTTGGACGCCGCCGCGATGACCGAGGGCTCCTCCACCACCATCGGGACCAGGACATCGCGCCCGTTGACCCGAAAATTGAGCCCGAGGCCGAGCGGCAACGCATAGATCCCGACCACGTTCTCGACCACCCGATCCGCCGTGGCCGGATCGAGCCCACCGGCCTCCAGCGCCGAGAGATCGGCCGCGCTGAGCTCGACGTGCAGGCCGAGCAGCCGACGTCGCTCGGAGATGGACAGCTCGTAGAACTTCGGAATCCGGGACGAATGACTAGGTTGCGTCATGAAAGCTCTAGAGATTAGATGCGGGCAGTCGGCGATGCACGCCGTTTAAATCGAGGTCCACGTCCAGCACCCGGAGACCGAGCTCCTCCAGGCGCGCGGCGAAGCTCTGCGCGGCCTCGGGCTCCCCGAACATCCCGATGCCGAGATCCCCGCCCCCCGCCCCCGAGGGCTTGGCCATGCCGCCGAGGTTGGTGGCCAGGTCGGCCGCCAGCTCGAAGCGCGGTGTGATGATGGGCGCACCCGCCTGTGCGCCGAGCTCCGCCAGACCCGCGGCGTAGTCGATCGCCACCGAGATCGCCACCTCGAGGTTGGCCCCCGCGATGGCCTCGATGAAGGTCTCGCAGCGATCCTCGAGCTGCAGCATCAGGCGCTCGTAGGCGGCCGGCCGGCGGGCCGCGTAGGCCTCGACGATCCGGATCAGGTCCGGGGTCGAGGCCGGGCTGCCCTCGCTGAACACCACAAGCCGCAGCGCGGCCGGCTTGACCAAGGTCGCCACCCGCGGACCTGGACCCTGGCCTCCGGCCTCGCCGGGCCTGCCCCGGCGGTAGCGGATCAGGCCCCCGTGCACCGCCGCCGCGACGTCCGCTCCCGACCCGACGCCGCCCTGGGCGCTGCGGTGCGCCCCGTCGGCGAGCTCGAAGCACAGGGCGCGGTGCTCGGCCACCGACATCCCCGCCATCTCCATCACGGCCGCGACGGCGACCACCGTCACCGCGGCGCTCGAGCCGAGCCCCAGCTTCTTGCCGCCCGCCCGAAACGACGTGCTGTCGATGAGGACCGAGCCGGGGGGCATGGCCTCGGCGCGATCGCCGAGCCCCCGCAGCCCGGCCGCGACCGCCTGGCGCGTGAAGTCCGACTCGGGCGCGAGGCCGATCACGAACTGACCGACCGCATAGCGGTTGACGGCCGCCACCACCGCCGGAGCCCCGGCGAGCACGGCGTACTCCCCGATCACGAAGAGCTTGCCCGGGGCCGCCACCACCGGGTTTCCCCGCAGGGTGCGTCGCTCGCCGCTCATGCCGGGGTTTCCTGGAGGATCCGGGCCCCCCGTCCCGGCGAGGTGGTGAGCGTCCGCAGCACCCCCGGCGTCTCCTGCAGGGCCTTCTCGACCGCCTCGGTGTCGTCCGCCAGGCACAGCGCCTTGACGTGCGGACCGGCGTCGATGGTGAAATAGGCGGCGATCCCGCGCGCCCGCAGATCCCGCACGGTCTGCATGGCGGCCCAGGTGGCGGTGTTCCAGTAGAGGATGGGCGGATCGGCCGCCATGGCCGAGGCGTGCATGCGCACGGCGTTGCGCTCGGCGATGCGCCCGAGCCCGTCGAAGTCCCGGGCGGCGATGGCGGCGGCGGCGTCCTGCAGATCGCGCGGCACGGACTCGACCCAGGCCGGATAGAACGGCGAGGTCCGCGCGGTGCGCTCCATGGCGGCCGTCGAGCCGATCGACTTGGCGCCCTCGGTGGTGACCGCCACCACCAGGCGAACGGGCCACCCGTCGCCCTCGGGCAACGGGGAGGCGACCGCGTCCGAGCCGTCGGGCAGCACGCCCGGGCTCATCACCACGAAGCCACCGAAGATCGAGCGGGCGGCCGAGCCCGATCCGCGGCGGGCCAGGGCCGACAGCTCGCTCGGGGTGAGGTTCAGCCCGGCGGCCCGCGAGGCGGCGAGCGCCAGGGCCGCGAAGCCCGACGCCGAGGAGGCGAGCCCCGCCGCGGTGGGCACGGTGTTCTCGGTCACGACCTCGGCGCGGGTGTCGAACCCGGCGAGGACCCGGATGAGATCGAGGAAGGCCACCACCCTCCCGCGGGTCTTCTCGTCGGCGTCCTGCCCGTTGAGGCGGACGCGATCCCGGCCGCCGCCCTCGCCCGCGGGCCCGCCGAGGTGCGCACCGAAGCGGACGGTGGTCCGGGTCCCGAGCTCCTTCAGGGTCAAGGACAGGCTGCCCGCCGCCGGCAGGTTCAGCCGCGCGTCCCGCTTACCCCAGTACTTGACGAGCGCGATGTTGGTACCGGCGACCGCGGTGCACCAGGATGCTTTCACGTTTCGACCTCGTGGCGAGCATCGACGTCCGGGCGGGCGCCGACGACGTTGGCGGTGAACCCCTCGAACCCCTCGTGGCGCCAGGCCTCGAGGATCTCGGCTTCCCGGCCGGGCGGCGCGAGGGCGATGACCGAGCCGCCCCCTCCAGCCCCCGTGAGCTTCGCGCCGAGGGCGCCCGCGCGGCGGGCGCCGTGCACCAGGGTCTCGAGCTCCGGGCCCGAGACCCGCAAGGACGCGAGGAGCCCGTGCGCCACGTCGAAGAGGCGCCCGAGCGCCTCGAGGTCGCCCGCCGCGAGCGCGGCCTCTCCGGAGGGGGCGAGCGCCCCGAGCGCCTCGATGACCCGGGAGACCACCGGCGTCGCCTCGTGGAGGCGCCGCACCCCCTCGACGAGATCGTGGGTGGCGTGCGGACGGCCCGACAGCCCGATGCACAGGGTGATGGGCCGCGGCACCTCGACGGCCATCCAGCCCTGCCCGCGCTGAAAACGTCCGGCGGCTCCGGTGGAGGCCGCGGCGAGATCGATCCCGGAGGGCGCGCCGTGGAACACGACCTCGCCGAAGTGGGCGGCGGCGAGGGCGCGGGCGCGGCCGAATCCGTGGGCGCTGGCCACCGCGAAGGCCACCGCGCACGAGAACGCCGCCGAGCTGCCGAGCCCGGCCTGCGCCGGCAGATCGCCCTCGACGGTGACGTCGACGTCGCGGACCCCGAACCCGTTGAGGATGGCCGCCCAGGCCCGGGCCACCCGCGCCAGATCCGAGGTGGGCGCGCGGCCCGCCTCGGCGCCCGGTGTGGCGTCCACGTGCAGGTCGAGGTTCCACACCGGGACGCGCAGGCGCCCCGTGCCCGGACCCGCGAGCCCCCGCATCCCCCGCGACAGACCGGCCGCCAGGGCCGGGTGGCCGTAGACGACGGCGTGCTCCCCGAGCAGGATGACCTTGCCGTGTCCGAACCCGCGCCCTTCCCGGCACACCACCGGCAGCTCGTCGACGGCGCCGAGGCCCGGAGCCGGAGCGGGAGCGGGAGCGGCACCCGAAGAGACGGGCTCGGGGGGCGCGCCCCCGCGCCCACTCACGCCGGCACCTGCGCCAGCCAGGTGCCGAGCTCGCCGCCGATCACGCGCGGCGCCCGCCCGAGATCGGCGGCACGCCCCACCCCCGTCAAGAGCGCGGTGGCGCGAATCCCCGCGATCACGCGCGACAGATACGCCTCGACGCCCGCACGGCCACCGTCGCGATGGGCGACGAGCGCGGGCTGGGCGAGACCGGCGGCCCGCGCCCCGAGCGCGAGGGCCCGGGCGGCGTCCACGCCGGAGCGGATTCCCCCCGAGGCGATCACCTCCAGCTCCGGCGACGCGGCGACCGCCCAGGCCACCGCGACTGCAGTGGGGATGCCCCAGTCCCACAGGTCCCGGCCGAGGGCCTGGGTGTCGCCCGAGGCGCGGTGCGACTCGACGGCCGTCCACGATGTCCCGCCCGCGCCGGCCACGTCGACGGCCCGTACGCCCACGGCGGCCAGGCGGCGCACCACCGCGGGCGAGAGCCCGCAGCCGGTCTCCTTGACCATGACCGGCGCGCCGAGCTCGGCGACCACGCGCGCGATGGTGTCGAGGCCGCCGCGAAAGTCGCGGTCCCCACCGGGCTGCGCCATCTCCTGCGCGACGTTGAGGTGCACGCACAAGGCGTCGGCGCCCACCCGGCGCACGGCCTCGCGCACGGCGACGAGGGACATCCGGGCGAGCTGGACCACCCCGAAGTTGGCGCACAGGAACACCTCGGGGGCGGCGCTGCGCACCTCGTAGGTGGAGGCGAGCTCGGGGTGCTCGACCATCGCGCGCATGCTGCCGAGGCCAAACGGGATCCCCACCGCCGCCGCCGCTGCTGCGAGGCCGCGGTTGATGTCGGCGGCCTCGGGGGTGCCACCGGTCATGCCGGTCACCATGAGCGGCGCCGCGAAGGTGCGCCCGAGCCAGGTGGTGCGCAGATCGATCTCGTCGGCCGTGCGCTCGGGCAAGGCACAGTGCACGAGGTGCACGTCGTCGAGCAGGGTCGGCCGCCGGAAGTCCGCCTGTCCCGACGCCGCGATGGCCAGATGGTCCGCCTTGCGCTGTCTGATTCCGCCGTCGGGCATCGCGAAGAGACGAGTCATAGGATAAGCGCCCGGAGCCAGCAAGAGAAGCGGGGGATTTGTGGCCGAATTCGACGCGAGCCTCTCGCGTCACGCATGCGCCCGGGTAGGTTCGCGTGGGCCTGTATGCGCGGGAAGGGGAGGACCCTCCCCGCGGGCCCCTCCCGCGGGACGACGAGAATCGAGCATGCGCGGGAAGGGGAGGACCCCTCCCCGCGGGCCCCTCCCGCGGGACGACGAGAATCGAGCCCGGATCTGCTTTGCCCGTCGCATCTCCGGTTGGCAAAGCCAACCTCCGATCCACCGCACGAACCGCCGCACGAAACGGGCAAGATTTGATTCTCGAACAAAGCCCGCGGGCCCGCGGAGCGGAATCGAAGACGGGCCCCTGCCCGCGTTGTCCTCTTTCCCCCCTCCCGCTGATCGTCACCGCGATCCAGACAGGCGCGTAACGTTTGATCAAATTTGCGCTGGACTGAACGTGTGGATAGTATGGCGGGGATGAGTCTCTCGGGGTGGTTCGCGGAACTGGCCTGGTTCGTTCTCGGGGCCGGGATGGCCGGGCTCGCGGCCTGGCTGTGGGCGACGGCGCGTGCCCGGGGTCGGCTGGCGCCCGCCCTGCGCGAGGCCGAGCTGCGGGCCTCCGCGGTGACCGCCACGGCTGAGGCGCTGCGCAGCGAGCTCGCTGACTGGAAGACCCGTGCGGCCGAGGGGCAACTGGCGGTCCAGCGGCTCGAGGGCGTCCATGCCGCCGAGCGAGCGCGGGCCTCCGAGCTCGAGCGGAGTCTCGGCGAGCAGCGCCGGCTATTGGATGAGGCCAAGGCACAGATGGGCGACACCTTCGAGGCCCTGGCCGCAGAGGCGCTGCGCGAGAGCAACGCCGGCTTCCTGCGGCTCGCGACCGCGCACCTCGCCACCACGCAGCAGGCGGGCGTGGCCGAGCTGGCGGCGCGCGAGAAGGCCATCGCCATCCTGGTGGACCCGGTGCGAAGCACGCTCGAGAAGTTCGACCTGCAGGTCCACGCGCTCGAGCGGGCCCGAGGCGACGCGTACACCCGTCTCACCGAGCAGGTGCGCGCGCTGGCGGAGGGTCAGCGCCACCTGCAGGCGGGGACGGACAGCCTGGTCGGAGCGCTGCGGGCTCCGGCGGTTCGTGGGCGCTGGGGGGAGATCCAGCTGCGCCGGGTGATGGAGATCGCCGGGATGCTGGACCACTGCGACTTCGCCGAGCAGGCCAGCATCCAGACCATAGACGGCCGGCTGCGCCCCGACGTCATCGTTCGGCTGCCGGGAAACAAGTGCGTGGTGGTGGACGCCAAGGCTCCTCTCGGGGCGTACCTCAACGCGCGCGAGGCCACCACCGATGAGGCGCGGCGTGAGCTCCTGCGCCAGCACGCGAGCCAGGTGAAGAGCCATGTGCTCAAGCTCGGGGCCAAGAACTACTGGGATCACCTGGAGACCTCGCCCGAGATCGTCATCCTGTTCCTGCCCGGCGATGCCTTCTACGCCGCCGCGCTCGAGGCCATGCCCGACCTCCTCGAGGAGGCCCTCGCCCACCGGGTCCTCCTGGCGACACCGACCACGCTGATCGGGGTGCTGCAGGCGATCCACGTGGGCTGGAGGCACGAGCAGCTCGCGGAGAACGCCGCCCACATCAGCCGTTGCGGGCGCGATCTCCACGAGCGCCTGGCCACCTTCACCGAGCACATGGCCAGGATGGGTGGCGCGCTCGAGCGCTCGGTCGAGGCCTTCAACAGCGCGACGGCCTCGCTCGACAGCCGCGTGATGCCGAGCGCCCGCCGGCTCGAGGAGCTCGGCGCGGGCGGCAAGAAGGAGCTCCCCGAGCTCGCCCCCATCGACAAGCGCCCGCGCTCCCTCCCCGCCACGCCGAAGCCCCCGGTCTCGATAGCCGTCCCCATCCGCCGGGACGAGCTCCGCCGCGACGATCCGCAAGACGCCCGCGACGCGAGCTGAAGCCACACCGCCGAGCTGACTCAGGCTCGAATCGCCGCCGTCCTTCGTCGCCAGCACGCACCGTCAGCGCGTACCGAAGCGGGTCAACGGTCTGCGGATCCGTTCCAGGAGCTTGGTCTGCGCAGGAGGCGCTTGGCCCGACGAGAGGAGCTCGACCGGGAGGTGAGGGAGATCGCTGGGACTGTCACCCTCGGGAGGCGGAGGCTCCCGGCCTCCCGAAGATGTGCACCACACCATTCCAAACATTCCCGATATGAGAAACGACACTCTCTCACGGGCATCACACTACCTCCGCTCTGACGGTGACCGACAGTCCCAATCATTGCTTGCCGTTTTGGGGGTTGCCGTTTTCGAGGTGGCCTATTTCGTCCCGTGTCGGGCCAGAGCTCATGAAGATTGGCCAACTTGCCGGGCAGGGTCATGCGCGATGGCTCTCGCGCAGGGACGGTCATGCCATGGAGCCTCCCTCGCGTTGACACGACCTCTCGAATCGCCTACTGCGTTGCCGGGCACACGTTGCCGGAGCTCTTCCGGCTTCGTTTTTTTCCGGTTTCCATGGGAGGAGGACTGCGATGACGAACAGGTGGACTCATGCTTCGGTGGGAATGGTGTTGTTCCTGGCATCGACGGGAGGGCTTGGATGCGCGACTCAGAGAGAGCCGACGGAGGATCCCGCGACGGGCATCGTCCATGTCGCCCTGGTGACGGCCACCAAGAGCGCCTATCGGCTCAGGAGCGCGCAATTTGCGGTCACGACTCAGAATTCGTCACCCGTCGTCACGCTCGACTCGGAGACCAACCCGGACGCGTCGGTCCTCACGGCGTCGCTCTCGCAAGGGCCCTACCTGGTGCGCCTCATGGACGGATGGGCACTCTATCGTATCGACGATGACACCACGTTGACACAGGTTCGTGGCGCCTTGCTCTCTCCCAACCCACAGAGCTTCGTGATCACGAAGTCAATGGAATCGGACGTCACGTTCACCTTCACCACCGAGGACGGCATCGTCAACATCGGCAGTGGACCGCTGAGCATCACGTTCGACGTATCCCCGAACACGGGATTGCCGGCCTGCGATCTCCGAGGCTTCTTCAGCAGCTGTCCATCCGGCCAGAGCTGCCTCCTCGCGGATGCCGTCGGCCGAACCTTCTGTGCATCGACCGGCTCGCTGCCGCCCGGAGCTGCCTGCACCTCCGAGCAGTGCCAGGCCGGCTCGCAGTGCCTCAAGCTCGACCCTGACCACCCCGATCAGGGCTCCTGCACACAGTTCTGCGACACGAGCTCCACGACGTTTGGATGCAACTGCCAGAGTCTGGGCATCGCCAACAGCAGCGCGGGGATCTGTGGCCCCCTGCCACCAGCCGCGTGCGATCTCCTGACGCAGACAAACTGCCCGACCGGCCAGGCGTGCCAGTTCCTCGGGGGCTCCTTCGGTACCTGTGGCACGCCGGGGACGACCCCGGCGGGCGCGCAGTGCACCGGGCAGACCTGCATGGCGGGGTTCGATTGCTTCCAGGGCAGGTGTCTGCAGTTCTGCGACGAGCGCGTGAACACCCCGGGCTGCCTCTGCTTCGGCGCGGGAACTGGCTTCATCGGGCGCTGCTTCTGAGACCAATCTGACCCGCCCCCAGTGGCCCCGGAGAGGACTCCGCAGTCCTCCTCCGGGGGGCCTGGGGCCGACTGTCACCAGCCGTGAAGCCCCCGGTCGCCTTCGCTTTGACGCACCATCCGTTACCACTGTCGAGCTTACCGCGCCGCTCGAAGCGGTGGCGGCTGACTGCTGCCCGAGCCCCACGGTCTCATCGGCGCGTGACGCACCCAGGCATCAGGCTCCTTCAGGTTGCCCGGGACGGGGACGAAGGTGCGCTGCCGGTGAATCTGGCCTGACCGGCAACGCGGTGGCAACGCAGCCGGCCGGGATGGCCGGACCGTGATAGCGAGAGAGATCGGACGCCAACCGGGTGGGTCCGTTTCCGCCGGGCCGTCAGCCGATGGTGCGTCCGCGGAAACGGCGCTGGCCGGCGGCCGACGCGCCGGCGGACGCGACGTGGGCGCCGGGCACGGGTCGCGGCGGCTCGGTGGGCGGCGCGGTCTTGACGGTGTCCTCGGTCAGCGCGTTCGGCGGCTCGGCCTCGAGCTGCTCCATCACCGGCGTGATGCGCCGACCGACCAGGTTCACCGCCATGCGCAAGGCGGCCACGTTGACCTTCGGATGGGCCAGCACGCAGAGCATCCCGGCCGACAGCACCTTCAGATACACCTTGTGGTCCTGGAAGCGGATCACCGCCAGATCGAGCTGATCTCCGATGTCGGCCAGGGTCTCGCCCATGCGGACCAGGCGCTCGCCGGCCTCGGAGAGCGAGCCGTCGTCGAACACCGATGGCATGTCGCGGGCGACCAGGGCTCCGGTCGTGCCCACCGCGAAGCTGCCGGAGATCCCGTCGATGTCCTTGAGCGCCATCAGGATGGTTCGGATGCCCGTCACGGACATGGGCTGATTCGGCGTCACCATGCGGGGTGCCTCCTTCACAGCCCCAGGCTGTCCCGCAGGGTCTGGAGATTGGCCTCGGCGTAGGGCCGCAGCGCGACCACGTCCCCGTTCGGCTCGGCGAACACCAGGCACCGCCCCTCGCGGAACACGCACTCCATGGCCGCGAAGCCCTCGAGCCCGAGCAGGTCACCCGACAGCTCGACCAGGCGATGGGCATAGGCGATGGCGCCGGCCGTCTCCTCGGAGCCGCCCTTGTTCTTGAGGATGGTGCCGCTCGCGGACAAGCGTAGCACCATCGAAAACTCGGCCAGGGTCTCGTTCCCGTGGATCGGGACGGGACCACTCCCGCGGTTGCTCTGGCTGTTCGGCTGCCTCATCTCACGGCCCTCCTGCGGCTGTGGCTCCTTCGTCTCCGGCTCTCGACCTGGCATCCGTACCTCGTTGTTGTCCTGCACGGCCTCCCCCTCTTCCGTGTCATCATCCGCTGCGACTGCGACTGCGACTGCGGCTGCGGACGCGCCGGCGCTGGACCCGTCCCGCTCCTCCGTCGACTGGCTTCCGGATGAGGCTCCGTCCGGGCCATTGCGCTGGCGGTCCTCGTCGGGATCGAAGCTGCCCTCTCGAATCACCCAACGCCCGAATCCATCGAAGGCTCCGCGCCATAACCCTCGATGCCCATCTCAGGGACGTCGAGCCCACCCCGCTCGTCCTCGACCCGCGCCCGATTTCCAAACAGGGAGTCCACCACCTTCATCACGCAGAAGGTGACGCCCCCCACCCAGACCACGCACACCACGATCCCCAGCAGCGACGCCGCCAGCTGCGATGCGTCCCCGTAAAACAGGCCGCGGACGGTCCCCGGGACCTGGTTCCAGCCGCTGCCGTACTGGCCATCGGCGAACAGGCCCACCGACAGGATCCCCCACGCCCCACACACCCCGTGGACCGACCCGGCCCCCACCGGATCGTCGATGCGCAAGGAGGTCTCGATGAACATCGCCGAGACGATGACCAGCACGCCCGCCACCGCCCCGATCAGGATGGCGATGGGGGCGGCGACGAAGGCGCACGGCGCCGTGATCGCCACCATCCCCGCCAGCATCCCGTTGCAGAGCATGCTGACGTCCGGCACCCCGAACCGAAACTTCATCCACAGATAAGCCCCGAAGGCCCCCGACGCGGACGCGAGCATGGTGTTGGTGGCAATGATCGCGGTGCGGGTGTCGGTGCCCGACAGGGTCGACCCCGGGTTGAACCCGAACCATCCGAAGGCCAGGATGAACGTCCCGAGCACCACCATCGGGATGTTGTGCGCCGGAATGGGCCGCGGGCTGCCGTCGCGCGCATACTTCCCGATGCGCGGACCGAGCATCTTGGCCCCCACCAGGGCGGCAACCCCACCCACCATGTGCACCACCGAGCTGCCCGCGAAGTCCACGTGCCCGTGCCCGAGGCCGAAGTTGCGGCCGACCTGCGACAGCCAGCCTCCCCCCCACACCCAGTTCGCGAAGATGGGATAGGTGATGGCGGACATCGCGAAGCTGAACGCCACGAACGACGTGAACTTCCAGCGCTCGGCCATGGCCCCGGTCGGGATGGTGGCGGCGGTGTCCATGAACACCATCTGGAACAGGAACAGGGCCGCCACCGGCGCCGTGTAGACCGCCGGGGTGAGGAAGAACCCCTTGGTGCCGAACAGCCCGAATTCGGTGTTGCCGATGTGCGCGATGAACTCCCCGTTCAGCGTGGCGTCGTTGCCGAAGGTCGCGAGGGCCCCCACGCCACCCATCTGCAACCCAAAACCTATCGACCAGAAGCCGATGATCCCGATCGAGTACACGAGGAAGTTCATGCCCATGGTGTGGGCGACGTTCTTGGCCCGGGTGAGCCCGGTCTCGACCAGGGCGAACCCGGCTTGCATGAACATGACCATGAAGCCGGTCAGCAGCGTCCAGGTGATGTTGAGCGCGGTCTGGCCATCCAGAAGCAGCTTCTGGGTCTCGGCCACCTGTTTTGCGAGCTCTGGGAGGGTCGGATCCGGCAATTGGCGCTCCTTGACCACAGTGTCAGCAAAACGGTCAAGACCAGGTTTCTCGATCGTGAAATCGTCGTTGCTTTTGGCTGACTCAGACCGGCGATGTTAGGGTGGGCGCGTTGAGTCGGACCCTCGCCAGCGTCGGCCTATGCGTGGCCGTGCTTTCCATCTGCCCGGTGCCCCTCCGCGCGGCCGGGCCCGCCGTGGCGAAGGGAGCTCCGAGGCCGGCTCTCGCCGCCCCTGCGACCGCCCTCGGGCCCGCGGTCGCCGCGCGAGGCCCCGTCGCGCCCCCCGGCACCGGCGGGATCGCTGGCCTGGCGGCGGGGGCTGCTCCGCCTGGCCCGGCCCCGACCGCGACGGGGGCCGCGGCCGCCGAGGAAGGAGCCTCGGGCGCCGCGCCCCGGACCGGAGCGACCGACGGGCCCCGTCCTCCCGGGCTGCCCGGGCTGAACCCGCGACCGGTCCCCCCGGCCGACGGGCCGCGCCCGCCCGCCGATCCAGCCCAGAGACGTGCCTGGTTGAAGGCCGGGCTCGACGAGATCTTTGCGGCCCCCGGCCTCGCCAAGGCCAAGATCGGCATCCTCGTCCTCGAGTCCGACAGCGGCCGCCCGGTCTACGCACGCGCCGAGAAGTCGCTGTTCAACGCCGCCTCCAACGTCAAGATCGTCACCTCGAGCGCGGCGCTGGCGCTGCTCGGTCCGGAGTACCGGTGGAAGACCACCCTGTCGGCCACGGTCACGGCGCCCCACGCGGCATTGACCGGCGCCGGGGGCGAGCTCGCGGGAAACCTGTATCTCCGGGGGTTCGGCGATCCGACCCTCGACACCGAGGATCTGACCGCCATGGCCACCGAGGTGGCGGCTGCCGGGATCCGGCGCGTCAAGGGGACCATCGTCGCGGACGAGTCCTTCTTCGACGGCACCCACGTCGGCCCGGCCTATGACCAGAAGTCCGACTCCACCGTGTCGCGCGCGCCGTCGGCCGGGTTGTCGCTGGATGGCAACGTGGTGGACATCACGATCGTCCCCGGGGCCAAGGCGGGAGCGCCGGCGCGGGTCCAGACAGATCCCCCCTCGGGGGCGTTCGTGGTTTCCGGGCGGGTGGTCACGGCGGTCACCGGGCCGACCCCGTGCACGGTCGAGACCCGCGAGCCCCAGGGCGACAAGACCGAAGGCAAGACCGAGATCGTGCTCGCGGGGCGGGTACGCCTCGGGAGCGAGCCGCGCACCTACCGGAGGCGCGTGGTCTCCCCCCCGCTCGTCGCGGCCTGGGCGTTGAAGGCGCTGCTCGAGCGCCGCGGGATCGGCGTGGCCCAGCCGCCGCACATCGGGATCGCGCCGCCGCAGGGGCTGCGGGTGATCTCGAGCCACGACTCCGCGCCGCTCGCGGTGGTGGTCCACGATCTCAACAAGCGCTCGAACAACCTCACCGCCGAGCAGCTCTTGCGCACGCTCGGAGCGGAGATGGGCGGGCGGCCCGGCACCTGGGACAAGGGCCTCGATGCGGTGGCGCGGTACCTCAACGCGCTCGGGATCCGCAAGGGCACGTACCAGATGACCAACGGCTCCGGCCTCTACGACTCGAACCGGTTCTCGCCCGAACAGATGGTCACCGTGCTGCGCGGGGCGCTGCGCGATTTTCGCATCGCCGCCGAGTTCATGGCCTCGCTGGCCATCGCCGGGACGGACGGGACCATCGCACACCGGATGGCCAACACCGCCGCGGAGCGGTTCGTGCGCGCCAAGACCGGGACCCTCGCCACCACCAGCTGCCTGTCGGGCTTCGCTGGCTCGCCCGGCAAGGCCCCGCTCATCTTCTCGATCCTGATGAACGACGTCGCCGGTCCGGCCGATGCCCGGCATGCGCAGGATCGGGCGGCCGAGCTGCTGGTCCGCTACATCGAGGCCGATCCGACCGCGCACCCCTGAGGACCCCGAGGCACATCGAGCCGGGCAGCGAGATTCGCCTGGGCTTGACATTGTCTACTATAAGAGACAAAGTTCTGTTCAGTCGCGGCGCGACGGCCCGGGATCAGCCCGGCGTCGGGGGCCAGGCGACTAGACCAGGAACAACATGTTCATCGGAATCATCGGGGGAATGGACCGGCAAGCTTCGAAGCTCGTGGACATCGGCCGACTGGCGGGCCACGAGGTGCAGTGCCACACGGGTCAGCTCAATGGAGGCGCCACGGTGGGGGGGCTGAGGACCCTCATCGATCGTTCGGACGTGGTGCTGATCGTCACCGATCTCAACAGCCACAATGCGGTTCGGCTCGCGCGGCGCCTGGCCAGCCGCGCCCACCGCCCAGCCAGGCTCGTCCGGCGGCTCGGGACCGCCCAGTTCGCGGCGCTCATCGAGGGCTGGAAGACCCAGTCCGTGACGCCCTTGCGTGCCGGAGGGGATCCTCCCCGCCTCTCCTCCTGAAGGTCTCTCCGCGGGGGCGCGCCCGCGCGCGCTCAATCCCGCCCGGACTTCTGTCGACGGGCAGGGTCATGTCGGCGCGCGCAACCAGGGGGGGCAGCGGTCGCACCCGGGACGGCGGCCAGCGCACGCCCGGCGGACGACGGAGCCTGCGCTGGCCCTCGCTCGGGCTGGTGGCCCTGGCGGCGGCCCTCATCCCGGCCTGCAAGAAAGGCCCGGCCGCCAGCGGAACCACGTCGGATGGCGGGGTCGCCGAGGCCGGCGTCACCGCGTGCGGCTCCCTCGACGGAGGATATGATGGCGCCCCCGGTAGCCTCGGGGCCTCCGACGCCAGCCGCGCCACCGACGACGCGGCGACCGGCCAGGACGGCGGCGCCGTGGTGGCGGTCGACGAGCTCGGGCCGAACGCGGTGGCCTCCAAGTCGGCGGCCTCGCTCGGGCGGGTCAACATCTACGAGGTCACCTCCCCGCGCTGGCTGGAGGAGCTGCAGATCTACCTGCGGGCGGGCCTGCCGGAGACCCGGCTCACCCTCGCCGTGCACGAGGCCACGAGCCGCGACAGCCCCTTCCACAAGCTCTTCGACGTTCAGCTGGACTTTGGCACGTGCGAGGGGTGGACCTCGAGCGGCCCGCTCGCGATCCCGCTCGAGCCCGGCCGCTTCTACGCCGTGGGCTTCGACCCCAACCAGCCCGTGACACCTTTTCTGGTCACGGACTCGGACACCCTGCCCATCGACGGCGCCTTCGGGCGGCTGGTGGCCTCGAAGACCAGCAAGAGCGTCTCGACCGACACCCTCACCTGGGATCTGTCGACCGACAAGGAGTACAACCGCCAGCGCCTCGTCACCTCGGCCCGGAAGGCCACCCCCGCCGCGCCCGACGCCGGCACGAGCGGGGACGCCGCGCAGGCCGACGGTGGGAACAAAGGCTGAGGGATCGTTCCCGAGGCGGGGAACGAGACCGAGGACGAGGACGGGGCTCCGTGAAGAGCTGAGCTACCGGGCGGGGAGCCTCGCGGATGGCTCGAAGCAGCTCTCGACCGCTCGGCTGAGGGCCTCGACGGTGAAGGGCTTGGGCAGCGCCCCCGCGAAGCCACGCGCCGCGGGGTCGGCCATCACCGGATCCACCGAGTAGCCGCTCATCACCACGATCCGCACGTCCGGCGCCTTCTCGCGCAGCCACGCCGCGAGCTCGAGGCCACCGAGATCGCCCGGCATGGTCAGATCGGCGAACACCGCCTCGAACGGCGCACCTGCGGTCCGTGCCCGCTCGAACGCCGACAGCGCCACCGAGCTGCGCTCGGCCAGGCTCACCTCGTGGCCGAGGTGGTGCAGCATGGAGCGCATCACCGTGAGGACTCCCGGATCGTCGTCCACCACCAGCAGCTTGCGCGCCCGTCGCACCACCGCCGAGACGGGCGCCGCGACCCCCGAGGCCAGCTCGTGCGGCTGGGCGGGCAGGTAAAGGCGAAAGCAAGCCCCGGCCCCGGGCTCGGACGAGACGCTCACGTGTCCGCCGTGGCGTCGCACGATCGAGTGGACCGAAGCCAGCCCGAGCCCGGTGCCCGCGTCGCGGGTGGTGAAGTACGGGTCGAACACCCGCGACAGGTGCTCCGGCGGGATGCCCGGGCCGCTGTCCTCCACGGCGATCACCAGGTAGGGACCGGGGGGAAGCGGCAACGCCGGGTCCTCGCCGAGGTGCAGGTTGTCGAGGGAGATACAGATCGTCCCGCCGCCGGGCATGGCCTGCTTGGCGTTGAGCACGAGGTTGTTCAGCACCTGGGCCAGTTGCCCCTCGTCCGCCTCGACCGGCCACGCGTCGGCCGGGCGCCGGATGACCAGCTCCACGAGCGAGCCACGCAGCGCGAACTCGGCCGACTCCCGCACCACCCGCTCGACGTGCAGGACCTTCTTGAGGGGCGCCCCGCCCTTGGCGAAGGTCAGGAGCTGGGTGGTGAGCCCCTTGGTCCGCAGGCAGGCCTGCTGCGCCTCGCCGAGCAAGCCCGTGATGTCCTCTCCGCGCTCGAGCCCCATCCGGGCCAGGGAGATGCTGCCGAGGATGCCGGTGACGATGTTGTTGAAGTCGTGCGCGATGCCGCCCGCCAGCAGCCCCACCGACTCGAGCTTCTGGTTGCTGAGGCGCTGTTCCTCGAGCGCGCGCTCGGCGCCGATGTCGCGGATCACCACCACCGAGCCGACCAGCTCCCCGGACGGCCCCACCAGGGGTGAGCCCTTGAGCGAGACGAGGAAGGTCGACCCGCCGCGCGCCCGCAGGCGCCCGCTCGTCGGCCGGCCACCGCCCAGGATGTCCGGCAGGCAAACCCCGGTCGCCTCCGGCTCGAAGTCGAGCAGCCCGCCCAGCTCCTGGCCCCTGGCCTCGTCGGTGTTCCAGCCGGTGAGGTTCTCGGCGGCGGGATTGAGGAGGCGCACGTGCCCGGCCCCGTCGAGGGCCACGATGCCCTCCGCCAGCGAGGAGAGCACGAGCTGCAGGCGATCGGACAGCGCCCGGATCTGCGAGGTGCGATCGCCGACCAGCTTCTCGAGGTGCTGGCGGTAGCGATCGAGCTCGTCCTGCATGCGTCGCTGGCCGGTGATGTTGCGGGCCACCGCCACCGTCATGCGGACCTTGCCCCCAGGGTCGCCGACCGGAGACTCGAGGGTGTGGAAGATCTGGATCACGCCGTCGTGGCGGGTCAGCGGCTCCTCGGCGATGTCCAGCACCTCGCCGGAGCCGAGCAGGCGCTGCCGGTCGCGAGCGGACTGCGCGCCAAGGTCCTGATCCGGGGCCGGGGCACGCATCGGATCCCGCAGGTCGGTGTTCGAGGTCCCCGTGTACTCGAGGAAGGCGCGGTTGGCCCACAGGATGCGAGCGTCCTCCCCCCTGACCAGCACCATGTCCGCCAGGGCGTCGAGGATCTGGCCAAAGACGCCGTCTGGCTCGAGGAGGCAGGGCTCCGAGGCCACCCGAGGCTCATTCATCGTCGTCGTCCGCCCATGCTACTCGAAGTTCACTCGCCGAAGAGCTCGCGCGGGATGAGGGGGCTCGGCGAGCCGGTCACCACCAACCAGAGCTGGTGCGCGGCGCGGGTGACCCCGATGTGAAAGAGGTGGCGCGATTCGTCGTCGGCGCCGTAGCTGCTGGCGTTGGCGTCGAGCATGATCACGTAGTCGAACTCCAGGCCCTTGACCTGACGGACGTCGGTGACCTCCACCCCGGGACGGAACATGAAGTCCTGGGCCCGGACGCGCCGCAGCCCCGGCACCTCGGCCCGCCGCAGGCCCTCGAAGTAGCGATCGGCCTGCTCGGGGTGCCGGGCGATGAGGGCGGCCGTGGCGCGCGGCTCGCGGGCTGCGAGCTCACGCAGGGCCTCGCCGAGGAAGGCCACCGCCGCGCCCATGGCCGGAAATCGAAAGGCCTCCACCGGAGCTCCGACCCGCTTGGCCTCCGAGGGCGCCTCGATGGGGAGGGGGCCCATGGCGTGGCGGGCGAGCTCCAGGATCTCGCGGGTCGAGCGGTAGGCGATGCGCAGCGGCTCCACCGCCACGTGGGCGAGGCCGAGGTGGCCGAGCACGGCGCGCCAGTCGCCGAAGCCGTTGTCGAGGAAGAGCTTCTGCGCGGTGTCGCCGGCGAGGGTGATCGACGGCAGCCCCCGGGGAGACGGCGGCGGCTCGGCGCCCCCCGCCCGGGCGGCCGGTCGCCGCGACGAGCGGGCCGGGACCGGAGCGGCCCGGCGCGCGTCGGCCGAAGCCCGGGGGGCCTCGTCGCGCTCGGCCGCCTCGACCGTGGTGAAGCCGATCAGCACCGCCAGCTTCATCGGCGAGAGATCCTGAGCCTCGTCCACGAAGAGATGGGCGTAGGGGGGCTCGAAGCGCCGGACGAGCTGGTGGGCCCGCAGCAGGATCGCGATGTCGTCGAGGTCGAGGATCGGCAGGTCATCCTCGGTGCGCAGGCCGTCGATGCCAACCTCGCCGCGGATGTTCTCGTCGTCGTCGAAGTCCTCGCGCTCGCTCTCGAAGCGCCGCACCCCTTCGGGCAGATCGGAGTCCACGGTCTTGCCGCCCCCGCCCCCGCCCCCGGCTCCGGCCGCCGCCGCCGACGACGACGCCGCCGAGCCAGACGGCGCCGAGACGCCGAAGAACGCGAGGGAGCTCGGGCTCGCCTGCTCCTCGACCTCGGCCAGCTGGGCCCGATCCCGGGCGACCGCCGCCGCGATGGCCTTCTTGCGCTTGCGATCGAGCTTCCCGCCCGGCTTGCCCGCCGGGTCGGCCGTCCCGTGGGGCTGATCGCGCGGATCGCGGCTCACGATGGCGTTCACCCGCGTGACCATCAGCCGGTGCGCCTCGAGGATGTCGGTCCTCGACACCGGCATCTCGGGCGTGTCGCCGACCAGGCGGAGCAGGAGCTCGCGATCGGTGAGCAGGTCGGCCCACAGCTCGACCACCGCGCGCGAGCCGGACTTGAGCCTGGCGCGGGCCCGCGTCCCGGCCGGCGCCTCCGCCTCGGGCGCGCGGGCGTGGCGGGCGGCCGCCCGCCGCTCGAGCTCGTGCAGCAACGCCGGGTGGCTCTTCACCCGCGCGACCGCCAGAGGGACCTCCTCGGTGATGGTGGCGCGCATCCAGGGAATGGCGGTCCGCAGCTCCTTCTCCGCCCAGGCGCGAAAGGTCATCACGCGGACCCCCGCGATGCCCAGCGCCGGCAGCACCTGATCGATGTACGCGGCCAGCGCCACCCCGTGGGTCACGACCAGCATCTTGCGCGGCGGAAAGCGCTCCGGGTACGCGAAGCCGAGGTACGCCAGGCGGTGCAGCCCGATGGTGGTCTTCCCGCTGCCGGCTCCGCCCTGGATCACCACCACCCCGGCGTGCCGGGCGGTCATGAGCTCGAACTGACGCGGGTCGATGAGCGCGGCGATCTCCGGCAGGTGGCGATCGAGCCGCTGCACCCCGGGGGGCGCGGCCCCGAGCAGCCCGCGCGGACGCGGCGGGCGAGCGGGCCGGGTGGCGGTGTCCTGCCCGCCCGCGAGCTCGTGGACGGGAACATCGATGCGCTCCCAGGTGCCCGCGCCGGCGCAGGTGGGACCGGCGGCACCGGCCGCGCCTGGACGCTTGATCCAGATGCCCTGCGGGGAGGCGATGCGCAGGAGCGCGCCCTCCTGGATCGTGAGGGTGCGGCGGACCAGCACGTCGCCCTCCACCTCCCGCTCCCCGAACTTCTCCTCGTAGTCGCTGCCCTCCGCGTAGCGATAGTAGAGCTGGCTCACCGGGGCATGGCGCCAGTCCACGATGTGGACGCGGGCCTTCGGATCGGTGAAGGTGGCGCGCCCGATGAACACGTCGCGCTCGACCACGCCGCGACCCGCCACCCGCTCCTGCAGGCGCAGGTGACCGAAGTAGGGAGACTGCCGGTCGATGAGCACGGTCTGCAGCTCGTCGCGCGTCAGCGACACCTCCTGCAGGCGCTCCATCTGCGCAACCAGGGCCGGCACGTCCTCGAGCCGGGCCTCGCCGATCTCGTCGCGCAACGCCACGAGCTCGTCGTCGAACCGCCGCGGACGCCCGCCTTGCCCCACCCCGCGCCCGGCGCGACGGCGGTCGATCGCCGTGGCGGCGGCCACCGCGTCCAGGCTGGCGCACACCCGCTCGAAGGCCGCCTGCTCCTCGGCAGGAATGCCGCTCCCTTCGACTATCCCCCCTTCGGGTGTCGCCCCTTCCGGGCGGACCTCGTCGTGGCGGGTCACTCGTTCGTCCATGCCAACCGGCGTTATACCTCGCCGCCACCTCGGGCCGCCGTTGCCGTGCGACTCAGGCGCGGCAAGGGGGCTGTTTCGGGCGATCGCAGCTGGCGGCGCTGCAGCACACCGACTTGCTGCAGCTCGCGAGCCCCGCGCACGAGATGGCGCAGGTCATGCCGAGGCACGACACCCCGCCGCTGCAGGCCCCGGAGCCACCGCAGCTGATCGAGCCGTCGGAGGCGTCGCTCTCGACCGTGCTGGCGCACGCGGTCTGACCCGAGCAGTCGAGCTGGCAGTGCGTGCCGTGGCAGAGGACCTCTCCGGCGCAGCTGTCCCGGCCGGAGCAGGTGATGGTGCCGGTCGCCGCCCCGCCGACCACGCCACCGGCGCAGGCCGAGTCCCCCCCGCACAGGACCGAGCACGTCGCGCCCGAGCAGCGCACCGCGCCCGCGCACGAATCGTCACCGGCGCAGCTCACGTGACACTGGGACGCTCCACCGCAGTCCACCCCGCCGGCGCAGGCCGATTCACCGCAGTCGACGCGGCAGGCAGCCGACCCGGAGCATCGAATCGGAGCGGTGCACGCTCCGCTGGCGGTGCAATCGAAGACGCAGGTGCTGGCCGCGTCGCACGCCCCGCCGGCGGCGGCGCAGGTGGCACAGGCCTTCGAGAGCGGGGAGCCCGCGTCCGTCGAAGCGCCTGCCCCCGGGGCTGGGCTGGTCGACGCATCGCCGGTCGAGCCCGGCGAGCCGATGGTCCCTGGATCCGAGCCGGCGCCGGCTCCCGCCCCGCCACCGTCCGGGTCGAGAGCTCCACCACCGTCGTCCGGGCCGGATCCCGCGCCCACCTCGCCGCCGGTCGCCACCGGGCCGAGCCCAGTTGCCCCCCCACCCGCGGGATCGCCTCCGACGCTGGCGGCATATCCACCGGCCCCGGCACCGGGGGAAGCTCCACCGGTCGCCGCCGCCCCGGTCCCGGTCCCGACCACCACCGGGGCGCCGACGTTGTCGCCGACGCCGACGCCGGGAAGGCCCGACCTGTCCACCCGGCAGCTCACCAGGAGGAGGAGCGTCGCGCAGGCCCCGAGAACCGCCACCGACCCGCCACCCGCCAGCGTGCCGAGTCTGTCGTTCATCTCGACTATTCACGGCGGGAAATCGCCGCCTGTCAATCACCGAGACAGCGCGCGAGCGCAAACTTTCCTCCGACTCCGACACCGAGCCGTCACCGCCTGACCCAGAGGCGCTTGAATTCCCACTTTCTTTCTTCCAGGATGCGCCGAGACCGCGACGCTCACCGACCGCCACATCGCCAACCGCACCGCACCCACAACACCTCGACGACACCCCATGGAGCCAAACCACGCGCCCGACCACCAAGAGCCACGCCGGACGCCCCTTTACGCCGCTCATCGGGCCCTCGGCGCGCGGATCGTCGACTTCGGTGGCTGGTGGATGCCGTTGCAGTATGGCAAGGGCATCATCGCGGAGCACACCGCCACCCGGACCGGGGTCGGGCTGTTCGACGTTTGCCACATGGGCGAGGTGCACTTCCGCGGACCGAGGGCGGTCGAGGCCGTGTCGCGGCTGGTCACCGGGGACGTGGGCGGGCTGGCCGTCGGGCACGCGCTCTACACCGTGGCCTGCTGGCCTTCGGGGGGCATCGTCGACGATCTGATCGTCTACAAGCTCGCGCCCGACCACCTGCTCGTCGTGGTCAACGCATCGAACACCGCCAAGGATCTGGCGTGGTTCCGCGAGAACGTGGGCGGATGGTGCAGCGTGGAGGACGCCTCGGAGGCGACCGGGCTCCTGGCCTTCCAGGGCCCGGGCGCGGCGACCGCCTTGCAGGCCCTGACCGGGACGCCGCTCGAGGGGATGGCCTCGTTCGATGTCGCCTCGGACGTCGAGCTCGCCGGTGTTCGGGTCTCGCTCGCGCGCACCGGGTACACGGCCGAGGACGGCTTCGAGATCTTCTGCGCCGCGGAGGACGTGGTCGCGCTCTGGGAGCGACTGCTGGTGGCCGCCGAGGAGGCGGGTGGCGAGGCAGTCGGGCTCGGCGCGCGCGACACCCTGCGCCTCGAGGGGCGACTCTCTCTTTATGGCAACGATCTCGACGATCAGACCACCCCGCTCGAGGCGGGGCTCGGCTGGGTGGTCAAGCTCGATGGGGCCGACTTCATCGGCAAGGAGGCCCTGCTGGCCCAGCGGGCGATCGGGATCCGCCGACGCCTGGCGGGCTTCGTGATGCTCGGGCGCGGCGTCGCCCGCCACGGGTACGCCATCCAGGCGACCCCCGATGGCAACAAGCTCGGCACCATCACCTCGGGCGGCCCAGGTCCCACCGTGGGCAAGAACATCGCGCTCGGCTACGTCCCGACGGAGCACGCCGAGCCCGGCACGCGGCTGCTGGTGGATTGCCGTGGCAAGCTGGTGGAGGCCGAGATCGTCAAGGGACCTTTCTACAAACGCGCGCGCTGATTCTTGCAAACGCGCGCGCAAGCGCGCACATCTCCAACCTTCCCGTCGCACCGAGGAGAACGTCAACATGGCCGGTCAATATCCGAACGATCTTTTGTACACCAAGGATCACGAGTGGGCCCGGCTCGACCCCTCGGGCAAGACCGCGACCATCGGGGTCACGCGGTTCGCGGTCGATCAGCTGGGCGACGTGACCCAGGTCGACCTGCCCAAGGAGGGCGAGCTGGTCAAGCAAGGGGAGATCTTCGGCAGCGTCGAGTCGGTCAAGGCGGTGTCGGATCTGTTCGCGCCGGTCTCGGGCAAGGTCGTGAAGGTCAACAGCCCGCTCGGCGACTCCCCCGAGTTCGTGAACGAGGAGCCCTACGACGAGGGCTGGATGATCCAGATCGAGCTCAGCAAGCCCGAGGAGACCAAGGCCCTGCTCGCCGCCGACGCCTATCAGGAATTTCTCAAAGAGAGCGCTGACTGAACGCATGCCGATCACCCTGCCCCCGGTCGATTCCTTCGTCCGCCGCCACGTCGGTCCGCGTGAGGCCGCCATCGCCGACATGCTGCGGCTGCTCGGGGCCGCCTCGCTCGATGCCTTCATCGACGAGGTCGTACCGGCGGCCATCCGCCTGCACCGGTCGCTCGCCCTGCCGGCCGCCAAGAGCGAGCACGATCTGCTGGCGACGTGCGCGGCGCTGGCGGCCGAGAACCAGATCCATCGATCCTTCATCGGGCTCGGGTACGCGGACTGCGTCACCCCGCCGGTGATCCAGCGCAACATCCTCGAGAACCCCGGCTGGTACACCCAGTACACCCCGTATCAAGCCGAGATCTCCCAGGGGCGGCTCGAGGCCCTGCTGAACTTCCAGACGATGATCGCCGACCTCACCGGGTTTCCCATCGCCAACGCGTCGCTGCTGGACGAGAGCACGGCGGCGGCCGAGGCCATGACCATGCTGGCCGCCGTCAACGAGCGGGCGGGAGATGCGGCCCGGACCTTCTGGGTGTCATCGGCCTGCCTGCCCCAGACCATCGCGGTCGTGAAGACCCGCGCCCTGCCCCTCGGGATCGAGGTGCTGGTCGGGGACCACGCGACGGCGGATCCCCGCACCTTCGAGGGACGGGTCTTCGGGGTGCTGCTCCAGTACCCGACCCGCGACGGCGAGGTGGTCGATTATCGCGGCTTCATCGCCGGCTGCCACGCGGCGGGCGCGCTGGTGGCGGTGGCCGCCGACCTCCTCTCGCTGGCGGTGTTGACGCCGCCCGCGGAGCTCGGGGCGGACGTGGCCGTGGGCAGCGCCCAGCGCTTCGGCGTGCCGATGGGCTACGGCGGTCCGCACGCGGCGTTCTTCGCGACCAGGAGCGAGTTCGTGCGCAAGCTGCCCGGGCGCCTCATCGGGGTGTCCGAGGACGCGCACGGGTACCCGGCCCTGCGCATGGCGCTGCAGACCCGCGAGCAGCACATCCGGCGCGACAAGGCCACGAGCAACATCTGCACGGCGCAGGTCCTGCTGGCGGTGATGGCCAGCATGTACGCGGTGTATCACGGGCCGGACGGGCTGCGCGCCATCGCCGAACGGGTGGCGGGACTGGCGGCCATCCTGGCGGAGGGCCTCGGACGGCTCGGGGTGCGCGTGCGGCACCGGGCCTTCTTCGACACGCTCCTCGTGAGCGGATCGGCGGCGGACGTGGTGCGCTGGCGCGGGCGGGCGGAGCAGCGCCGCATGAACCTGCGCCACGTCGATGCGACGACGGTGGGCATCGCGCTCGACGAGACGACCTCCACCGGGGAAATCGAGGACCTGTGGGCGGTGCTGGCCCCGCAAGAGACGGCGACAGGCACGGCGGCGGGGATCCCGACGGTGGCCGAGGTGGCCCGCACGGGCGAGCTCGGCTTGCCGCCGGCGCTGCGGCGCACGAGCGCCTACCTTCAGCACCCGGTCTTCAATTCGCACCGCTCGGAGACCGAGATGCTCCGTTACATCAAGCGGCTCGAGGCGCGCGATCTGTCGCTCACCCAGTCGATGATCCCGCTCGGATCGTGCACCATGAAGCTGAACGCGGCGGCCGAGATGCTGCCGATCACCTGGCCCGCCTGGGGACGCATGCACCCCTTCGCGCCGGTCGCCCAGGCGGCCGGTTACCACCGCATGTTCCGGGAGCTCGCGGCGATGCTCTCCGAGATCACCGGGTTCCCCGGGATCTCGCTGCAGCCCAACGCCGGCTCGCAGGGGGAGTACGCCGGGCTGCTGGTCATCCGCCAGTTTCACCTGAACCGCGGCCAGGGCGGCCGCGACGTCTGCCTGATCCCCTCGTCGGCCCACGGCACCAACCCGGCCTCGGCGGCCCTGGCCGGGTATCGGGTGGTGGTGGTGGCCTGTGACGACGCCGGGAACGTCGACGTCGCCGACCTCGAGGCCAAGGCGCGCGCGCACCGCGAGAGGCTGGCGGCCCTGATGATCACCTACCCCTCCACCCACGGGGTGTTCGAGGAGGACGTCCAGCGCATCTGCGCCATCGTGCACGAGCAGGGCGGACAGGTGTACATGGACGGCGCCAACATGAACGCCCAGGTGGGGCTATGCCGGCCGGCGGACTTCGGCGCCGACGTCTGCCACCTCAACCTGCACAAGACCTTCTGCATCCCGCACGGGGGCGGTGGCCCCGGCATGGGACCCATCGGCGTGGCCGCCCACCTGGTGGAGTTCCTGCCGAGCCACCCGGTGGTCCCGATCCACGGCGACGCCGCCGGCGCTGGCGCCGGCGGGTCGGTGTCGGACCACCACATTGGACCGGTGGCGGCCGCGCCGTGGGGCAGCGCCAGCATCCTGCTCATCTCCTGGGCCTACATCAGCATGATGGGGGCGGAGGGCCTGACCCATGCCACCAAGGTCGCCATCCTCAACGCCAACTACGTCGCGCGGCGGCTCGCATCGCACTACCCGGTCTTCTATGCCGGCAAGCGCGGGCAGGTCGCGCACGAGTGCATCCTCGACATGCGCCACCTGAAGAAGTCGGCCGGGATCGAGGTCGAGGACATCGCCAAGCGGCTGATGGACTTCGGCTACCACGCCCCCACCATGTCGTTTCCCATCCCGTCGACCATGATGGTCGAGCCCACCGAGAGCGAGAGCCAGGGCGAGCTCGACGCGTTCTGTGACGCGATGATCGCGATCCGCGAGGAGATCCGCGCGATCGAGCGGGGCGAGGCCTCGCGCACCGACAACCCGCTCAAGAACGCCCCCCACACGGCTCGGGCGGTCACCGAGACCACGTGGACCCACCCCTACGCGCGGGAGCAGGCCGCGTTCCCCTCGCCGGCGACGCGCCAGCACAAGTTCTGGCCATCGGTCGGGCGGCTGAACAACGTGCTCGGGGATCGGAAGCTGTTCTGCGTGTGTCCACCGCCGGAGGACACGGTCTGAGCCAGGGCGCCGTACGCGTCGCCGTACGCGTCACGCGACCGGACGCGACGGGTAACGGGGACGAGGACGGCGACGAGGACGAGGACGGGCAAGAGGGCCCTGCCGTCGCCGGAGCGAGGCCGTCTCTGCTTCTTTGTTTGTGGTAGACCTCGCGCCCATGAAGTTTTCGGACCTGAATTTGCATCCCGCGTTGTCCGCGGCGCTGGCCGCGCGTGGCTACGAGACCGCCACGGGAGTGCAAGCCGCCGTGCTCGATCCCGGCACGGCGGGCCGAGATCTGCTGGTCTCGTCGCAGACCGGGTCCGGGAAGACCATCGCGTTCGGGGTCCTGCTGGCGGAGGCGCTGCTGGGATCGGGCAAGCCGGCGGCGCCACCGGCGCCCCCGGGGGACGGGTCTGCGGAGGGAGAGGCGAAGCCGGCCGGGGTGAGTCCCGGCGAACCGGCCGCGCGGGCCTTCGTGCCCGGTGGCAAGCGGCCCGCCGCGCTGGTCATCGTCCCCACCCGGGAGCTGGCGGTGCAGGTGCGGGACGAGCTCGGGTGGCTGCTGGCCAAGACCCGACTGCGGCTCGGCTCGTTCACGGGCGGCACGCCGGTCAGCGGGGATCTGCGCGTGCTGCAAAAGGGGGTGGACGTGGTCATCGGGACCCCGGGGCGCCTCGTCGACCTCCTCTCGCGCGAGCGCCTCGACCTCGCGGGGTTGCGCCTGGTGGTCCTCGACGAGGCGGACGAGATGCTCGACCTCGGATTTCGCGAGGATCTCGAGACGCTGCTCGGCGCCGCCAACCCCGACCGGCGCACGCTGTTGCTGTCGGCCACCTTGCCGGGTGAGATCCGGGCGCTGGCGCGCAAGTACCAGCGGGACGCCCTCGCGATCGATCCGCGCAAGAGCGCCGGCGAGTCTCCGGCGGCACCGCACGCCGACATCAACTACGTCGCCCACCTCATCTCGCCCCAGGATCGCCTGGCGACCGTGGTGAACGTGCTCCGTGCCTCCGGCGCCAGGCGCACCATCACGTTTTGCACCACGCGGGACGCGGTGTCCTCGCTGCACGCCGCCCTGATGGCCCGCGGCTTCACGGCGACCGCCATCTCCGGCGAGCGCGCCCAGGCCGATCGCGATCGGGCGCTCGAGCTCATCCGCAGCGGCCGCGCCGAGGTGCTGGTGGCCACCAACGTGGCGGCGCGCGGTCTGCACCTCCCCGATGTCGACCTGATCATTCACGCCGACCTGCCGCTCAACTCCGAGTCGCTCACCCACCGCAGCGGGCGAACCGGGCGGGCGGGGCGCAAGGGGACCGCGGTGGTGATCGCCACCCTCGCCGAGCGCCGCAAGGCCGAGCGCCTCATGGCGCTGGCGCACGTGGTGGCGCCCTGGACCCCCGCGCCCACGCCCGACTCGATCACCAGCGCCGCCCGCGAGCGCCTGCTCGAGGCGCTGCTCGACACCTCGGCGGATGGGGAGCTCGACGAGGCGGAGGAGGCCACCGAGGCGGAAGCGGCGGCGGGAACGGACGCAGAGGCAGCCACCGGCCCGCGCGGCGCGCGAACCAAACCCGCCCCGACGGCGGAGCGCGATCCGGCGATCGACTCCATGCTCGATCGACTCGAGGCCACGCTCCCGCCCCGGGAGATCATCTCGCGCCTCCTCCGCCGAGAGCTCGAGCGGTTGCCGGGTGGCGAGCCGATTCACCCGGTCGCGATGCCCGACGCCCGTGACGGACGCGGCCGCGAGATGGACGCGCGCGCGCGCACCCACCACGACGGACGCGCGGGCGTGCTCTTTCGGGTCAACATGGGCGCCCGGGACAAGGCCGATCCGAAGTGGATGTTGCCGCTCATCTGCCGGCGCGGGAACGTGACCCGCCGCGAGGTGGGGGCCATCCGCATCGGGCCGACCGAGACCATCTTCGAGATCACCGAGGAGGCCGCGTACGCGTTCGGGCGCGCTGCCGCCGAGACCGATCCGCGCGCGCCGCACGTGCGCGTCGAGCGCGTGTCCGGGGGGCCCGACGGAGGCCGTGGCCCGGCCGGCCCCCGCGGCCCGGCCACGGCTCGGTTCTCCGGGCCCGCGCCGCGCGCCTCCGGTGGGCAGAAGCGGTCCCCGAGCCGCTTCGCGAAGGCCGAGCCCGAACCGTCGAGGCCGATCGCGCTCGCCTCGACACCCGCGCCAGCCGCGGCCCCGAAGCCGGCGGCCCCGGCCCCGGTCGCGTCTGATTCGCCAGATGCGACCTCGACGCTGACGCCGACTTTGAAGCCGACGCCGAAGCCGGCGTTGAAGCCGGCAACGACGACACCACCACCACCGCCGGCGACGCCACCGGAGAGCCCGGCGCCGATCGCCAACGGTGTCGCGCACCCTGCGAAGTCCAGACGCGGCGGCTCTGCTCCCGTCATCGAGCGCAAGCACGCGCCACCGCCCCGGGGGCTCGCAGAGAATGTCCGCCCAGAACGTGCCAGACCCGCGGGAACACCCTCCTTCCACGGCAAGGGGATGGACGCACCGCGCGCGCCCTCGGTCCGCCTCGAGCCAGCCCCGCCGGCTCCCAGCGCCGGACAAGGCGGGTTTGGTCCCCCGCGGCGCTTCACCCCGCATCCCGTCGCTGGCTGGGGCGGCGAAAGAAGCAGCGACCGGGCGCGCGATCCCGCCACCGGCGAGGTGCCCGAGCACCATCCGAGCCGGGGAGGCCATCTCGCGCCGCGGCCGCCCTCGCGCTCGGAGATGGCACCGCGCGCGCACCACGAGGGCGATCGGGGTGATGGCGGCGGTGCGCTCGGCGGCGGGCATGGCTTCGGAAAGCGCGGCGCACCGTTTCGGCCGGGGGGACCGCGCCCTCCCACCTCCGCCGCTCCCGGAGGCGCCGGTGACCTCGCGCGCGCCAGGCCCAAGCCCGGCGGATTCGCCAAGGGCAAGCCGTCCGCGGGCGGGGGCTTTCGCCAGGCCGACGCCAAGGCCGGGGCGCCGACCGGGCGCGCCGTTCGTTCGATGCCCAAGGCGAAGGTCAAGGCGAAAGCGCCACCGCACCGAAAGTAACCGCCGTGGCCATCCTACTCGGCGTCAACGCGCTCAAGGCGACCTTCGGCGTCCGCCCGCTGTTCGACGACGTGAGCTTCACCATCGCCGAGGGCGATCGGATCGGGCTCATCGGACCGAATGGCGCCGGCAAGTCGACGCTCCTGCGCATCCTGGCGGGGGAGGTCGCACCCGACGGCGGCGAGGTCTCGCGCCGCCGCGGTCTGCGCGTGGGGCGGCTGGCCCAGGTGCCGACCTTCACCGAGGGAGCCACGGTGCTCGAGACTCTGCGCGAGGGAGCCCGGGCCGAGGGCGGCGGCGCGGGCGCGGGCGGCGGGCCAGGCCAGCCCGGCCACGCGGACGAGGACTGGGAGATCGAGGCCCGCATAGAAACCCTGCTCGCCAAGCTCGAGCTCTCCGGGCGCGGCGCCGGCGGCGTCGGCCCCGAGACGCGCATCGCCGAGCTCTCCGGCGGCTGGCGGAAGCGCGCCGCGCTCGCCCGCGAGCTCGCTCGGGCGCCCGAGCTCCTGCTGCTCGACGAGCCCACCAACCACCTCGACGCCGAGAGCATCGAGTGGCTCGAGAAGTTCCTGGCCTCGGCCCGGATGGCCACCCTCACCATCACCCACGACCGGGTGTTCCTGCAGCGCACCACCAACCGCATCCTGGAGCTCGACCGCCGCAACCCGGGCGGCATGCTCGCGGTCGACGGCAACTACCAGGCCTACGTGCGGGTCAAGAGCGAGACCATGCACGCCCAGGAGCGGCGCGAGGTGGTGCTGCGCAACACCTTGCGCCGCGAGAGCGAGTGGCTGGCCCGGGGACCGGCGGCCCGGTCGACCAAGCAGCAGGCGCGCATCGCCCGCGCCGGCGAGCTCGCCTCCGAGGTGGCCGAGCTCGGCACCCGCAACGTGCAGCGCACCGCGAGCCTGGATTTCCAGACCGCCGAGCGCCGGCCACGCAAGCTGGTGGAGGCCCTGCAGATCGCCAAGCGCTACGGCGCGCGCACCGTCTTCGAGGGCGTGGACGTGCGCCTCACCCCCGGCGCGCGCGTCGGTCTACTCGGCCCGAACGGCTGCGGCAAGTCCACGCTGATTCGCGTGCTCCTCGGGCATGAGCCCCCGTCGGCCGGGACGGTCAAGCGCGCCGACGGGCTCGAGGTCGCCTACTTCGAGCAGAGCCGCGACACCCTGGATCCGGACAGCACGCCGGCCCACACGCTGTGCCCGGACGGCGACTTCGTGCTGTTTCGCGGGGCGCGCATCCACGTCCGCGGATACCTCGAGCGCTTCCTCTTCACCCACGAGCAGGCCGACATGCCGGTGGGCAAGCTCTCGGGCGGGGAGCAGAGCCGCCTCCTGCTGGCTCAGCTCATGCTTCAGCCGGCGCAGCTCCTCGTGCTCGACGAGCCCACCAACGATCTCGATCTCGCGACGCTCGGGGTGCTCGAGGACACGTTGAACGAGTTCGACGGCGCGGTGCTGCTGGTCTCCCACGATCGCTACTTCCTCGACCAGGTCGCGACCACCTTGCTGGCGTTCGACACCGATCCGGGCGACGTCACGGTCGAGGGCGCCGCCGGCGACGCCGGCGGGCGCCCGGGCCGGGTGGTCCCCTTCGCCAACCTCACGCAGTGGGAGGCGTGGCGCGCCGAGCGACAGAAGGCGCAGAAGGCCGGGGGGCGCCGCGAGGGCGGCACGGCGGCGCCCGAGATCCCGGCGGGCGCCACCAAGCGCAAGCGCCTCGGGTTCAAGGAGCAGCGCGAGCTCGAGGGGATGGAGGCCGCGATCGGCGCCGCCGAGGCCGCGTTGCAGACCGCCACCGCCGCCAGCCACGACCCCGCCCACGCGAGCAATGCCCCGCGACTCCTCGAGCTCCTGGCCGAGGTCGACAGAAGGCAGGCGGAGGTGGATCGGTTGTATGCGAGGTGGGCGGAGCTGGAAGAGATGCCGGGCAAGTAGGGTTGGGTCAGGACGAGAGGGACGGGATGGGCAACGAGGACGAGGACGGCGACGAGGACGGGCAAATGGGCCCTGTGGGCTTGGCTCGCCTCGTCTACCTGACCCCGAAGTAGCCACCGAGGATCAGCTGCGCCCCGAGGTAGGTCATCTTGGGCAGATCGTTGCTGGTCACGAGATCGGTCGTTATGGTCGGGCCGAAGCCGAGAAAGACGTGTGGCACGAGGTGCCAAAGCACCGGAACGTAGAGCTGGAAGGGAACGGTCGACGCCGAGCCGCCGCTGACGCTGCCGTGAAAGAAGCCCAGACCAGCCCGCAACCACCAGGAGAGTGTGTCGCTGAGCTGAAGGTTGTATCCGGCGCGCACCTGCAGACCGTAGGTGTTGTCCCCGATCGACGCCGCCGAGGCGTGGGCGTAGGACAGGAGCCCTCCGACCGAGACGTTGGGCGAGACAAAGTAGTCGAGCCCGGGCTGAATGAGGACGCCGGTGCTGCTCGAGTCGCTCCCGCTCGCGCGCAGGATGGTGAGCTGGAGGCTGTCGGAACCGACCGTGAGGACGAGCTGCCCGTGCGTCCCGAAGGCCCCCGTCGAGGCTGCAATCCCGCTGGCGACCGGCGCGGCGCCGGGGGGTGGGGGCGGCGCACCCGGATCGGGAGGAGGAAACGCCGCCCGCGCCGGTGTGGTGTCGGCGGGCAGGACGGGTGGGGCCTGGGCGGCGGCGGGCACCGCGGGCAATGAAGTGGCCACGGCCAGCCAAGCAGCCAGGAAAACCATCCGTCGACGACAATCAAGCCAAGCAAGCTGCATAGGGAGGATCCTCCGGAGAGAGTTGGTTGGGGCCGCGTCACTGTATCCCGAACGAGGGCCGGTGGAAAAAGCTCCGGGTTCACCGGGCCTGCGCAGCTGGGCTCGGCGCTGGGCCGAGGGCGGCGCCTGCGACCGGCATGGCTCCGGCGTGGGCAATGCGCCAGCCCCCGATGCGGGTGCTCGACCAGTGGCCATCAACCTGGATTTGCGACACGTCGACGGGCCAGTCGGGTGGGAGGCGCCCGGCCCACGAGCGCGCGTGATAGGCGAACCAGGTGGCGCCCGTCCGCGCGCGGGTCGCCGCCAGGGTCTCCGAGGGTGTGCGCGTGGTGGTCAGCGTGGCGACCCGGCCAAGGGGGACTCCGGCCGCGTGGGCGATGGCGATGTCCACGAATCCGAACGTGTCGACGAACACGACCTCTTCCGGACGTCGGCCGGCGCGCAGAAATTCAGCCAGCGCCCGATCTTCCTGATCGAGCCGGGTCAGCGGACCGACGGACTCGGCACCGCCCCAGATCCGACCTGGCGGATCGCTCGCCACCGGAGCTGCAAACGTCCCATCTCTCCCATCGCTCCCATTTTGCGGGCGCCGGCCAGTCTCGCGGAGGGCTGGACCGAAGGCCAGCAGCAGGGCCACACCGCTCGTCGCCAGGGCGCCGAGGGCGATCTCGACCGCCGCCCGGCGGGTGCCCCGATCGGCGAGCAGGCGCGTCGCGGCCGAGGACAGCAGCAGCGCCCCCGGGGCGATGGCGAAGCGAGGCAAGGGCTCGAAGTCTCCGAGCGCCAGCCCCTTGACCAGGTAGAGCGCCGTCGGGGCCAGCGCCGACCCCAGCACCACCTGCGCCGCCCCCCCGAGCCGCCGCCACCCGGCGAGCGCGCGCGCGCCGCCGACGACCAGCGCCGGGGACATGACCGCGGTGAACGCGGCCAGCCAGATCCCGAGCTGGCGCGCGCGCGCGCCGGCGCCCCCGAGCCGCGCCGTCACCGCCGCCGCCAGCTCGGCGTGGTCGCGCGCGATGTAGCGCGCGAAGAAGAACGGATCGCCGCTGTCGCGCCAGTTCCACCCGATGTAGGCCACCGGCAACACCGCCGCCACCCCCAGGAACAGCGCCGCCTCGCCGAGCGCGCGAGCGTCCCGGCCGTGCCGGCCGTGCCGACCACCGCGCTCCGGGCCCCACCGCCAGCGCCAGGCGCAGGCCGCCCCGGCCACCGGCAGGCCGATCCAGGCGTCGAAGCGCGTGACGGCCACCAGCGAGGCGAGCCCTCCCGCCACCGCGAAGTCCCGCCACCGACGGGTGCCGAGCGCCACCGCCAGGCGCTCGTAGGCGCCCACCGACAGCAGGAGGTACAGCGCCTCGCTGCTGGCGGTGGTCGAGGCCTGGACGTGCAGGGGCGCCAGCGCCAGGGCCAGGGCCGCGAGCCACTCCGCGGTCTGCGCCTGGTCCCGCGGGCCGTGTGTGGCACCCGGGGGGTGAGACGTCCGCAGGCGACGCCCGAGCGCCGCGAGCCAGGGAAACACCGCCAGCCCCGCCAGCAGCGACGGCCAGCGCGAGGCCCGCCGGGCATCGCCCGGATCGAGCCGCAGGAACGGTCGGATCACCTCGATCGGCAGGGGACCGAACTGGCAGAAGCTGCGGGCGTCGCGGGCCGCCGCCGGCTCGGCGTTCATCCGCTCGGCGATCAGCACGCGCATCGGCGCGTCGCCCTGCTTGTTCTCGGCGAGCCCGAAGACCCCGAGCCGGATCGCGGCGGCCAGGATCCACACCGCCACCAGCGGCGTCGTCCGCCGGGCCCAGAGCCGCGACCATGCCCGCGACCAACGACCGTCCGCCGCCTGCGCGGCGTCTATCGCTCCGACTCCAGCACCGCGCGCACCCGCGGCAGGGCCGCCGCGATGTCGGCCACCGAGACGGCCCCCACCGAGATGCGGAACCAGCCGGTGTCCTCCTTCATCCCGAAGGCCTGAAACGGCACGATCGCGAAGCCCGCCCGCTCGAGCAAGAGCTTGCGGATCTGCTCGTTGGTGCGCCCGGCGAGCGGAAATCGCACCGACAGGTAGATCGCGCCCTGGGGGGGGATCACCTCCACCGGCAGACCGTCGCGGCGCATGGCCAGAAACCCGCTCGCCAGCGCGTCGAGCCGCTCGATCACCCGGCCCCGCATGGCCGCGAGGTAGGCCGCCACCTGGCCCGGATCGTCGAGCAAAGCCGCCATCGCGATCTGCTCGGCCTTGGGGGCCCAGGCGCCGACGTGCCCCAGGATGTCGGCCATGCGCCGGCGAACCGCCGGCGGCATCACCCCCCAGCCCACCCGCAGCCCGGTGGCCGCGAAGGTCTTCGACGCCGCGTCGAGCAGGATGGTGTACGGCGCGACCTCCGGCACCACCCCGGGCGGCGTGACGTGCCGTCCACCACCGCCGTCACCGTCGCCGGCGGCGCCGACCCCGGGAAACACCAGCTGCCAGTAGACCTGGTCGTAGCAGAGCCACAGCACCTTCTCCCCCACCGCTATGCGCCGTCGGTTCTCCTCGACCACGAGCGCGCAGATGTCCCGCAGCGCCGTGCCCGAGATCACCGTTCCGGTCGGGTTGAGCGGCGAGTTCAGCAGCAGGAGCCGCGCCACCCGGATGTGCGGGCGCAGATCGTCGGCGGTGGGAAAGAAGTTCGCCTCGGCCTGCACCGGAAGCTCGATGGCCCGGGTGCCCGACAGGTAGGCGTAGTGGTTGTTGTTCCAGGACGGCACCGGATAGACCACCACGTCCCCCGGATCGAGCACGGTGCGGAAGGTCCCGTAGAGCAGCGGCCGCGCGCCCGCGGTGATCAGCACCGAATCCACCGGGTAGTCGAGCCCGAGATCGCGGCGGTACATGCGGGCCACCGCCTCGCGCAACGCGATCACCCCGTCCGAGGGCGGATAGTTGGTGTGGCCGGCCGCGAGCGCGCCCGGCACGCCCTCGAGCAGCGTGTCCGGGATGGGGAACTGCGCCGGGTCGAAGTCCCCCACCGTGAGGTTGCAGAGCGCGGCCCCCGGATCCCGGGCCTTGATCGCCCGGATCTCGGCGGCGATGCGCAGGATCTCCGAGCCCACCACCCCGCGGGCCACCGCCGACAGCGAGCGATCGAGCGTGGCCGCGTCCCCCAGGCTCCCGGGGCGCGTCAGATCGAGCGGGGCAGGCGCGGGAGCTGGCGCCGGGGCTGGCCGGTCCATCACGAGCGCTCGAGGTAGGTGTAGCCCGAGAGTCCTTCCTCGTACATGCGCAGCATGCTCCGGGTCTCCTCCAGGCTCATCCGTCCGCTGCGAACCGCGAGCTCCGCGAAGCGGCGCACCCGCGCCACCAGATCCTCGCGGGCGTAGCTCACGTACTTGAGGACGTCGGTCACGGTGTCCCCGGTGACCACGTGCTCGATCTGGTAGCCGCCCCCGGCGGCCAGCGACACGTGCACGGTGTTGGTGTTGCCGAACAGGTTGTGCAGATCCCCCAGGATCTCCTGGTAGGCCCCGACCAGGAACACCCCGAGGAAGTACTCCTTGCCGTTCAGCGGGTGCAGCTCGAGGACCGGCTTGACGTCGCGGCGATCGATGAAGTGATCGATCTTGCCGTCCGAGTCGCAGGTGATGTCGGCCAGCACCGCCCGCCGGGTTGGCTCCTCGCCGAGCCGGTGAATCGGCATGATGGGGAAGAGCTGGTCGATGGCCCAGATGTCGGGCAGCGACTGGAACATCGAGAAGTTGCAGAAGTAGGTGTCCGACAGCGCCCGCTCGAGGCCCTCGAGCTCTTCGGGGATCTCCCGCAGCTCACGGGTGATCTTCAGCAGCTTCTGGCAGATCGCCCAGAACACGTCCTCGGCCACCACCCGCTCCGACAGCGACAGGTTGCCGAGGTTGAAGAGCTGCAGCGCCTCCTCCTTGTACTCGAGCGCGTCGTGGTAGGCCTCGAGGATGTTCTTGCGCGACACGTCCCGGAAGGTATCGCAGAGGTTGACCACCACCCGGTGGGCGTCCTCCGGGGCCTTCTCCGGGGCCTTGCCCACGTCGAACTCGCCCACCCCGAGGATGTCGAACACCAGCATCGAATGGTGCGCCACCACCGCCCTGCCCGACTCGGTGACGATCACCGGGTGCGGGACCTCGGCGGCGTCGCACGCCTCCTGCAGGGCGTAGACGATGTCGTTGGCGTACTCCTGCATGGTGTAGTTCATCGACGAGGCGAAGTTGGTCTGCGACCCGTCGTAGTCCACCCCGAGGCCCCCGCCCGCGTCGAAGTACTTGAGCGGGGCGCCGAGCTTGACCACCTCGACGAAGAAGCGGCCCGCCTCGCGCAGCGCGTTCTTGACCGCGCGGATCGCCGAGATCTGGCTGCCGAGGTGGAAGTGCAGGAGCTCGAAGCACGACAGCAGATCCCGCTCGTTCAGGAACTTGATGGCCTCGAGGACCTCGCGGGTCGACAGCCCGAACTTGGACCGGTCACCGCCCGAGGCCTCCCAGCGCCCCGAGCCGCGCGAGGCGAGCTTGACCCGAATCCCGATGCGGGGCCTCACCCCCAGCTTCTTGGCGGTGTCCTCGATGAGCTGCAGCTCCGAGAACTTCTCGACCACGATGAGCACGGTGCGACCGAGCTTCGAGCAGGTGAGGGCCGTCTCGATGTACTCCTCGTCCTTGTAGCCGTTGCAGATGATGAGCGCGCTCTCGTCCTCCAGCATCCCCATCACCGCCAGCAGCTCCGGCTTCGAGCCGGCCTCGAGCCCGTAGTGGTAGGGCTTGCCGAACTGGACGATCTCCTCGACCACGTAGCGGTGCTGGTTGACCTTGATGGGATAGACCCCCTTGAAGGTCCCGCGATAGCCGTACTCGCCGATGGCCCGGCGAAACGCCTCGTTGAGCTCGACGATCCGGCTCTTCAGCACGTCGGAGAAGCGGATCAGGAGGGGCAGGCCGATGCCCCGCCGGTTGACCTCGTCGACCAGCTCCTTGAGGTCGATGGAGCCGCCATCCACCCCGGCCGGGTGCGACTGGACGTTGCCCTGCTCGTTGATGGAAAAGTAGTTGTTGCCCCAGGACTTGACCCCGTAGAGCTCCGTCGAATCCGCGACCGTCCACTTCCTGGGAATCCCCGAGCTGCTCATGGTGCGTACGTTGGAGAAAAATCCCCGGCAGCGCTAGAGGAAATTCGCCCGCCGGCTCAGAATCTTCCGCCCCGCGGTGCCCCCCCCAGATGATCCCTTTCCCGTCCTCCCTGCTCCTGCTCCCGCTGGCGGCTGCTTTCGGTGTCGTCTATGTGACGGCCGGCGAGTTGGTGCGCGCGCCGGCCGCCCGGGCGGCCCTGCGGGCCACGCTGCTCGGGATCACCTGGACCCTGCCCCTCATGGTGCCCGGGCCGGGGCCGGCCAAGCTGGTCGTTGGATTGCTGGTGGGATTCTGGGGCATCCGGATGGTGGCGCTCGCCGAACGCCACCGGCGCCCGGGCCGGGGCCACGGCCACGGACCCGAGCGACGCACGCGCTCCGCGGTCCGGCTGTTTGCCGAGATGGTGACGCCCGACGACTTCTTCACGCCCACCGGGCCGCCCGGCGAGGCGGGAGCCGTCCGCCGAGGGGGGCCTCTGCGCACCGCCGCCCTCGGTCTCCTCTTGCTCGGCGGCTCCATCGGGCTCGTCTGGCTGGGCAGCCGCTGGCAGCTGTGGCGACGGGCGAGGCTGGCCGACGACCTCCTGGTCCTGGTCGAGGTGGCGATCGGGGCGGCCGGCGTCCACCGGGTCATCGTCGGGCTCGGCGAGGCCATCGCCGGGCATCCCATCGCCGGGCTGCAGAACCACCCCCTGCGCGCCACCTCGCTGTCCGAGTTCTGGTCCCGGCGCTGGAACCGATTGGTGCAGCGCAACCTCGAGCGGGCTTTTTTCCGTCCGGTCTTGCGTCCCGTCCTGCGTCCGGTCCTGCATCCCGTCTCGCGTCCGCTGCACCGCCGCCGGGGAGGGGGCGGGCGGGAAGCGGGGCGCGCGCGCCCCCCGCTCGGCGGCGTCCTGGCGGCCTTCGCCGCCTCCGGCGTCATGCACGTGGTGGCGGTCGCGGATCTCTTCGACCTCGGCGCCACCGCCCTGCCGTCGGCGGCGGTGCTGGCCTTCTTCCTGCTGCACGGCGCCCTCGTCTCGCTGGAGCGCACCCTCGGCCTCGGCCGGCCGCCGGGGACCCTCGCCGCCCGGCGCCTGGCCCGGGTCCGGACCCTCGCGCTCTTCGCCCTGCTGTCCCCGCTGCTGCTCGATCCCTTCGCCCGCGTGACGGGCGTGCACGGCCGTTCCTTGTCGGCCCTCGCCCATGGCGGACGAGCCCCTGAGGCCAGGCCCCCGTGATTCCGCCCCGGGTCTGCAATCGGGTCGGGCGCGGTGCATACTCGATCCCTGCCGACATGAGCTTCGCCGACCGCCATCCCGCTGGCGCGCCCCGCGCTCCCGCCCAGCAGACGCACTACGCCGTGCTGGGGGTGGACGAGACCGCGAGCCTGGTGGACATCCGGCGCGCCTATCGGCTCCTGGCCCTGCGCTTCCATCCCGACCGGGCGGGCCCCGACGGCCAAGCGACCTTCGTGCGCATCGCCCGCGCCTACGAGGTGCTGTCGAACATGGTCGCCCGCGCCGAGTACGACAGCGCGCTCCAGCGAGCGAGCCGCGCGGCCCTCGGCGCCGGCCCGGGCGGCCGCCGGGGAGGCGCGGCCGCTGGCGGTCGGGGCGCGACCGAGGTCGACATCGGCCCCGACGGCCGCCCCATCGTGCGGCAGCAGCGCATCCCGGACGCCCTCGGACGCCTGTCGGGCTCGCTCGAGGAGCTGGTGCGCCGGGGGATCGCGCGGATCGAGGAGGAGCCTCGATGTGCGCAGGAGGAACTGCAGGGTGCGGACGGTGGCCGGAGGGCCGCCGCCAGGACCGTGGTCTTTCACCTGACGCCCGAGGAGATCGAGACCGGCGGGACCGCGGTGGTGCGTATGGCGCTCGCCATCCGCTGTCCCACCTGTGGCGGCGTCTCGCGTCCGCACGGGGTCTGGTGTCGGAGATGCGAGTACCGCGGCGTGGTCGTGGAGCCCATGCCGGTCCTGGTCCCAATCCCCGCGCAGGTCCTGGCCGGCAGCGTGCACGTGGTCGCGAGCCCGCACCTCCCCGAAGGCGGGCCCCCGCTGCGCTTTCGGTTCGAGGCGGCGGCCGCCCGGTGAATCGCCAATCTGGTTTCCCCCCCGACCCGGGCGAGCCCGCCGGCGTGGCCGGCGTGGCCAGCGCGGCGGAGGGCCACATCCGCGACCTCCTCACGCTCGCCATCGGCCACGTCCTCGGCCGCCGGGCGCTGGTGGTCTCCGACGCGCGCTGCGGGCTCGCCCAGATCCTGACCGCCGCCTACCGCGCGTGTCTGCCGGAGGCGACCCACCTCGACTTCGACCGCGTGCCGGTGGAGGCGGTCATGGCGGCGTTCGCCGCGCTCGGCCCCGGGGATCTGGTGGTGCTGGTGCAATCCACCAGCTTTCGCCTCGAAGCCTTTCGCATCCGGGTCGAGCTCTTCAAGCGCGGGCTCGCGGTCATCGAGCATCCCCACCTCGCGCGCATGCAGCCCGAGGAGTACCCGCGCTACGTGGCCGCCCTGGCCTACGATCCGGGCTACTACCGCGTGGTCGGGCCCGCCCTCAAGGCCCGCATCGACCGGGCACGCCGCGCGGTCGTCGCCAGCGGCGAGGGCCAGACCCTGGTCTACGACGGCGCCTTCGAGCCCGCCAAGCTCAACATCGGCGACTACGCAGGGATGAAGAACGTCGGCGGTCAGTTCCCCATCGGCGAGGTCTTCACCGAGCCGCGAAGCCTGCTCTCGGCGAGCGGGCGGGTGTGCATCTTCGCCTTCGGTGACGCGAATTTTCACGTCAACCTCCCGCCGCGCCCGATCACCCTGGTGGTCGAGCAGGGCAAGGTCGTCCACGCCATCGACGCCACCCCCGCCTTCGACGACGTGCTGGCCCAGATCCGCGCCGACGAGGAGCCGTGGGTCCGCGAGCTCGGGTTCGGGATGAACCGCGCCTTCACGCGGGACGCCCGGGTCAGCGACGTCGGCACCTACGAGCGGATGTGCGGGATCCACCTCTCCCTCGGCGCCAAGCACGCCGTCTACGCCAAGCCCGAGCTCCCGCGCAAGCACGGCAAGTACCACGTGGACGTCTTCGCCGTCACCGAGAGCGTGCACCTCGACGACACCCAGATCTTTCGCGACGGCGCCTGGCTGCTGCCCTGACCGACGGTCCTTCGGATCAGATCCGTCGGGCGCGGAGCGCACAGACCGACGCCAGGGCGGTGAAGTCCCGATCCCGGTGCACGACCTCGATATCGTGTCGGATGGCGCAGGCGGCGATCAGACAATCGACCGATGAGCGCACGGTCAGTCCGGCTCGCCGGGCCGCGCGGTAGAGCATCGCCGCTTCCTCGAAGAGCGCGAGCCCGAGCAGCGGCTCGACCAGCGGAAGGGCCTCGAAGCTTTGCCGCGCCAGGCGATAGGCCCGCTCGTCCCGGAACCCTTGGAGCACCTCCTGGATGACGGGCAGACACGTCGCCACCTCGTCGAAGCTCACCACCGATTCGAGCACCAGCGGTCTCGACTTGCGAAAGACCTCCACCCAGACGGAGGTGTCGACGATGATCACCGGCGCCCGTGAGCGGCCTTGCGGCGCTGGACATCGCCTCGCATCTCGGCCAGGTCACCGCTCCAGAGGCCCGAGCCGGCCAGGGTCAGGATCTGCCGGGCCTGGTGCCGCCGGATGAGCTCGTCGAGCGCCCGGTTCACGGTGGCGGAGAAGGTCTTCTCGCCCGACAACCGCGTGGCCTCCTCGAGCAAACCATCCCGAAGCACAAGATTCGTGCGTTTCATGTGTAAAGCGTGCCACCTGGAAGACGCACCGGCAAGTCGCACCACGTCCGGGAGAAAGCCAGGCCTGCACTCAGGTCCCGAGCCAGGAGCACGAGCAGCTAGTCCCCTGGACTAGTCCCCTGGAAAGGTGAATTCTTGAATATGTCGCCGGTCCTCTTCGTCCCTGGCTTCGTTGCTCCTCGGTTAAATACGTCGAGTATTCGCCCTCGTCGCGCCTCGCCAGGAACGAAGATGCCGCGACGACATATTCAAGCCTTCACCTTTCCAGGGGACTAGAGCACGTGCAGGCCGACCCACTCGCCGCGCTCGACCCGGGTGATGCCCGCCTGCACCTGCACGAGGCCGTCCGCCCGCAGCACGTTCGAGATGGCCGCCGACCCCCCCGGCACGACCTCGGCCCACGGCTCGCCCTCCCGCTCGACCAGCCGCACCCGCAGGTAGTCCTCGCGCGAGATCGGCTTTTCGTAGGCCTTGCCGAGGCGCACCCGGCCCGGCGCCGGGAAGTCCACCACGCCGATCTCCCCTCCCAGCCGGGCCAGCATCGGTCGGACGAAGGCCTCGAAGACCACCATGGACGACGTCGGGTAACCGGGCATCCCCACCACGGGCTTCGGCCCCACCCGCGCGAACACCGTGGGCTTCCCCGGTCGGATGTCGATGCCGTGAAAGAGCACGCCCGGCGCCCCGAGCGCGCCCAGCACCTGCCCGGTGAGATCCTTCGGCCCGATCGACGAGCCCCCGGACAGGATCACCCCGTCGTGGGTCGCGAGGAGCCGCGCGACCGTCTCGTGCAGCCGCGACAGATCGTCCTCCACCACCGGCGAGCGGAAGGCCTCGCCCCCGGCGGACTCGATCTCGGCCGCGAGGACGTACGAGTTGGAGTCGCGCACCTGACCGCGCCTGGGCGTCCGGTCCGGGGGGCAGAGCTCGGAGCCGGTGGAGAACACGGCGATGCGCGGTCGCCGGAAGACCGGCACCACGATGACCCCGAAGGCCGCCAGCGCCGCCACGTCGGTCGGGCGCAGGCGCCGCCCACCGGCCAGGACCTCGGCCCCGGCCACGAAGTCCTCCCCCGGCTCGACCAGGTTCGCTCCGGCGGTCGGACCCCGCTCGACCCACACGGCGTCGGGCGCGTCGGGCGGCAGCCGCGTCAGCTCGATCATCACGACCGCGTCGGCCCCCTCCGGCAACACCCCGCCCGTCACGATCGCCACCGCCTCGCCCGGTCCCACCACGCCATCGAAGGTGGTGCCAGCCAGGATGGTGCCCACCACCCGCAGCGGCACCGGCTGCTCGGGGCTGGCGGCGGTCAGGTCGGCGGACCGCACCGCGAAGCCATCCATGGCCGACAGGCGGTCGCGCGGCGCGTTCTCGGGCGCGAACACCGGCGTCGCCAGCACCCGGCCGGCCGCGCGGTCGATCGGCACGATCTCGGTCCCCACCGGCGCCACCTCGCGCAGCAGGCGCCGCGCCTCGTCCGCCGCGATGAGGTGCAGTGGCTGACCGACCGGCGAGGGCAACGGGGTCATACCGGCAGCACCGCCCGCCGCCGCTCGTAGCCCGGGACGCGCTTCGACCCCGCCACCTCGAAGCGGCGCACCAGCTCGGCCCGCAGCCCATCCCCCGGCACCACCGCGTCCACGTGCAGGTTGGACGCCAGCTTCACGAGATCGATGTCCTCGCGGTAGGCCTGGCGCAGCTCCTCGACGTAGGCCGCGCGCTCGGCCTCCGGCTTCTCGGCGATCTTGTTGGCGAACACCGCGTTCACCGCGGCCTCGGCCCCCATCACCGCGATCATCGCCTGGGGCAGCGCCAGGGTGGCGTCGGGCTCGAACCCCGGGCCGCACATGGCGTAGAGGCCAGCGCCGTAGGCCTTGCGCAGCACCACGCAGATCTTGGGCACCGTCGCGTCCGCCACCGCCGAGATCATCTTGGCGCCATGCCGGATGATGCCCTGGCGCTCGACCGCCTTGCCGATCATGAACCCCGGCACGTCGGCCAGGAACAGGAGCGGGACGCCGAAGGCGTCGCACAGCCAGATGAAGCGGGCGGCCTTGTCGGCGCTGTCCACGAAGAGCACCCCACCCTTCCACTTGGGCTGGCTGGCCACGATCCCGATGGTGCGCCCGTCGAGCCGGGCGAGCCCCGTGACCAGCTCCCGCGCGAACAGGCGCTTCACCTCGAAGAAGCTGCCTTCGTCCACCAGCGCATCGATCACCGCGTGGATGTCGAACGCCTGGTTCTGGTTGGCGGGCAACACCTCGTCGATGCGCCTGGCGTCCGGCCGGGGCGGGCGCGCCGCCGCCCGCGGGGCGGGCGTGCTGGCGTTCGGCGGCAGGAGCGCGAGGTAGGCGCGCGCCGAGGCCAGGCAGGCCCGCTCGTCGGGCGCCAGCAGATCTCCACAGCCGGAGATCTCGCAGTGCATGCGTGCCCCGCCCATCTCCTCGAGCGTGACCTTCTCGCCGATCACCATCTCCGCCATGCGCGGAGAGCCGAGGTACATCGAGGCGTTCTTGTCCACCATGAAGACCACGTCGCAGAAGGCGGGGATGTAGGCCCCCCCGGCGGCCGACGGGCCGAACAGCAGGCACAGCTGGGGGATCGATCCCGACAGCCGCACCTGGTTGTAGAAGATGCGCCCCGCGTGGCGACGCCCGGGGAACATGTCGAGCTGGTCGGTGATGCGCGCGCCCGCCGAGTCCACCAGGTAGGCGAGCGGGATCCGCAGGCGCCCCGCGGTCTCCTGGATGCGGATGATCTTCTCCACCGTGCGCGCGCCCCAGGACCCTGCCTTGACGGTCGAGTCGTTGGCCATGATGGCGACCGGCAACCCGTGCACCCGACCGATGCCAGTGACCACCCCGTCGGCTGGCAGATCCCCGCCCGGCGCGCTGGCATTGGCCAGGAGCCCATCCTCGACGAAGTCCTTGCCGCCGTCGTCGCACAGGAGCGCGATGCGCTCGCGGCAGAACAGCTTGCCGGCGGCCGCGTTGGCCTGGTGGTATTTCGGTGCTCCGCCCTGGCGTACCCTGGCGGCCAGCGCTTCGAGCTCTGCGGTGCGTGACATCGGGCTCAGCTCCTCGTGTGGGTCGTGTCGTGCGGTGACGAGCGTACCAGGCGTGACATGACGAGACCGGTGGCGAGCTCGCGATTCGCTCGTCCGGGCTCGCTCCCCATACCCCCTTACTTGCCCTGAAAGCGCGGTGGTCGCTTCTCGGCGAAGGCGGCCAGGCCCTCGTCTCGATCGGCGCTGGTCAGGACCACCTCGTAGCAGCGGCGCTCGAAGCGCAACCCCTCGTCGAGGGTCCCCCAGCTCCCCTCGTCGATGGCGGTCTTGGCCTGGGCGATCGCCAGCGGCCCGCCCGCGGCGATCTCGTCGACCCACGACGACACGGCTCCGTCCAGGCTCTCGAGCGGGACCACCGCCGACACCAGGCCCATGGCCATCGCGGTGGGCGCGTCGATGCGCCGTCCCGTGAGGATCAGCTCCTTGGCGCGCGACACCCCGACCACCCGCGCCAGGCGCTGGGTCCCCCCCGCGCCGGGGATGATCCCGAGGCGCGTCTCGACGAGGCCGAGGGTCGCGACGTCCGAGGCGATGCGCAGATCGCAGGCCAGCGCCAGCTCGAGGCCCCCGCCGAAGGCGCCCCCGTTGATCGCGGCGATCACCGCACAGGGCAAGCTGGCCAGGCAAGTGAGCGCGTGGTTCAGGAGATCGAGGAAGCTCCGGGTCTCGTCGAGGCTCATGGCCCGGCGCTCCTTCAGGTCGGCGCCCGCGCAGAAGGTCCGCCCCTCCCCGGTCACCACCACCGCCCGCACCGACGGATCCGCGTGCACCACGTCGATGGCGCGGCCGAGCGCCTCGACCAGCGCGCGCGACAGGGCGTTGGCCGCCTCGGGGCGTGACAGGGTCAACCAGACGGCGGGCCCGCGGCGCCGGACGTGGAGCGGCGGCTGGCCTACGTTCATGTCGACGACCCCGCCCCCACCGGCCGCTGCTGTTCCCGGTTGCCGCTCGTCCGTGGTCATCCCTGCAACGGTATCACGCCCGCCGCGCCCCGACCCAGTGCACCGCCCAGCCAGAGTGGACCTGAGGACCTGTCCTCAGCCGGCGCGCGTCCGGGCGCCCATGTAGGCCCGGTAGAACTTGGATGGCATCTCGTGTCCGACCAGCGTGGAGACCAGGCGGGACGCCTCCATGAGCTTGTCGACGTCGATGCCGGTGCGCACCCCCATCCCCTCGAGCATGTAGACCACGTCCTCGGTGGCCACGTTCCCGGAGGCCCCCGGCGCGTAGGGACAGCCCCCGAGCCCACCCAGGGCGGAGTCGACGGTGGTGATTCCCATCTCCACGCTGACCAGGATGTTGGCCAGCGCCGTGCCGCGCGTGTCGTGAAAATGCACCGCCACCTCTCCCGGGGGGATCTCCGCCAGCACGCGGGTCAGCACGTCGCGCACCTGTCGCGGGTTGGCCACGCCGATGGTGTCCCCGAGCGACACCTGATAGCAGCCGAGGGCCCGGAGCGCCCGGCAGAGCTCGACGGCCTGGTTGGGATCGACGGCCCCCTCGTACGGACAGCCATAGACGGTCGAGACGTAGGCCCGCACCCGCAGCCCGGCCGCCAGCGCCGCCGGCACCGTGTCGCGGAATTCCTCCAGCGTTGCGGCGATGGTCTTGTTGACGTTCTTGCGGTTGTGGGTCTCGGAGGCCGACATGAACACGGCGACCTCCTTCATCCCCGCCGCCATCGCCGACCCGAGGCCCTGCCGGTTCGGCACCAGGGCCGAAT